>ERZ773214.868-NODE-868-length-18707-cov-2.966867_pt1 | contig 18707 bp, 18 predicted proteins | sample MGYA00511238_ERZ773214 | MGnify/ENA primary metagenome ERZ773214 (study PRJEB29015, sample SAMEA2738157) | human oral metagenome | biome: human oral; feature: human-associated habitat; material: saliva | place: China | collected 2259 ... | reverse complement strand
CGATAGCTTTTTTAGTCTCGATTTTTGCAACGATTTGTGCGGTTGAACCGTGAGAAAGAAGAATTTGGCGAAGCTTTTCGACATCTTCTGCACTCTGAATGAAGCTCATGGCGACAAAGTCAAAATCGCGAGTGGCACCAAATTCGATGTCAGCCATATCTTTTTCAGTAATGACATCGCCACCGAAGTCAGTGTCAGGAAGATTGAGACCCTTGCGGCTCATAATGAAACCGTCATTTTCGATGCGAACACGAATAGCAGTGTCGCTGACAATTTCGATAACCTGGGAACGGATTTTACCGTCGAACATGAAGAGAGGTTCACCAACTTTCATGCGTTCAGCAAGATTGTACTGGACTGGAAGGACGTTTGAACCATCGTGTTCTTTGACGGCGTAGTCAAGAATGAGTTCATCACCGGTTTTAACATCGAGGCGATTGTCCTTTAAGATACCAAGACGGATTTTTGGCCCCTGAAGATCTTGCAAGATTGCAACTGAGCGTCCTTTCTTTGCAGCAGCATTACGAATCCACTGGATTTGCTGGTCGCGTTCTTCGTAGCTACCGTGAGAGAAGTTAAGGCGGCAACCATTAGCGCCAGCCATGATTAATTCAGTAATTTTTTCTTCTGAGAAGACAGAAGGGCCTACCGTGGCCAAGATTTTTGTTCTTTTAAATAATCTACTCATATCTGAGATATTATATCATATTTATAGAGTAATTATTTTACCAGATAAAAAATATCTAGCATGAATTAGAATGACACTAGCACTATATAGTGAAAAGGCTACTTTTTAAGAAAAATGTGTGCACCAAATTCCATTAATTTATCAAAATCTTGATGTTGGTGATAGAAATCTAAAAGCTGATCACGAATTGATTGATATTCTGGATAACTACAATCAGGTAAAGTGATGATTGGTTTCCATGATTCATCAAGAAGAACCGTGAGCGATTCTTTCAAGACAAAGTAATCATCTTCTGATAATTTTGAGACTGGTGAATTTGGATTTTGGCGATAATAATAATCGGTCTGAAAATGCATTAATTCATGCAAAATACCATCGAGTGGCATACCCCAAAGTTCATTATCAATTTTGGCGTAAGTGTAGATTACTCCCTCCTCATAATAAACAATCATGGCTGGAAAAGTCGTGACTAAAAAAATCAAAGATTCATCACTAGAAAGCTCCGATAGATCGACTTCAGTTATTTTCTTGATTTCTTTAGAACGATTCTTTGCACAATCCTTAACAGCAAGTGCGTGTCCAGTTACGCGTTCAAGCTTCTCAATAGCTATATTGAATTTTTCTTTTAGCTGATTATTCATAATTTCATAGAATTTTTGTGGCGTCATCTCTATTTCTTGATTACGTCTTTCAAGAAATGGAACAAGAATTTGCCTAGCTTCAGCGAAGGATAGACCAGTAATTTGCTTGGCAATTTTCTTATCTTCTTCAGTTTTTAATTTTCTTGCGGAACCAAAATTATTAATAGAGTTGTACCAGTTGTAGGCATCGAGTGTGATGTCATAAATAATTTTATACGTGACCATTTTTCCCTTTCGTAATTTTGAAATATTTTGCTGAAATATCATCAATTTTTAACGATTCGATTTCTTGATACAAAGCTTGGTCTTTCTTTGCTGATTCTGTTTTGGAAGAATTTTGGTTTGAAAGAGACTTCTGGATGTCGTCTATTTGCTGATCTTTGAAACTTACGATCCAGAACTTTGTTGGTAGATTTTTTGTGTTTATAGATCTGTCTAAAGTATCTTGCCAACTGAGGGTAATTGGAGTTTGATTAAGTTCTTTTGCGACAAGCAGATTTTCGACATAGATGGATGCTGAAGGGGTTTGCGTAATATAAACCGCGGGAGTAGATTTTTCAGACTGGTTCGCTTGGTTAGACTGATTCGCTTGGTTAGACTGGTTCGCTTGGCTAGGTTGGGAGACTTCAACCTGTTCACTACGATCGGATTGATATATTGCGGTGAAGATTTTACGAATGGAGACGTCTTGTTTGAGGCCAACAAGAAGCGTACTGATAATGATGATAATAGCAAAAATAGACGAGATTAGTGTGAAAAAAGTTTTTGCACGGGATGGAGGTGCGCTCTCCAGGATGATCGAGCGCCAGTTAATTAAATGTCGACGATGTCTAAAACTGATCAGCTCTTTAAGCTTCAGTTGATAAAGTAGCAGAATGGCCGAATAGATAATAAACATGCCAAGAAGCAGCGCCATAACTGAATCAAAATCGGTAGCAAAATAAATGAAGATGGGATTTAGGGTGCTAATCGAAATAAGCGAAAGCATGTTTTTTGTATCTAGTTTATTTTTAAAGATAAAAAAGAGAATAAAAATAATAAATGCACCACAAAGGATTGAAAAAGAGCGGAACGAGGTGAGTGTAGCACCAAAAACCTGCGCCCAAAGTTTTAGCGAGCCAAAATAGATATTATTTGGAAAAAAACTACGATAAGTTACGAACGGAGTCTGCCCATTTGGGGAGAGCTGGAAGAAATTTAAATAATTGGAGGCTTCAGCATTTGAAACCTGCTTGAGAATAAATTGGGAGCAGAGTAACAAATAGACAAAAAGGAGAAATATGAGCGATAGTGGTTTGAGAATTTTAGACTGTGGGTTACTTTTCATTCTACCTTTTATTTTAGCATCTTGAAGTCTTTACTAGTATTTTAAAAATACTTCACTAAAAAACAAACTAGTTGATAAAATCGTGATAAGATAAAGTTATCTGGGCGTGGCGCAGTTGGTAGCGCGCGCGGTTCGGGACTGCGAGGTCGCCAGTTCAAATCTGGTCGCCCAGACCACTTATTGAAATTTTTAAGTACTCATTCCTAATAAAAATAATCCTGCTGAGTAACTGGCGAAACGTCCCAAGGGGTAAGCGCCAGTTCAAATCTGGTCGCCCAGACCATTTTATGGAAAATAAAAGACACCGCTTTGGTGTCTTTTTAGTGGAAGATTATTTTTGAGTTTTACTTTTGTATTATTTTGCGTACTCAACAGCGCGGGTTTCACGGATAACATTAACCTTGATGATGCCTGGATAGCTCATCGTGGCTTCAATTTTATTTGCGATATCGCGAGCAAGCTTTAAGGCAGTGAGATCGTCGACCTGCTTTGGTTCAACCACGACGCGAATTTCACGACCAGCGGAAATTGCATAAGCCTTATCAATACCTTGGAAACTAGTGGCGATATTTTCAAGTTCCTTCATACGTTCAGCAAAGTTTTCTGCAGAAATGTTGCGGGCACCTGGGCGAGCAGCAGAGATGGCGTCAACGATTTTGACGATAATAGCTTCTGGAGTGGTTGGCTCAATGTCGTTATGGTGAGCGGCAATGGCATGCACAACTGGATCAGACATGCCATATTTTTTGGCCAATTCAGCACCAATTTCAGCATGCTTACCTTCAATTTTATGAGTAACAGCCTTACCAACATCATGGAGAAGGGTGGCAGTTTTAGCAATACGGATATCGGCACCAATTTCTTCAGCGATCATACCAGCCATGTGAGCCATCTCGATAGAATGAAGTAAGACGTTCTGACCATAGGAAGTACGGAATTTTAATTCACCTAAGAGGTGCAACATTTCGTGTGGGATACCAATAATGCCAACTTCACGAGCAGCATCTTCACCAGCACGCGTGACTTCTTTTTCAATTTCACGCTCAGCCTTGCTGACAGCCTCTTCGATACTGGCTGGATTAATGCGACCGTCTTTCATTAAACGTTCCAAGGCATACCTTGCAACTTGGCGACGAATAGGATCGAAAGAGGAGAGGACGACCATGCCCGGAGTATCGTCAACCATAATATCAACACCGGTGGCACGCTGAAGAGCCTGAATATTGCGACCTTCCTTACCAATGATGCGCCCCTTCATTTCATCGTCGGGAAGTTTCAAGGCCGTAACAGTACGATCGGCTGTAACCTCTGAGGACATACGTTCCATAGCGGTGACGAGAAGCGCCTGGGCAGTCTCATCAATATCGCGTTTGATTTCGCGCTGTTGTTTAACTACGAGATTAGCGAGATCGTCCTTGATATCTCTTTCGGTCATGGCGATGAGTTTTTCTTTGGCGTCTATCTTTGAGAGACCAGCAATCTTCTCAAGCTTTTCCTGTTGCTTGTCGCGAATGTTATGGATTTCAGATTTGAGTTCTTCAATCTCTTTTTCCTGGCGAGAAAGACGCTCGGAGCGTTTCTCAATTTGGTCAAATTTATTATCGAGAGAGAGTTCGCGCTCACTCAGACGTTTTTCGGTTTGCTTCCAATCTTTACGTCTATTATCTTCTTCATTTTTTGATTTTTCTGCTAGGTCAGCGGCCTCTTTTCTAGCTTTCAAGATAATGTCCGATGCCTCGTTTTTTGCCTTGCGTACTAGATCGTCGGCACGATTTTTTCCGCCATTTTCATTCTTTTTGTCGTAAGCAAAAACCACTCCAGCACCAGCGCCAAGCCCAACTACTGCGGCGATAATCACAGGGACTAACTCCATATTCCTCTTTCTTTTTGTTATTTTTGGAAGCGTCAATATTTTCCTGATATTGACCGATTAACAAAATATATAATAATTACACTTTTGATAAAAATTCCCCCGGATATTTTTATTGTAACATATTATTTTATTTTATTTATTCGTATGGCTCGATGTTGTCGGTCAACATGTTACGAATGAGCTGGTTGGCAGTGTTTTCAAGACCTTGTTCAGCGCCATCGGTGCTGTACATGGTTGGGTCGACATAGAAATAATTGTAGTCTTTATAGGTGAAAACTTTAGTGCCAAAACGAAGACCGGACTGAGTATCGAAATCACCATCAGAGACTGGTACGCGCCTTAGGCAACCCTGGCGGCCAAGATTTTTGCCTGGGTCAGCAAAAGCTGGCTTATATTGCACGCCTTTTTGAACGGCATTAAAGCAGATGGAATTTCTGAATTCATAACTATTTAAAACATAGCTAACGGTAGTTAAAGTATCTGGGACTTTGATCTTAATATTCCAGTCGTTGAGATAAATATAACCAGTAGTGGCTTTATAGACCGGGACATCTTCGGGTTTAGCGATTTTTGAAACACCAGTAGTTTCCTCAACGGCTTTGATGATTTTATCCTTCGCGGCAACGGTCTGAGTGAGGGTGGTGATTTTATCTCCTTGCGACATGCCAAAAACAAGACCAACGATACTCAAGACAAGGAAGATAACCATGAGAATGCCAAAAACAAGCGACATGGTGGTCATTTTCTTGAGAGATTTAAGAGCGATGGCCTTTGGATCAGTTTTAGGGTCGATTGGTTGTGGTAACTCTTCTTGAGGAATCTGGTTGAGGTTTGGATTTTCTTGTGTTTGAAAATCAAAATGGGTTGGAGAAACCACTGGGACATTAAGTGAAGTCTGCGGACCAAAATTTTCAAAATTCTGGTTCTCTGGGTTTTTAGCATCCTTGGCTTGTTTTGCGGCTAGTTCAGCAGCATTGGCAATGGCCTGTTGAGTGAGCTGATTGTTAGAGTTTGGATTACCAGAATTGGCGGCCTGAGAAAAGCCATTTTCGCCAAACGGACTACTGGAAGCTGAAGCCATAAACGGATTATTTGAAGCTGGCGGGATGTTGGTATTTGCGGCAGCCGCAGGATGTGCGGACTGATTTAAACCACCGCCAAAAGTTACGCCACCGATGGTAGTCGAGTTATTTAAATTGTTGAAGCTAAAAGTATTTTTTTCTTGATCCATGCAAAACCCTTATTCTTAAATTATTATAACAAAAAATACTATTTTTTGGGTGGTGTTATATTGGCTGGACGACCATAATCTGGAAGAATGACAGGAACTTTTTCGCCAGTTGACTTGAAAAGAGGAATATCGAGCTGGTCAGCTAAGGTGTTAACAATGGCCGCGCCTATGCGAAGACCGGTGAAGGAACCCGGCCCGGCCATAAAGGTTATTTCAGAAATATCAGTCCAGTCTGCATGATTTTCCTGGAGTTTTTGATGGAGTACTTGAAGAAGTTTTTCCGCTAACTGATTGCCGAGATCGATGCGGTACTCTGTTTCATCAAGCCTGATAATGGCCTGTGGAGTAGAAGTGTCGAGATAGAGTTTCATTTTTGCTCAATACTCCTTGTGCCGTCGTCATTAATCGTAATAAAAAAACGCAGGTGATCGGCTGGCAATAGGTCGGCAACAGAATCCCCCCATTCAATTACGGTAATCGTATTCTGGTCTGATATATTCTCAAGTAAATCCTCAGACATAATACCCGGATCTTGAAGGCGATAAAAATCATAGTGTACGAGAGATTGATTCTTGCCATCATGAGTAAAATAATAATGTTTTGACAGAGTGAAGGTTGGCGAAGTGATTTCTTCTTCAATACCAAAACCCTTGGCAAGACCTTTAGTGATAGTGGTTTTACCAGCACCGACGTCGCCAACTAGTTCAATGACAGCAGGAAAACTAAGAGTCTTGGCGAGCTTTTCGCCAAAATCAATCATCTCTGCTTCAGAAGAAAATTTTTGCATAGTCATATTATATAATGACGGGAGAAAAATATAAAATTGTTATGGTATAATTCAGCTATGAGATGTGGCAATCGAAATGTAAAATTAATGAGAATTATTAGCTTATTAATTGTGATTACTTGCGTGATAGTTGTGATTGCGGCGCTGTTTGTGCGTAAAAATATTACAAGTAGCAAGCTGGCGGAACAGAAATTCGGAGAGTTGGCGCGCGATTATTATGAAAATGATTTCTATAAACGGTTTATTAGAGATCATGTGGCGGATGAAAACGAGAAGGATCTTGGGCAATATTTTGAGAAATACACACAGATGGGATTTTCGCCGGTAAAATTAAGGAAATTACTTGACTATAGTGAGCGAAACAACAAGGACATGAAAAAATATTTCGAGCACGAGAAGTTTAGCTGTGATACTAATGGATCATATGTAATTATCAAGCCTAAGCAGCCGTTTGGGGCGAAGGACTACGAGCTGAAAAGCGCGCTTAGTTGCAAAGAGGGATAGATCCACGACAAAGAGGGGATAGAGTCGCGGGATTTTCATTAAGGATTGTCTTTTCTCTTGGGACATCTGGACTGGTTTTTCTGATTTTCCCTGCATTTTTTTAATTCTGTTATTGAAAAATATTAATTTTCTGTTAGAATAGGATTATTACAATCTTTGTATGGTCTCTTAGTATAACGGTTAGTACAACGGGTTTTCATCCCGTCAACGCGGGTTCGACTCCCGCAGAGATCACCATTTTATGAATTTGAGTCGGATGGCTCTTTTTTATTTTAAATTTGATTTAAGATTTCGATTGCTGATTTCAATATATCTTCGTTTCTGCGCTTAATTGGGTCAACAGCATTACCGTCCACCGCATCATCACCAATAAGAAACTCGGTAAATTTAATATTGTGATATTTTGCTAGGGCTAGCAGTGCTGACAACTCCATTTCGACACCTACGCACCCACGCGATTTCATTAGTGTAACTTTTCCAGGGGTCTCACGATATACCGCGTCGGTTGTCCAGATTTTTCCAGAGACAGTTATAAAACCATTTTTATCAAAAATATCATTGCAAATTTTAAAGGCATCACTATTAACTTCGATTTCATCGCTTTCTGGTAAGTAGTGGTAGCTAGTACCCTCCTCGCGATATGCGGCAGTAGGGAGAATTATAGTATTTTGAGCAATATTCTTATCAAGTCTCCCGCATGTACCAAATGCTACAATCTTATTAATTCCACTCGCAATCAATAATTCCATATCACATACAGCACCTGCAGCGCCCATGGTTGGATAGACTAGAAGAATCTTTTCTCCATTAACATCAATATAACGATACGTATTAAACTGGCGACCAAAGACATTTGTCACGGGAAATGTTTCCAGATTTTGATCCGTTAGTATAAGATCTTCCCAAATTTCATCATCAAAAATAAATAAACATTTTGATGGAGATCCTTCTAATTTAAGGTCAGATGGACCAAAGACTGTTTTTCTTTCTGTATCGTATTTAATCATTTGTTGCATTATATCATAATGACAATAAGCGATAAGTCTACAGTATGCAATATGCCTAGATTAAAATATACGATGATCAAATATATTCAAAGTTTATACTTAATACTTTACTATTTCCTATGATGATCACACTTGATTTAATATAAGATTAAACTATCTACTCTAATTATATTTGAACCAGCATCCCTAGAGACTACACATTCCATGACAGCGCCATACTCTGCGCCGAAAGCGTTTTGAACGGTAACATCAACTTTATAAACCATCTTATTTGCGCCGCTTCTGCCAATGGCGTGAACGCCGAGGATTGAATGTACTTTTGAGCCGCGATATGGATACATTTTATGAAAGGCCTGGTCGCACACCTCACGGGTACCGCCTTCGGATGGATATCTAGCATCTTCAGCTGCCTTAGCTTCCCTTTCAGCTTTCAGTCTTGCTTCTTCCGCAGCCTGTCGTTTTGCTTCCTCTTCAGCCGCTTTTCTTTTTTCTTCTTCAGCTTTTGCTTTGGCCTCGGCTACCTTAGCCAACGAAGGAAAAGGTACGGTCTGTGCTACAGGATCGCTAGAATAATATACGATACTATCCGCTTCGCTGCTTACAATTTTGGTGACTTTACTAAAATTGGAGTTAGCATATTGGATTAGGATCTTTATTCCATCCGTAGATGTTTCATTTTCATAGACATTCGCAACCACACTGCTAGTTGATTTTTCTATTTTGTCGATTTTTCGAACGCCAATTTCTGCAAGCAATCTAGTTGCATTGCTATCACCATAGTTATCTAGACTTGTACATACGCTGTTTTTACAAACAAGCTCAACCTTCTGCCCATTGATGTCAAAATTTTTATTTGGGTTATATAAAACTATAGCCAAAAAAGTTACAATACTCAGGATGGAACCGATAATACCTAGCCTCTTCGTTAATTTTATTCTTTTCTCATATAAACCATATTTCTGATTCTTCTTGGATTCAATAACGGAAAGTATAGAGAGAATAGTAGGGCCAATCGGAAACCAAAATAAAACTAGAGATAATATACTTACAAAGAAATACAGCTTTGTTTCCTTTTCGATCTTTTTAAGAGTACGCCTATCATCATCACTCATTTCAGCTAATAAAGATTCCAGCTCTTTTTCTTTTTTATCTATTGGATTGCTAGTTCTTAAATCTTCTATCTCTTTATCTAATCTCTTCTTTTCTTTTTCCAATTCCTTTTTTAGTTTAGGATAATCCGTCTTTGCGTTTAAGACATTGCGAGCAAATTCTCTTGCGCGAGATTCTAAAGATGGATTGATGTTGGCATCAATAATTCCCTTGTCGCTCGATATAATAATTCTAAGTGTGCGATCGTCATGCTGAACAGTCGTAGATTTAATCTTCTTTTTCTTTTGTGCTGCACCACCGATGACAGCACCTAAGGGGCCCGCTACTGCTGCGCCAAGCGCGATTCTAGTTAGAGTAGGACGAGATCCGCCACCACTACTCTCTACAGAGTAGGATACTTGACCACTGGCTTCAACTTTTGCAGAGATTTCGGAGTCAAGACTTAAGGTTCGGCCGGATCCAACAACTCTATTCTGGAATAAGGTAATTCCGCCGATTCCGTCAATTCTTTTGAATTTAGAGAGGTCGTCGCGTTGCTTTTCTAGAGCTAGGCTGTCTTTTTTAAGAACACTAATCTCCTTCTTGATCTTTTCGATTTTCTCAACCTGCTCTTTACTAATCATAATATGACACCTTGTTAGTTATAAATAATATAGCACGAATAATTTTTTGTGGTATAGTTAAAGAGGTACTTGGCGCCATAGCTCAGCTGGATAGAGCAGGAGACTTCTAAGCTCAAGGTCGTAGGTTCGAACCCTACTGGCGCTACCAAATTGCATTTATTTTTCCGCAAAAAAGATGATTGCCTTAATCATCTTTTTTGTTTACTATTTTACCAATTTTTATAGGTGTGCTTGATGTATGGTTTTCTAGCGTAAGTTTTTTTATTGGTGAATTCCATGAGTGCCATATAGGATGGAAAGAAGGCGTTAAGTTTATTGAACGGCTTGATACATTCATGAAAAGTAGTGAGAGCGCCAACTACTAGTAGTTTGTCAGCATAGGTCCTGAGAGTGTTCCGGGAATTTTCCGGAGCCCATTTTTTGGTTGGCGAGATGAGGCCGCGAGAGCTATTGATTAGCTCATCGAGGACTGGCGGCATGACTCCATTATGCATGTGGCCAGAGATAAAGTAATCAAATTCACGAAGAAGATATTTTACCTCAGGCTGATTGAGATAGACTGGTGAGTGAATGAGAGCAAATTTAAGCTTCTTTTCAGGAAGATGCGTCAAATATTTTTCTGGGAGAGACTCGAGTTCAGAAAGCAAAACCGGCATATCCTCGACGATCCCCTTGTCTGCGCGATAATATTTTGGCGACTGAGTGTAACCAAGGCAATAGATATTTTCATCTTCATAGACCTGATTATCAAGGAGAAATATATTATCGAGAGCGCGGATCTCGTCAAAAAGTTTTGACGCAACTTCGTATTGCCAGCCAGTCTGACCCTCGGTTGGCTTGCGATACATATCGTGGTTGCCAACACTGAGAATCACCTTGGCTTGCTGGCCGAGCTTTTTGAGAAAATTAAGGAGGCGCTGACGTTCAGAATTTTTATCAACCATATCTAGAGTATCGATGAGGTCGCCTGGCATAAGAATATAATCTGGTGCGATAGTTTTGACCTGCTTGATGATGGCCTGGAGCTTCTGGTTTGTAACTTGATAACTAAAATGAAGATCCGACATAACCATGACCTTGAACGGATCAGAGGCTTTTTTGTGGTGTGCGAAAAAATCAGGGCGAAAAAGACGGTAGGTACTGAGTCGGAATAGTTTCATCGATTATTTTTTGATTAGGCGATAGTAGATACTTGGAGCAAAGCGAAGACTGGCAAGAGGCTTCTGAAGTTTTTTCTCAAGAGCAACAAGGGCTTTGGTTTTAAAGATTTTCTTCATGGTTTGACTCCTGAAGTTTGAAACTGAAAGAATATTATCAATTTCGAAACCGGATTTTCTAAAGAGATCTTCGACATAGGCTGGGTGGTAGTTGTAAAAGCCATCCTTATCAATGTTTTTAAGATTGGAAGGCTTCTTGTCGAATGGGTTGACCTTAGATTTTTTAAACCAGTAGCGGAACATTTTTGGGAGAGTGCGCTTGTTGGCGACCTCAATCACGGCAACACCACCCGGCTCAAGAATACGGTGAAGTTCCTTGATGACGGCTGGGAGATCTGCAAAGTGGTGAGTTGCGCGAACCATCAAGAGTGCAGAAAATTCATCATCCTTGAATGGAGTGTGATAGATGTCACCCTGAACAGTACGAATGCGATCGCCAAATTCTTCCTTGGCTTGGTCAAGCTCAGTTTGTGAATAATCAAAAAGAGTGGCAACTTTGGCGCGATCAAGATATTCTTTAGCGAGACGGCCGTAACCACCAGCGATGTCAACGAAAGTATCCATTTTGGCTGGGAGGAGTCTACGGATGGCGAGACGATCTGCCATATCTTCGTATTTACGGTCTGCATCTTCCCAGAAGATTTTTTTGTAATCATAGCCGTTATAATCGGAAACGACTTTCTTGTTTTGCTCTGTCATGGTAATGATTATAACACGAGAGGAGTGGCTTTACTTGTCTTTTGGATTATAGTCCTTGGTTTTGTGCTAAACTACTTGTCTTTTGGTTTGAGATTTCGGAAGAGGATTTTATTGAGTTTCTCAAAGAACGGCTGGACTTCTTCCAGGTCTAGGAGGAAGCTGGCAGCGAAGTAGATCGCCATGGAGCCAAGTGAAATGGCGAGGAATTTTGGAATCGTAACAAAAACAGAAACATCGGTAGAGCGGAGTGGGAGAAGTTTGGTCAAAATATAGGCGGAAACGGAAGTAACAACAGTGGCAACGAGCATCCTAAAGAAGGCAGACCAGAAGTCCTTATTTAGGAGATTCTGACGGGATTTTTTCTGCAGGATGAAGAGGAGAATGAAGATTTCAAGAATGGCACCGATGGACTGAGCCCAACCCAGGCCGTCTGGACCGAGGCCGATGATACTAAAAATAACAGAGAGAACCATCGTAAAACCAACGGCAATAATACTGACGATAAATGGAGTTTTGGTGTCTTGTCTGGCATAAAAACCGCGTGAGGCGATGTGGAAAATGGACTGAGCAAAAATGGCAAGGACGAGAGAGCCGAGAATACTGGCGATGACTGGCTGGCCGCCGTTTTTAACAAAGCTAACAACATAGCCGCGGGCGAAATAGGCGATAACGGAAACCGGAAGAGAGATCCAAACAATCATACGGAGAGCACGGCGGAAGACATCATCAAATTTAGTAGTGTCGCCACTATTAGTTTCTTCGGTAAGCTTTGGGAAGAATGCAGTTGAAATAGCGACGCCAATTAGGTTGACTGGCATCTGATGGAGACTGTTGGCCTGCTGAAAAGAACGTAGTGCACCCTTACCCATGCGTGAAGAGAGGTTGGTGGCGAGGATGGAATAAACATAGTCGATTCCCTGGTCGAGCGAACGGGCGGGAAGAAGTTTTAAGACGGTTTTGAAACCAAGATTTTTCCAATAGATTTTGGATTGATAATCAAAACCGAGACCAAAGAGACCGATGAGGCTGATAAAAATTTGTAGAACGGCGCCAAAAACTACACCAATGGCGACACCCATAATGCCACCTTCAAAAAGTTGGAGGCCAAAAATATTAATACCATTCGTGAAGACCGTAATACCGATAAGAATACCGACATTATAGAGAGCTGGAGCAAGGGAGTAGAAGACGAAACGACCGACGGCCTGCTGGATGGAGTTTAAGACGGTGGCGATACTAAAAAGAAATGGATTAATGGCGATAACGCGCATCATGTTGATGGCGAGAGTGGTACCGGATTCATCGAGGCCTGGGCCGACGATATAGCGAACGAGTGGATCGGCGAAGATCATAATGAGAATACTGGAGATTAGGGTAACGATGGCCATGAGGTTGAGAATTGAAGAGCTGAGCTCCCAGGCGGATTTTTTGTTACCAGCAACCAGACGTTGGTTGAAGACCGGAATAAAACTGACGGCGAGCGCCCCGGAAGTTAATACGAAGAACATGAAATCCGGAATAGTGAAGGCGGCGGTATAGGCATCAATACCGGTTGGATAAGTATCAAGATAGCATGAGTTCAAGAGACGGTCGCGGAAGATACCGAGTAGGGCCGAGATGAGGGTACTAAAACTTAAAAGAATTGCGGCATACTTGACACTAAGCTTGCTATTAGCCATAGCCACGACTGATCGAAACTGAAACTTCTTCATTAATTATTATTATACATGATAAAGCATGAGCGGGGGATTTTAAAATTGCGACGAATATTGTATAATATATGAGTGAGAATACAAAATCTTACTTTAGTTTATAAAATCGGGGATGAGATTCTAAAATCTGAGAATATGCAGCGCGAGAAACGCTTTATTCAGCATGCCAATGTTTCTACTTATGAACACTCTGTGAATGTGGCAAGAATGAGCCTTGTGGTTGCACAGATTTTGCGAGCTAAAGTTGACAAGGTATCCCTAATACGCGGCGCTTTACTGCATGATTTTTTCTTATATGACTGGCACGACAAGACGGCAATGCCAAAAGCACACGCCTATTTACATCCGTTAATTGCTTATGACAATGCGAAAAAAGAATTTAAGCTGAACGCGATTGAAAAAAATATTATTCAGGCCCATATGTTCCCTATTAGTATTGTGATGCCAAAATATCGTGAGAGCTGGATTGTGGTACTGGCTGACAAGGTTTGCGCAATACAAGAAGTCACCTCAAATCTTAAAGTGCGAGCTTCGGTATCAATTCTAAAGAGTGCGCAATTTTATCCTGTGATTATTTAACTTTTTAAGTCTTTTTAAATCTTTTTAATTCCACAAAAAATACCCCGACTGGGGTATTTTTATTGAAGTACGGGGAGTTTTTATGATTATTTTAGGAACAGACCAGTTAATCGTGAAGCTTGGCACGATCCGGGAGAGTGGCACCATCAAAGATGTCTTTTAGATCCTCTGCTTCAAGAGATTCTTTTTCAAGGAGGGCGTTCGCGACACGGTCGAGAACTTTGCGATTAGCCTGGAGAACTAATTCTGCACGCTTAGCAGCCTCGGCAGTAAACTCGCCGATTTCTTCATCGATTAATTCAGCAGTTTTTTCCGAGTATGGCTTACCAGTACTAATCGTATAATAGCCGGTCTCCTCAGCTGGGAAGACAAGATTCCTGGTTTTATTTCCCATACCTTCACGAGTGATCATCTCCTTGCTGAGCTCAGCTACATGCTTTAGGTCGGAAGAAGCGCCGGTAGTAACGTTGTCGGCTCCGAAAATGATTTTTTCTGCGATACGACCGCCCATGGCACGAGCCAAAACATCTTTAAGTTCATAAATACTCTTATAGCTGCGGTCTTCAGGAGGGAGGAACCAAGTGACGCCACCGGTGTGACCGCGAGGAATAATCGTGATCTTATGGACAGGGTCAGAATCTGGAAGAACGTGGCCGACCACGGCGTGACCAGCTTCGTGATAGGCGGTAATTTTGCGTTCCTGTTCGTTCATAACTTTTGATTTGCGCTCAGGCCCGATCGCAACGCGCTCAAAAGCCTCGGTAACGTCAGCGCTAGTGATTTCCTTGTGGCCTTCCCTTGCAGCAGTAATAGCAGCTTCATTGGCAATATTGGCAAGGTCAGCACCAGAGGAGCCAGCAGTTTTGGCTGCAAGGGCCTCAAGGTCAACAGATTTCTCAGTTGGCTTATTTTTGAAATGGACCTTAAGGATTTCGAGACGATCTTTGCGTTCTGGAAGCGTGACGTCAACATGACGATCAAAACGACCTGGACGGAGGAGCGCCTTATCAAGCATATCAACACGGTTGGTAGCGGCGATAACAATTACGCCAGATTCATTGTCAAAACCATCCATCTCGACGAGGATCTGGTTGAGGGTCTGTTCATCCTCACGGCCTGCACCACCTCTGGCATCACGCTTATGTGCAACGGCGTCAATCTCATCGATGAAAATAATGCTTGGGGAATTCTTTTTTGCCTTACTAAAGAGGTCGCGAACACGAGAAGCACCAACACCCACAAACATTTCAGCAAATTCAGAACCAGAAATACTAAAGAACGGAACATTAGCTTCGCCAGCAACTGCACGAGCCATCAAAGTTTTACCAGTACCTGGATCACCGGCGAGAAGTACGCCGCGTGGGATTTTTGCGCCAAGTTTTTCATATTTTTTAGGATTTTTCAAGAAATCAACAACTTCGGCAAGGTCCTGCTTTGCAGCTTCATTACCAGCAACATCGGTGAAGAGAACGCGTTTTTTGTCTGGGCCATATAGTTTTGCACGAGCCTTACCAAAACCCATATTTTCCTTATTCATGCTTTGAGCTTGACCTAGGAGTCGGCTAAAGAAGAAGATGGCGACAATAATTGGAACAGCGATGGTCAGGATACTAATGAAAAGTTCAGAATAATTGATTGGCTCGACGTAATTAATAACTGGGTAGTGCTCTTGGCATTTTTTCAAATCTTCACCAGATTTATTAGCGCAGTGATTGATGAGTCCTTGTTCATAGAGAGTGCCGGACGCATCTTTTCTGGAAACCTCGGTTGGAATATCTTTATCTTTGAGAGTAATCTCAAGTTCACTACCAGAGACGGTGATTTTCTTAATGTTGCCGTTTTCGTCATTGGCGCGAGCGATGACGTCAGAGAGTGGGACTTCCTTAATTTTCAAATTATGAGAACTAAAAAGATTTAGACAGTAGACGATAAAAAGAATAGAAAAGATCGTAAAGAAAATAGAGCGGATAGTGTTTGACTTGGTACTTTTGCCCGAGCTGGTTTTTGATTTATTCCCTGTAGAATTTTGCGTATTCATTAAACTCCTTAAAATTGGTCTTGAAATAGAAATTACTATATCTTACAGTGCTCCAAAGATGACTTATGTAGCTATTAGTTCTGATTGCAGAGACTGTTAGTTTGGACTGCGCTTGGAGCTGACAAGTACAGATATAATTATATTAACATATCATTGCATTTTTGGGGTATGTGTGGTAAATTTAACAGTAGCGGGGCGTGGCACAGTTGGTAGCGCGCGGCGTTTGGGACGCTGAGGTCGCAAGTTCGAGTCTTGTCGCCCCGACCAATCAAGGAGGAGAAATAAAGAAAAGTATACTTTTCTTTATTGAACCGACGCAGATTGGAATGTTTTTCGAAAAAGCGAAAAACATACCATTCTAAAAAAGACCACTTGGTGGTCGTTTTTTATGTTAACTATAATTTGCGAACTTGCGGAACGTCCCAAGGGGTGGATTTATTTCATAGATGCTTTAGAATAGATTTATAAATAGCGAGTCGTAGAATGGATTTAGTAGAGAATATTCAATACAATATTGATAAGGCCATGATGGAGGATGGTGAATTTTATACAGCCGTGGTGACCTATTTGGATGGGACCAGAGATGACCGGTCAGCGCAGACAGTTTTGTGGGAGCTAAGTCACTCCAGAGAAGTTGGGATATTTTTTGTAGGGCTTGATTTATCAGAGTTTAAATATGCGCTGGATAAAATGCAGATACCGGGTGGCGGGCATGAGAAATAAATCTGGCCATGAAAAATAGATCTTTGATATCCTGCTAACTATTTAATTTCTATAATTGCAAGAGTTTCCTGAGTTTTAAATTTTGCAACTTTTGCTGCATGTGACTTTAGCCATTCATCAGTGGCGCGAGCGGAGCCTGGGAGTTCCGGATTATTATAATCATGAACAATAATGATACTACCTGGCTGCATTTTTGATTCGACGAGGGTGAGGCTAGTTTTGATTGAAGTATAGAGATCACCGTCGAGAAATGCGAAGCTAATTTTGCCTGGCAGATCAGTTTCTGGGTCTAGTTCTTCAAAGAAAGCTTTCTTAATTTTTGGTAGAGGAAGGTTTTGACGCTTAAACTTTTCGATAACCTCACGCTTTGTAACAAAAAGTTCGCCAGATTTAAACTGATCACCGGCTGCCGAACTATCTTCCCTGGACTTTTCTGGGAGCCCCGCAAATGAATCATAGAGCCAGAGATTTTTACTTGAACCCCCCGAAAGATTAGTGAAATTTTGTAATGCTCGCTGAAAAACAATTGAAGTGTCGCCTCTATAGCAGCCCAGTTCAACTACATCGCCAGGGATGCTTGCAGATAAACTCTGTTTGAGGAGACTTAAGAGGATCTCCGTCTCTTTTGCGGAGACTTGCGAAACTTCATCCGATTTCTGAGGGGCATTTTTTGACATTTTTATTTCTTTCTCAGGAAGATGGCCGTAATAACACCAGCGACGGTGGCAGAGATTATATCACCCATGGTATCGTCGATACCTGGAGCATTTAACTCCTGCATGTGACCACCACAGAGTTTATCATAAGTAAATTCAAAGCATTCCCACGTTGCGGCAGTGAAGGCGACAAAACAAATAATGAAGAGAAAGGCGAAGCCGGTGTGATAGACCTTTCGTTTAATGGTAGATTTCCCAGAGGAGCCAGTTTTTGCCTCTAAGGTTTTTCCGGAGTAATCGGTAGCTTCTTTTCCGTCATAGAAATTATCTAGAATTTCTTTCGCGCCAAAGGCAGCCACCACGCCACTAAGAGTGTGGACAATTTTATCATAACTTGGGGAGCCCATAATAATGATGGTCTTATACCAATCCAAATCAATGCCTAGTACCATAGCAATGACGAGGAATAGTCCATAGATGATCTGTAATCTTGTGGTAGTAGCAAAGCCTAGTTTTTTTAGCAGTTCTGGCGCATATGGCAGAATAATAGTAACTAGGTAGCTTGGGAATTTGTGCCAGGTGACTGGATCAATAAAATGAAGGACACTTAGGAGAATACCACTAAGACTAATGAGAAGCTTGAGTAGCCAGTTGATGCGTTCGTATTTTGTGAGATTAAAAAATCTTTTGAAAATTTTGTTCATAGATAATACCTTAAATCAATTAGATTAAATATATCATATTAGAGTTTTTATATCTGTATTATACCGCTACTTGAATCAAACAAAAATACCCCTTGCGGGGTATTTTTTTAAATTAGCATTTTAAGCTGTTTTAATTCCGGGGATGATCTGATTACTTATCAACCACTTCGCCTTCAACTGGTTCACCATCTGATGGATTTTTGGAAGCATCAGCCTCCGCTGATTTGTCGTTTGAAGCAGACTGATAAAGTTTTGCGCCGATTGGCATGACTTTGTTAGAAAGTTCCTTAGCGGCTGCTTCAAATTTTTCGGTATCCGCAGAGGTGTCCTTAAGGACCTCCTTAGCTTCCTCAACAGCCTTCTTGATGGTTTCCTTATCTTCGTCTGAGATCTTATCCTTGTATTCTTCAGGCATTTTTTCAGTCTGGTAGATTGTTTGCTCAAGTTTATTCTTGGCATCAATAGCTTCGCGCTTCTTCTTATCTTCGTCAGCGTGGAGTTCAGCATCTTTCTGAGCTTTTTCAATATCCTCTTTCGACATGTTGCCAGAGTTCTGAATAGTGATACTCTGTTCCTTGCCGGTACCTT
>ERZ773214.855-NODE-855-length-18882-cov-18.333298_pt1 | contig 18882 bp, 13 predicted proteins | sample MGYA00511238_ERZ773214 | MGnify/ENA primary metagenome ERZ773214 (study PRJEB29015, sample SAMEA2738157) | human oral metagenome | biome: human oral; feature: human-associated habitat; material: saliva | place: China | collected 2259 ... | reverse complement strand
CGCGGCGTAAAGCTCTTGATACAGCCAGCTTTGTTCAAAACGTTGCTGATAATCCGCTGCCTCTTTGCCGCTATCGAAACCCTCCACTTCTTCAAGGTTTTCCAACAAGGGGAACACTGCTTCGGCGGCGAGCATGGCGGATTTCATCGCGGTATGAATGCCTTTGATGCGCGGCATATTGAGAAAACCCGCCGCGTCGCCGATTAAAACGCCACCCTTGAACGAGAGCTTCGGCAGGCTTTGCAAACCGCCTTCAATCAGCGAACGCGCGCCGTAGGCAATGCGACGACCGCCTTCAAAAGTTTTGCGGATTTCCGGATGGGTTTTGAAGCGTTGGAACTCTTCAAACGGCGACAGATAAGGGTTTTGATAATCCAAACCGACCACGAAACCGACGGCGACTTTGTTGTCGTCGAAATGGTAAACAAACGCGCCGCCGTAGGTTTTGCTGTCCAGCGGCCAGCCCGCGCTGTGTACCACCAAACCGGGCTGATGTTTTTCAGACGACACTTCCCAAATCTCTTTGATGCCCAAGCCGTAAGTTTGTGGCTGGCTGTTTTGGTCGAGTTGGAAACGTTCGATGACTTGTTTGGAAAGCGAACCGCGGCAACCTTCGGCAAACAGGGTTTGCTGCGCCCAAAGCTCCATGCCGGGCTGGAAACTGTCGGTCGACTCGCCGTCTTTACCCACGCCCATATTGCCGGTTGCAATGCCTTTAACCGAACCGTCTTCGTGATACAGCACTTCGGCGGCGGCAAAGCCCGGATAGATTTCCACGCCCATATTCTCCGCCTGCTCCGCCAACCAACGCACGACTTCGCCCAAGCTGACGATGTAGTTGCCGTGATTGTCGAAATTGGGGGTAATGGGCAGATTGAACGCTTTTTTCTCCGTCAGGAACAACACTTTGTCCTGCGTTACCGCACGCGTCAGCGGCGCGCCTTTTTCTTTCCAGTCGGGAATCAGCTCGTTCAGCGAAATCGGATCGATGACCGCGCCCGCCAGCGAATGCGCCCCTGCCTCCGAACCCTTCTCCACCACGCAAACGCTGATTTCGCTCCCGTTTTTTTCGGCAAGCTGCTTGAGTTTGATGGCGGCGGACAAACCCGACGGGCCTGCGCCGACAATCACGACATCGTATTGCATACTGTCGCGGGTGATGGATTCTGTCATGGCGGTTCCTGTATATTTATTATTGAATTGCAAACCCGTGATTATACAACGGGAACATATAGTTACCAAATACAACAAAGGTCGTCTGAAAACCATATTTTCGGTTTCAGACGACCTTTTGACTTTTTTCAATTCAAACCAATCAAGCAGTTTTATTTTTTCATCGCATCAGTCAAGGCTTTGACGTTGTAGCGGTACATGCCGATGTAAGTATTGGCAGGTGCGCCGCCGAGTGCGTCGGAGTAGAGTTTGCCGCTGACGTTGACGCCGGTTTCTTTGGCGATGCGGTCAACCATGCGCGTGTCTTTGATGTTTTCGGTGAACACGGCTTTGATGCCTTCGCGTTTGATTTGGCGGATGATGGAAGCCACTTGTTTGGCGGACGGCTCGGCTTCGCTGCTCACGCCTTGCGGGGCGATGAACTCGATATTGTAGCGTTTGCCCATGTAGGAGAATGCGTCGTGTCCAGTCAGGACTTTGCGCTTGGCGGCAGGAACGGCGTTAAACGCAGCTTGAGCGTCGCTGTGCAGTTTTTTCAGCTGCACTTGGTAGTTGCCCAAGCGTTGTTGGTAGTAGGTTTTGCCTTCGGGGTCTGCCTGAATCAGGGCGTTGGCGACGTTTTGGGCGTAGGTCGTCATCAGGACGGGGTCGGTCCAGACGTGCGGGTCAAATTCGCCGTGGTCGTGGTGGTGGCCTTCGTGATCGTGGTCATGGTGATGACCGCCTTCTTCGGCTTTAAGCGCCTGTATGCCTTTGGTCGCTTCGGCAAAGGGAACTTTGCTTTGTTTGACGGCGCGCTGAACATCAGCCGCTTCCAAACCCAAGCCGTTGAGCAGGACTAATTTCGCACTACGGATTTTTTTGATGTCGCCGCTGGTCATGTGATAGGCGTGGCTGTCTTGGTTGGCGCCGACCAAATTTTGCACGGCAACACGGTCACCGCCGATTTGTTTGGTAACGTCGCCCAAAATGCTGAAGCTGGTGACGACGTTCATCGGTGCTGAGTAAACTGCGCCGGACATTAATGCAGCGATGACGCCGAGTTTCCAATGTTTCATGTTTTTCTCTCTCCAGTTGATATAACGTAACACTTTTTTTATTTTAAAACAGCAGGACGGAATCTTCAAGCAGCCCCACTTATAGATAGTTCCCTAGCCTAAAAGTTTTTAGATACTGCAATTTTAAGTTTTCAGACGACCTTTGAGCCTATTGTTTTCGTGGACGGAATCCACGCTACGGAACTTGTGTTGTCAACAAACTTTGTAGCGTGGGTTTCGCCCACGAGCCACTCAAGATTTCAGACGACCTGTCCGTCAATTATAGTGGATTAAATTTAAATCAGGACAAGGCGACGAAGCCGCAGACAGTACAGATAGTACGGCAAGGCGAGGCAACGCCGTACTGGTTTAAAGTTAATCCACTATATCTTCGTGGGTAAAACCCACGCTACCGATATCCCGCGCCAGTGAAAACCGATAGCCAACCCAAAAACAAAGGGCGTCTGAAAACCCGATTTTTGAATTTTCAGACGACCTTTGTGTTAATCGTTTTCGTGGACGAAGTCCACGCTACGGAGCTTATGTTGTCAATAAACTTTGTAGCGTGGGCTATGCCCACGAATCCTTGAAAATAGAAGATTCCAGCAAACAACCCACCCAAAATCTCAGATACAAAAAAGCAGACCCATCAGGTCTGCTTTCAATCTTTCCGATTAATCCAGATTCAAAACGGCGGAGGTGTAAACGTCCTGTACGTCGTCCAAATCTTCCAGCGCGTCAATCAATTTCTGCATTTTGACGGCATCGTCGCCGGAAAGTTCGGTTTCGTTTTGGGCGCGCATGGTGACGTCGCCGTCCACGGATTTGTAGCCTGCGGCTTCCAATGCGGCTTTCACGCCCGCCCAATCGTTCGGGGCGGTAATGACTTCGATGGAGCCGTCGTCGTTGGCAATCACGTCTTCCGCACCAGCTTCCAGAGCGGCTTCCATCAGCGCATCCTCGTCAACGCCGGGTTCGAACACCAAATAACCTTGATGCACGAAGTTGAACGCTACGCAGCCGTCAGTACCCAAGTTGCCGCCGTTTTTGGTGAACGCGTGGCGCACGTCGGCGACGGTGCGGGTTTTGTTGTCGGTCAGGCAGTCCACCATCAACGCTGCGCCGCCGATGCCGTAGCCTTCGTAGCGCAACTCGATGTATTCCACGCCTTCCAAGTTGCCCGTACCTTTGTCGATGGCGCGTTGTACATTGTCTTTGGGCATATTGTTTTCAGCGGCTTTTTCCAAAGCCAGGCGCAGGCGCGGGTTGGCGCCGGGGTCGCCGCCGCCCATGCGGGCTGCAACGGTGATTTCTTTAATCAAACGGGTAAAGATTTTGCCGCGTTTGGCATCTTGACGGGCTTTTTTATGCTGGATATTCGCCCACTTACTATGACCTGCCATGATAAATCCTTTCGATTTTCCGCCTTATCGGGCGGGCTTTTGCTCATTTTCAAAGGGCGCATTTTAACATAGGTTGGATATGCCTAAAATATTTCAGACGACCCCGCATCCTGCCAAAGGGTCGTCTGAAAACGCTGCCTGCGCCCGAAAAAACGCAAAAATCTTGTCTTTGCCCAAACCTGAACCTTTTTTTCGTTTGCCTCACAAAAGGTTTACGGTATCATGCAGGCCTGCTTCAGGATTGTTGACAACTTGGGGCAAAACGGACGAAACCGGCCTGCTCGCCGCGCCGTCCGACACAACGGCATTCGACGGAGTAACCGCCGCAGAATGCCGTCATCTGTTCATTTTTCAATATAAGGTTTGTAATTATGGAAGAAACATTGTCTGCACTGGTGGGCGCAGTCAATCTGATTCTGTGGGATTACATGCTGATTTACGCCCTTTTGGGCATCGGCCTGTTTTTCACACTCTATCTAGGCGCGCCGCAGATTACCAAATTTGGGGCGGGATTCAAATCCGTTTTCGGCGGTTTGTTTTCCAAAAAAGATAAAGACGATAAATCTTTGTCGCAATTCCAAGCGCTCGCCGTCGCCGTCTCCGCCCAAATCGGTACAGGCAACGTCGCCGGCGTGGCAACCGCCATTACCGCAGGCGGGCCGGGTGCGATTTTTTGGATGTGGCTTTCCGCCGTTTTGGGGATGTCCACGATTTTCGCCGAAGCCCTGCTCGCGCAAAAATACCGCGTCGTCAGCCACGGCAAATACATCGGCGGCCCCGCGTTCTACATCACACACGGCCTGACCCCGAAAATCGGGCGCGGCGCGGCGCGTTTCTTATCGGGCTTCTTCTCCATCGCCCTGATTATCGCGCTGGGCTTTATCGGCAACGCCACGCAGGCGAACTCCATCGCCTCCTCCGTGACCATCGCCTTTAACGTACCGGCATTGGCAGTGGGCATCGCCCTCGCCGTCCTCGCTGGCATGATTATCGTCGGCGGCGTCAACCGCATCGCCAACATCGCCCAATTCGTCGTGCCGTTTATGGCGATTATCTATATTTTGTGTGCCGTCGTTATCCTGTTCAAATTCTCCGACCACATCATACCGATGTTCAACCACATCTTTACCGCCGCTTTCAATCCTGAAGCCGTTTTAGGCGGCGCAGCGGGTATCGGTATGCGTGAAGCCGTCCGTTTCGGCGTGGCACGCGGCTTGTTTTCCAACGAAGCAGGTATGGGTTCGACGCCGCACGCACACGCCACCGCCGACGTGAACCATCCCGTTCAACAAGGCTTGGCGGCATTTATCGGCGTCTTCATCGACACCATCTTGGTCTGCACCGCCACCGCACTGATTATCCTCCTGACCGATGCCAACCTTTCCGGCGAACAAGGCGCGGCGGTGACCCAATTTGCCTTCAGCAAAGCCTTCCCCGGCTTCGGTTCGCAACTGCTCGCCGTCTGCCTGACCTTCTTCGCCTTCACCACCATCATCGGCTGGTACTACTTCGGCGAGTCCAACATCCGCTTCCTCTTCAGAGGCAAACACTTGGGCATCTACCGCACGCTCGTGCTGCTGGCTATCGTGTTGGGCACGCTTGGCAAAGTCGATTTGGTTTGGAGCCTGTCGGATATGTTCAACGGCTTCATGGTCATCCCCAACTTAATCGCCCTATTCCTCTTGCGCAAAGAAATCCGCGCCGTTTACGACGATTATCTGGCGCAGAAAAAAGCAGGCAAAGACTTGTCCTACCAATATGAATTCCACGAATTCCACGACAAGGCTTAATCCGCAATCGTAAAAAAGGTCGTCTGAAAATTTTCAGACGACCTTTTTTAAATTCCGAACATTTATTTTGTTTTCAACCAAGCAAACCAAACCAATACGACAACGAAACAAAAATAAGCAATGCTCCAAACCGGCAGCGCAATACCCAAAAAATAATCCGGTACGGCGCAATTACCGAAGCCGCGCACGATGGGTTCGAACCAGTCAAACAACGGCCAGTCCTTCAGGCGGAACGTCCACGGAGCACCGCAGGAAGGTGCCGTACCCGGCGGCAGGCTTTGCAACCACAACTGATAAGCCGCCGTCCCTATCCCGTACACCGCAGGCGCGCTGATAAGCAAAGCGGAAAATGTCCGCCCCACCTTGGAAGACTGACGGAAAAATACCGCCAGCAAAGCCGCCACCCCGACCGCCAATACACACAAACGCTGCACGATGCACAATACGCAGGGATTCATCCCTAAAACATATTGCGAAACAAACGAACCGCAGGCAGCCAATACGGATAAAACGAGCAGAAACAAGGCTGTTTTTCTAAAAAAATTCATAATATCAGAGCTCTTTGCAAATTTCAGACGACCTCTTCATGCCGTCGATCAGCGTCTATTTTACTACAAAACCAATCCCTTCCCGAAAAGCCCTGCCCATTCGCTTAAATTCAAAAAAGTACCCACGCCGCCATTTCTCTTCAGGCGGCAATCCGCAATAATCGCTGAATCTTGCCAAAATCAGAAGCCCGGATTCACGCCTATACAGGGAATGATGAAAATATTTTCTATTTAAACCTGCTATAAAATGCACCGACTCAAAACTTCTCGCGCATACTTTACGCCACACCCTGATACTTTTTCAGACGACATTTCCACAATTTCGTATAAAAAGCAGGATTCAGCCGTGCAAAACAGATGAAACTGTGGCATAATCCGCCCGTCTTTACAAAAAGACTTCAGGAGTTTGAACGGGTTCGCGCTCGTCAAACTTGTCCGAACCAAATAACGGTTCTTTTATTTTTCGGAGTTATCCATCATGGCATTGACCGTAGAACAAAAAGCACAAATTGTTAAAGATTTCCAACGCAAAGAAGGCGATACCGGCTCTTCTGAAGTACAAGTCGCTTTGTTGACTTTCCGTATCAACGACCTGACTCCTCACTTCAAAGCCAACCCTAAAGACCACCACAGCCGTCGCGGCCTGTTGAAAATGGTCAGCCAACGTCGCCGTCTGTTGTCTTACTTGCGCCGTACCCAACCTGATACATACCGCAACCTGATCACCCGCTTGGGTCTGCGCAAATAATTTATGCTTTACCGGACACCGCTTGCAAAAGCGGTGTTTTTTTATAGAAAAGGTCATCTGAAAACGTATTGGTAAAGTTTTCAGACGACCTATCTCTTATGCTTACGAGAGATTTAATCTATCCGTATATATTCCACCGACAAAATCTCAATCTCCTCGCGCCCTTCCGGTGTATTTAAAACGACTTCGTCCCCTTCCCTCGCTTTAATCAAACAACGCGCCAATGGGGAAATCCAAGAAATCTTGTTTTGCGCGGTATCGATTTCATCGACGCCGACAATTTTGACGGTTTGCTCGCGCCCATCGCCACGCAACAGCCCGACGGTTGCGCCGAAAAACACTTGGTCGGTCGCTTCGCGCAATTCGGGATCAACGACGACGGCGGCTTCCAAACGCTTGGTCAGAAAACGGATGCGGCGGTCGATTTCGCGCATACGGCGTTTGCCGTAAAGATAGTCACCGTTTTCGCTGCGATCGCCGTTGCTTGCCGCCCAGTTGACGATTTGGACGATTTCGGGACGTTCTTTATTGACCAGTTGATACAGCTCGTCTTTCAACGCCTGCCAACCAACGGGCGTAATGTAGTTTTTGGTTTCGGTACTCATGATATATATCTGATTATTTAGGATATACGGCAGTTTCAACAAAACTTCGAACTGCTGCATTGAAATGACTGATTCTACCGTCCTTAAGACAGAAGGTTCAAGCTGTTCATCTTGATTGCAAAACCCTATCCATCGGCTTGAAAATGCCGTAAAGGTCGTCTGAAAATCTACAATGCCCGTTTTCAGACGACCTTTATTGATTAAGTATTCGAATTTTAGGCTGTTTTTAAAAATTCCATTCAGCTCCCAACGACCATTGACGGCTGCTGCGTCGTGCATAAGGGGCATTGCTGCGGATGCGGCTGTATCCGTAATTCAAGGTCGGCGTGATACCTTTGTAGGACAATTTGTCATGACTGAGGCTGACGGAGAGGGAGCGCTCGCGGTTGCGTTGCGGCTCCGTACCGAATGCCATAATGCCTTTATAGCGGCGGTTGGCAAATGAAGCGGTCAGGCGGCTGTTCAGTCCGCCCCAAAACGGCCATTGCTGTATCCAGCCTATATTGAACCCGTTGCGGCGGTAGGCGGCATTGTTGACGGCATTGCGTATGTTTTTGTTTTCAGGAACAAAGCGGTTGTATTGCCAACCACCGAACAGGGTCGTTCTGCCGAAACGGCGCGCTAGGGAGAGATAGGTACTGTTGTGCCAACCGTCGTTGCGCAGCGCACGATCAGTTTCCCGATAGTTTTGGCGGTAGCGTTCCAGCGAGTAATAAAGTTGTGTCGCGTTGCCGAGATTGACCATATGCGAAAGCTGTACGCCAACCCCGTGTGCCAGCATATAAGGCGCGGCACGGCGGTTGTTTTCTTTTTTGCTGTCAAACTCGCTGCTGCCTGCCAACTGTGCCTGATAAAACGGTAAAACGCTGACGGTTTGTTTGCCGTCCTTGCGCTGCCAGCCCAAATAAGCCCTGCCGAACGTATCGTCATAAGCCGATTGGTGGTCGAAAAAATAGCTCGTTCCGCTGAGGTTGGCGCGGAATTTGACGGCGTGATGCCCGTACAGCGGGGTGAGTTTTTCGGTGTTCAATTCGTAATTCAAGCCGTTGGCACTGACGGGCAAAGTAACGCTGCATGCGGTTTGCCCCCTTGTTTCGATGCAATAACGCGGAGCAGCGTTGTTGGCGTTATCGCTATGCACGGGACTGATTCCACCAGACCATTTCCATTCTGTCTGCCGCTTGACGGCTTCTTGAAAGCGTTTGACGTTTTCCAAAACGGGGGCAGGTATATCGCGTTGCGCGGCATGGCGGAAATGCGTCGCCGCTTCGCCCAAACGATAATCCTGAAACTCTGCCGCCGCTAAATCCAACAATATGCGGTCGTCTGAAACGTCGGATTCATAAAGGGTACGATAACGCTCAACCGCTTCGGAAGTCCGTCCTTTCAACTTTGCCAGTAAAGCATCGGCACGTGCAATCAGCTTGGGATTGTGGTTGGGCTGTTTGCGGTAAAGGGCGGCAAGCGAAGAAACCAAATCTGCGCTATTGCCGTTAAGTGCTTGAATCAGCGCATCCTCAAGAATACGCGGGTTTGCCGCTAAAAAATCATCGCCGACCACAGTCGGTTCGCCGACATTCTGATTCTTTTCAGACGACCTTTCTTCTTCGGACAAAATATCCAGCCATTGTTTTTGCTGCACTTGTACGGCAGCATCCTGGGAAGGCGCATCCTGCCGGACACCACCTTCGGGCAATTCAGCCAAGACTACGGAAGGCAACAGGCAACATAAAGATGCCGAAACCATTTTTTGTTTTATTCTTAACATTCAAAATCATCCGAAATATATGTGTGTATATCGCAGGGAAGGTCGTCTGAAACTTTTCAGACGACCTTATTTTTGCGTAAAAGCAACAGATTCGCATTAAGATGCAGCATTATAGAGGTAAATTTCCAAAACAAACATAACTGATTTATTTTTATGGCCTTATAAATTATTCAAATATTATTCATCAGTAGATTCATAGGATTAATCAAGCCAACCCACTAAACACGCCTGCAATATATCTTGCGAATCCAAAGCAATAGTTTGATTACACTATCACCCGATATTCTTCATCAGTAATAGATAACAATATCAAATCAGATATTTAGAACAAATATTCAACTCTATGTCATTAATTGATTTATTTCTTAATATTTACTTCAGAAATCATAAAAACTCCGCGCGGATATTGCCAAAACGCCATAATTATTACAAAATATTACAACAAAATTGGTAATCCTTATCATTAATTTATAAAACATCAATATTAAGAGAGATTCATCATGAAAATCAAAGTACCCGCGATTTCTGCGGCAGCGACCCTTATTCTGACTGCCTGCGCTGGAGGAGGCGCATCCGAACCCAAAGTCCCCGTTGCCATACCTACGGCGCAGCCTATCGCCAATGTCAAGCTGAGTGATGAGAGCAATGCAATAAAGACCATCAACACCCTTTCCGGTAAAGGCGGCAGCCTGCATGAAGCGGAGTTCGAAGTAAAAACATCATGGGGCAGCAGCTATACCGATAAGCAATATGTCTATCGAACCCCTTCGGGCAACTATTACAACATCAGCTCATATTCCGATCCGATTGTCCCCGACTCTTTCAGCCCGTCTTATGCCCTGCGTACCCGCCACGAAGGGCAACCTTTGTCTGAAGGCGGTAAGCTGTTTGTCTGTTGCAGTAGTTCTGGGCAGTTCACCTATGCCCCTGCAACCAAACAGGACCACCTCAAATTCGGCGCATGGATAAGTGCAGACGGCACGGTAGACCTATTTGTCGGCGGCAAACCTGTTGGCACGGCGAAACCGTCTTATTACACTCCGTCAGACAGTACAGTGGCAAAAGGCAAGACCACATACGAAGTTTGGGCAGTCCGCGTCCGCAACGGCAATATCGTTACCTCAACCTACGATCCGGGTAAATCCTTCGGGTCGTCTGAAAAAAACACGCCCAAACTTTCACTGCTGACAGCCAATTTCAACACCAACAAACTTGGCGGCACGATTTTGGGTAATGCGGATTACGGTCCGGATGTTGTGATGAAAGATGTGGGCATCAACGGCGTTGATTTCTCGGGCACTGCCGAATCCGACGGCAAAAACGGCAAAGTCGAAGGAAAATTCTTCGGTCAGTTTAACGGTGGCCATAAAACAGAGGTCAGCATAGGCGGCAAAGTAACCTTCGATGCCGATAAATCGTTGGATACCGTATTCGGCGGCGTAGAAAATTCATCAGACCGCAATACGACGGATACAAGTTTGACACCTGTCAGCAAGTAACCGCACGTCAAACATCCCAATAAACCGATAATCAGTACATCTTAAGAGTCAAAAAATGTTCTTCCCCTTTAAACCCGTACTGCTGGCAGCCATTGTCAGCCAAACTTTCCCTGCCTTCGCTGCCGACCCCGTACCACAAGCCCATCAGGACTTGAATGAAGTCAAAGTCATCGGCGGCCGCAAAGTCCAAAAACTCGGTGAAGAGAAAGTCCGCCGTCAGGCATTGGATAAACAAATGGTCTCTGACGAAAGCGACTTGGTGCGCTACGATCCGGGCATCAGCGTCGTCGAAGGCGGACGCTCCGGTTCCAACGGCTTTACCATACGCGGTGTCGACAAAGACCGCGTTGCCATCAACGCGGATGGACTGGCACAAGCAGAAAGCAGGTCGTCTGAAGCATTCCAAGAGTTGTTCGGCGCATACGGCAACTTCAATGCCAACCGCAACACTTCCGAACCCGAAAACTTTTCGGAAGTAACCCTTACCAAAGGCGCGGACTCGCTTAAATCCGGCAGCGGCGCATTGGGCGGTGCCGTCAACTACAAAACCAAATCCGCAAGCGACTATGTTTCCGAAGAAAACCCCTACCACTTAGGCATTAAAGGCGGCTATATCGGACGCAACAGCCAAAAATTCAGCAGCATAACCGCCGCAGGAACCTGGTTGGGTCTGGATGCATTGATGGTCTACACCCGCCGTTTCGGTAAAGAAACCAAAAACAATAGCGACGCTGCCGATACCGTCATCACCGACAACAAACAAAGCTGGAGTCCGAATGTCGGCATGACCAACTACGGCAGCCGTGGCGTAGCGCGCAGCAAACCTGACCCTCAAAATTGGGAAAACATAAGCACCCTGTTCAAGCTGGGTTACAACTTCAACGATCAAAACCGTATAGGCTGGATTTACGAAGACTCGCGCACCGACCGCACAACGACTGAATTGTCCAATATGTGGGCGGCAAACTGGAAAGGCGAAGCACTGGGCGACACCCGTTCCCGTCAAGATATTTCCTACCGCAAACGCATCGGTTTCGAATACAAAAACCAACTTGACAAAGGACCATGGGACAACCTCAACCTGCGTTACGACCGTCAAACCATCGACATGAGCACTTGGACCTGGGACTTGCCGACGGATTATAATCGCAGCGGTGTGAACAGCGACGTGTACCATATGTTCCGCAACATCCGTCAAAAAAATATCCAATTCGGTGCCGATGCCGAAAAACAAATCGACTTCTCCAAATTGGTATGGGCAATGCAATACGGATTGGGCGATTCCAAAAACGACAACAGCAATAGCGATCATAGCTATTGGGTACGCCTATACGACCCGAAATATCAAACGTCCAACAACCAAGAATTGACTATGCTGGTCGAAAGCTCCTCCAAAAACCGTTTTGCCTACTGGAACAACACCTTCCAATTCGGCGACAGCAGCCAATACCGCCTCAATGCCGGGGTTCGTTACGACAACAGCAGCAGCAAAGCCAAGGACAACCCCAACTATACCCCTGCCATCCGCGGTCAAATCCCCTATCTTGGCAGCGAGCGTAAACACAGCGGTTTCAGCTACGGCTTAGGATTAGACTGGAAATTCACTCCACATTTGAATCTTTTGGCAAAATACAGCACTGGCTTCCGCGCGCCGACTTCAGACGAAACCTGGCTATTGTTCCCGCATCCTGACTTCTACCTTAAAGCAAACCCTAACCTTAAGGCAGAAACCGCCAAAAACTTCGAGCTGGGACTTGCCGGCAGCGGCAAAGCAGGAAACTTCAAATTCTCCGGCTTCCAAACCCGCTACCGTAATTTTATCGAATTAACCTACATGGGCGTATCTTCCGATAATCCTAACAGCCCCAACTACGCTCCGATTTCCGACGGTACCGCCTTGGTCAGCTCGCCCGTTTGGCAAAACCAAAACCGCTCCTCAGCGTGGGCGAAAGGTTTGGAATTTAACGGCACATGGAACCTTGACAGCATCGGTTTGCCGCAAGGCACGCACGCAGGTGTTAATGTCAGCTACATCAAAGGCAAAGCCAAACAGACCAACGGACAAGAAACCCCGATTAACGCCCTTTCCCCGTGGTCTGCTGTTTACAATTTGGGCTACGATGCTCCCTCCAAACGCTGGGGTATCAATGCGTACCTGACACACACCGCAGCTAAAAAACCGTCTGACACCGTCCACAGCAGCGATGATTTGAACAACCCATGGCCGTTTGCCAAGCACAGCAAAGCCTATACGCTTTTCGACCTGACAGGCTACGTCAACTTGGGCAAATACTTCACCCTGCGCGCCGGTGCGTACAACATCGGCAACAAAAAATACTACACTTGGGAATCGCTGCGCAGCATCCGCGAATTCGGCACAGTCAACCGCGTTGACAACAAAACCCATGCCGGTATAGAACGCTTCACCTCCCCCGGCAGAAGCTACAACTTCACGCTTGAAGCCAAGTTCTAAAGGCGTTTGAAGTAACAAGAAAGGTCGTCTGAAACTTGAAATCCAAGTTTCAGACGACCTTTTTCTATTGATATACAACAATCGGCAGACGAAATCTTCAACAAACGTTTATGGAATGAAACAACAAATATAGTGGATTAAATTTAAATCAGGACAAGGCGACGAAGCCGCAGACAGTACAGATAGTACGGCAAGGCGAGGCAACGCCGTACCGGTTTAAAGTTAATACACTATAATGAACAAGACGCAGGCTGAAGCTGATGCAACACTGTACGCCCGCGCCGTTGAAACCCTTGCACGTCGTCTGAATATGGGAATCCGTGATTTTGATGCAGCCTACGGCGGCTTGAATGTGGTCGGAGAAAGCCTTTTAGACGACGGCGTATTGAATCAAGCATTGGCAAGCAACCCGCCGCGCGGATGGGTGCATAGCGAAAACCCGCAGGATGCGGCGGATTTGTGGAACGGCAACAACAAAGCAGAGGCCGTGTTTTGGACTAATGGCAATCTGAGATTGGCAGGCGAGTTTCCGGCACTGGAAGGTTATTCACATTCCGTATCAAAGGCAGACATTAACCACATAAAAAAGAACACGGCGACGCGCAGGCAGAGGCAGCGCGTGGGCAGATTGCAATTACCGACAAAGATATTGCCCGCATTCCTGACATTGTTTCCGATTACGGCGCGATCCGTGATGATTTGGTTTCAGAACAGGGAAGCAAACGGATTATGTTTGCGAAGAGCTTTGATGATGGAACGGTTGTTTACTTAGGACAAGTAAGCAGGAAGAAGAAAGACATAAAAACCGTTTCGATGTGGAAGTATCCGTCAGCGATTGATGAGCAACGCGCAATCGAAATTGCTGTTACCTCCAACCAAACGTTCGGAACGGAAGCCGGCATATTCCACAAAGAAACGGTTTCAGACAATTCTACCCCCAACGCCGACACCAATCAAGACATACTGTATCAAGGCGGCGCAGACCGTGGAATGTTCAGCCGTGAGCATAACCTGATTGCCCTGTTGAAAAACGCCGACGCTTCTACATTCGTTCACGAGCTTGGGCATTTCTTCCTTGAAACAAATACCCGCATCGCCCGCGACCTGACCGCCAAACCTGCCGAGAACCTGACCGAGCAGGAACGGCAATTCCTGTCCGACGTTCAGACGACATTGGATTGGTTCGGTGTGAAAGACCTTGCCGCATGGGACGCAATGAGCCTGAACGAGCAGCGCGAGAATCACGAAAAATGGGCGCGCGGTTTTGAAGCCTACCTGTACGAAGGCAAAGCACCAAGCGAAGAATTGCGCGGGGTGTTCCGCCGTTTCCGTTCATGGTTGAAACAGGTCTATCAATCCCTGAAAAGTCTGAACGTAGAATTGACCGATGAAGTCCGCAGCGTGTTTGACAGAATGTTTGCCAGCGACGAGTAGATTCAGCAAACCCAATACATTAACAGCATGACTCCGTTGTCTGATAATAAGGCGTAAGCGAGCATGAACCAAGCTAAGCTGCCCCACTCCTTTCAGGCAACTCACCATTAAGTTTCTTCTATTTTCCAAAAGAAAAGGTCGTCTGAAATTTTCAGACGACCTTTTGCAGGGTATTCAAGCTAGGATTTATTTATCGCGGCTGAATACGATTTTGGTTGCTTGGATGGCTACGCAGACTGCACCGCCGATGAAGATCAAGTCGGCTGCTGTACGTACCCAGCGCAGGGTGTCGAGGATTTCCATTTGCAGGAATTCTTCGCTACGGGCATACCACAGGCCATGAGTGATGGAAGCGTATGCTTGGATCGCGCCGACAGGCAGCAGGCTGATGATGATCATGCCGACCAAGCCGCCGTTGAGCAGCCAGAAGCCCCAAGTCATGAGTTTGTCGTCGAAATGTGCGTTTGGTTTCAGGTAGCGGGCAACCAGCAATACGAAGCCCAGAGCCAAGAAACCATACACACCAAACAGAGCCGCGTGAGCGTGAACTGCAGTAGTGTTCAGACCTTGGATGTAGAACAGGGAAATCGGCGGGTTAATCAGGAAGCCGAATACGCCGGCACCGATCATGTTCCAGAAGGCAACTGCTACGAAGCACATCAGCGGCCAACGCAGGCGTTTCGCCCAGTCGGACAGGTGTTGGTAAGACCAGTGTTCGTAAGCTTCACGACCCAGCAATACCAGCGGTACGACTTCCAATGCGGAGAAGCAGGCGCCGATTGCCATAGAGGCGGAGGTAGAGCCGGAGAAGTACAGGTGGTGCAGTGTGCCCGGGATACCGCCCAACATGAAGATGGCGGCAGCAGCCAGAGTGGATGCGGTAGCGGTACTGCGGCGAACGAAGCCCATGTTGTAGAAGATGAAGGCAAAGGCTGCGGTCGCGAATACTTCGAAGAAGCCTTCTACCCACAGGTGAACCACCCACCAGCGCCAGTATTCCATGACGGCAATCGGGGATTTTTCGCCGTAGAACAGACCGGGCGCGTAGAACACGCCGACACCGACCATGGAGGCAACGAAGATTGCCAGCAGGTTTTTGTCCACGCCTTTTTCTTTAAAGGCGGAAACGGTGCAGCGCAACATCAGGAACAGCCACAACAGCAGACCGACCATCAGCAGGAGTTGCCAGAAACGGCCCAAGTCGAGGTATTCGTAACCTTGATGTCCGAACCAGAAGTTGAATTGTGGCGGAAGGACGTGGGTCAGGGCGAAGAAGTTACCTGCGTAAGAACCGCCGACTACGATGAACAGGGCGATGTAGAGGAAGTTCACGCCGGCGCGTTGGAACTTGGGATCTTTGCCGCCGTTAACAATCGGAGCCAGGAACAGACCTGCTGTCAGGAAGCCGGTTGCAATCCAGAAGATGGCGGATTGGATGTGCCAAGTACGGGTCAATGCGTAAGGGAACCAGTCGGACATTTCGAAGCCCAGTGCTTCGTCGATGCCGTAGAAACCTTGACCTTCGACGGTGTAGTGCGCGGTCAGACCGCCCAGCAACACTTGTACCACAAACAGGGCGACTGTCAGGAAGACGTATTTGCCCAATGCTTTTTGGGAAGGAGTCAGCTGTACTTTGGAAATCGGGTCTTCAGTCGGAACTTCTACTTCTTCGTGTTTGGTCAGGAAGGAGTAACCCCACATCAGCAAACCGATACCCATCAAGAGCAATACAACGCTGGTGAACGACCACATATAGTTTTCAGTAGTCGGTACGTTGTTGATCAAAGGCTCGTGCGGCCAGTTGTTGGTGTAGGTGAAAGTTTCGTCAGGACGGTTGGTCGAAGCAGACCATGAAGTCCAGAAGAAGAAGTTGAACAGTTTTTCACGCGCTTCTTTACTTGGCAATGTGTTGTTTTTCATTGCGAAGTGTTCGCGTGTTTTCTGAAGGGCAGGATCATCGCCGTATACGCTGTGGTAGTAAGGCAGGATGCTCTCAATGGCTTTGACACGGGTGTCGCTGATGACGACGCTGCCGTCTTCTTTAATACGGCTTTGGTTGCGGTATTCGTCGGCAAGGCGGGTTTTCAGCACGGCTTGTTCTTCGGGAGAAACTTCGTCGAATTTTTTGCCGTAAGTCTCTTGCGCGGTCAAATCCAACCATGCGGCAAGCTCGCGGTGCAGCCAGTCGGCTGTCCAGTCGGGAGCTTGGTATGCACCGTGCCCCAATACGGAACCGACTTCCATACCGCCGGTGGTTTGCCAAGCTGATTGACCTGCCAAAATATCGTCTTTAGTCATCAACTGCGTGCCTGATGCCGAAACGACTCTTTCAGGATAAGGCGGGGCTTTTTTATAAACCTCGCTGCCCATGTAGCCAAGAATGGTAAAGCAGACTGCCAGGACGGCAAACAGCAAGTACCATAACTTCTTGTACTGTCCCATTTCAGAACTCCTTATTTTGGTAAAAAGTGGTTGCTTATAAATTCATACTATATGAATGTTAAAGATTGTAGCACTCTTTTCAGGCAAAAGAAATATTCTCTTAACAACAATCTTTAAAAAACAGGGATATAGTCAATAATAATTCTTATTCTCAAAAATACAATGGCATTTTTGTAAAGAATCGGATAAAACATGTGAACAATAATAGACGATTTGATGTAGTTTTATCTAATTATTAAGTATTAATTGAGTATTAAATTAGGTAGTAAAAGTTCATCTTTAATGAATTAATTGATTTAAGTCAAGATATAGCGGTAAAACCGGCTACATAATCCTACAAAAGTTCACAAGAGATGCCTTTTCAGACGACCTAAATATGAAAGTTTGAAAGAGCTAAAAGCGGTATCCCGCAGATAACAGAGTTTGAGAAATTACCCTAACCTTCTTAGATAATTACTAAAGGAAATGACAACTATGAAACGCCAAGCTTTAGCTGCAATTATTGCTTCAGTTTTTGCTTTAGCCGCTTGTGGTGAGCAACCTGCCCAAAAACCTGCCGAGCAAACCGCTTCCGCTACTGCAACTGCCGAAGCTCCTGCTTCCAGCACTCAGGCTGCTGCTGAAACGCCTGCAGCCGATCTGCCTGTTATCGATGCGGTAACTACCCACGCTCCTGAAGTTCCGCCTGCTATCGACCGCGACCATCCTGCACGCGTTCGCGTGAAAATGGAAACCATCGAAAAAACCATGAAAATGGAAGATGGCGTGGAATACCACTACTGGACATTTGATGGCGACGTTCCAGGCCGCATGATCCGTGTACGCGAAGGCGATACCGTAGATATCGAATTCTCTAACAACCCGTCTTCTACCGTACCACACAACGTTGACTTCCACGCTGCTACCGGTCAAGGCGGTGGCGCAGAAGCCAGCTTCACTGCTCCGGGCCGTACTTCTACATTCAGCTTCAAAGCCCTGCAACCCGGTCTGTACATCTACCACTGTGCCGTTGCCCCTGTCGGCATGCACATCGCCAACGGTATGTACGGTCTGATCTTGGTTGAACCTAAAGAAGGTCTGCCTAAAGTGGACAAAGAGTTCTACATCGTACAAGGCGACTTCTACACCAAAGGTAAAAAAGGTGCGCAAGGTCTGCAACCGTTCGATATGGATAAAGCAATTGCCGAACAACCTGAATACGTTGTATTTAACGGTCACGTAGGCGCTATCGCCGGCGACAACGCCCTGAAAGCCAAAGCAGGCGAAACCGTCCGTATGTACGTGGGTAACGGTGGTCCAAACCTCGTTTCTTCCTTCCACGTTATCGGTGAGATCTTCGACAAAGTTTATGTAGAAGCCGGCAAACTGATCAACGAAAACGTACAAAGTACCCTGATTCCTGCCGGTGGCGCAGCGATTGTCGAATTCAAAGCCGACATTCCGGGCAGCTATACTTTGGTTGACCACTCTATCTTCCGTGCGTTCAACAAAGGCGCGTTGGGTCAATTGAAAGTAGAAGGTGCAGAAAACCCTGAAATCATGACCAAAAAACTGGAAGACAAAGCCTATGTAGGCAGCGGTGCAGCTTCAGCTCCTGCCGCCTCTGCTCCAGCTGATTCAGCAGCAGCTCCTGCTTCCGCAGCATCTGCAGGTAAATAAAGGCGACAACTAATCTAGCCATCTTGGCATAGAAACAGAAAAAAGCCACTGCTGTTCCGGCTGACGCAAGGACAACAGTGGCTTTCTTCCACGACCAATCGAAAGATTGGTTTTTCAGACGACCTCTCAAGCATCAAAGGTCGTCTGAAAAACCGGTTTCAAGCATTCACGAACCCGACAAGCCAAAAGCACAATAATCAGACGGCTTCTAAGGATTTTTATCCGGTTTCGCTATATAATCAAAGCCTAATATAGTGGATTAAATTTAAATCAGGACAAGGCGACGAAGCCGCAGACAGTACA
>ERZ773214.853-NODE-853-length-18887-cov-11.617672_pt1 | contig 18887 bp, 9 predicted proteins | sample MGYA00511238_ERZ773214 | MGnify/ENA primary metagenome ERZ773214 (study PRJEB29015, sample SAMEA2738157) | human oral metagenome | biome: human oral; feature: human-associated habitat; material: saliva | place: China | collected 2259 ... | reverse complement strand
AGGGTGCTTTTTCCTTCGTATATAAGGGGAAAGTGTATATAACCGACACCGAACATATCTATAAATATGCACCGAAAGAGGGTAAACTCGTGCAGGAAGGGAACACTATCCTTCTACCCAGTGGAGCGGCAGCAATGTACATCACCTTTGCTTCCGACCATAAGGCATACGTCTCTTGTCATGGGTTAGGAAAGGTGATCATCATCGACCCTACCGCAATGGAGAAGGTTGGAGAGATTGACTTGGCGGAGTATGCCTTGGGGAAAGCCGCTGGTGACAATAATCCAGAGCCTGCCGCATCTGTCATAAGAGACGGAATACTCTACGTGGCACTTAGTCAGATGAAGTCTACCTACACCTGTGAGGCGGGTGCTTACGTGGCTTTGATTGACACAAAGACCGATAAGCCAATCAAAGTCGTCAGTGATCCTCGTGTTTCAATGGCCTCTGGTGAGTCACCAGCTGGCGACCCTTTCATCGATGAGAAGGGTGATATCTACTTTTACTGTGTAGCGATGTTCGGCTATCAACCGGGTGTCAAGGAGGGATTTCTGCGTATTAAGAAAGGAGAAACAGACTTTGATAAATCCTACTGCTTCACCCTTGCGGATGTTAACTTAGTGGGTGTCAAAGGTAATAAGACGTCGTATGCGTACGTGAAGGTCTATGGCGGCAACGGAAAGGTGTATGCTTACCTCAACATACCAGGTGCTGCAAGCAACCCACCAGACTATGTCCACGATAAATGCTTCCAACCTTTCGAGATTAATCTCTACAATATGACCTGCAAGAAGTTGGACCTCTCCGCCACAGCAGGGTGGGCCGCTACGCTCTGTAAGTCGGGTAATGACATCATCTTCGGTATGTCTACCGACGAAGGAATGGGTTATTCCATCTACCATCCAGCCACCTCCACCTACGAACTCCTCAAGGTAAAGACCTCTGGTGCACCGTATGCAGTGCATGAGTTGAGGTAGGATGAAGCCGCTGAACATACTACACTCCCCAGCTGGCCACTGTCCCCAGTCGGCCCCTCCCCCGTCCCCTCCCCCAAAGGGAGGGGCGTGATCACCGAGATACCCCCATAGCCTGCAAAACGTTTTAGCCTTTTGTTATTGAGAGAGTCTCATGGTCTACGCAACGTTTTAGCCTTTTGTTATTGAGAGAATCTTATGCTCTACGCATTGTTTCAGCCTTTTGTTATTGAGAAAATCTCATGGGCTACGCATTGTTTCAGCCTTTTGTTATTGAGAAAATCTCATAGTCTATGAAACGTTTCAGCCTTTTGTTATTGAGAGAGTCTCATGGTCTGCGAAACGTTTCAGCCTTTTGTTATTGAGAGAGTCTCATGGTCTGCGAAATGTCTCAGCCTTTTGTTATTGAGATACTCTCATAGTCTGCGAAACGTTTCAGCCTTTTGTTATTGAGAAAATCTCATGAACTACGTAACGTCTCAGCCTTTTGTTATTGAGAGAGTCTCACGGTTTGAAAAATGTTTTAGCCTTTAGTTACTAAGATACTCTTATTGTTTTTGTAACGTTTTAGCTTTCAGTATATTCTACAAAAGTACTCTGTCTTATTATTCTCATGCTTTCTCTGCGTAGAGTAGGGTATGGGCAGCTTATTATTCTTATATTTTCTCCATCCGATTACGACCCGATTAGCAAACAAAACACAGCGATTCAATCCACGATATGACTTGACTAATCCCACCAAAAACCCATCCTCTCCTTTTGCTTTCTCCCTTCTCTCTACTTTTCTCCTTCATCTACATTACACACTCCAATCCCCCTCTACTTTATTTCCCATCCCTTTCACCCCCTGTTACTATCCCTCGTTCTCATGTTACCCTGTCTCCTCTTCCCCTGTTACTATCCCCTGTTCCTTTGTTACTCTGTCTTCTCTTACCCTGTCTCTCCTCTCCTCATCCCCTGTTACTATCCCCTGTTCCTTTGTTACTCTGTCTCCTCATACCCTGTCCCCCCTCTCCTCATCCCCTGTTACTACCCCTGTTCTCATGTTACCCTGTCCCCTTCAACTTTGTTACTATTCCTCTGTTCCTTTGTTACTCTGTCTCCTCTTACCCTGTCCCACCCTCTCTGTCGTGTAAAGAATGTTTACCTGTCCTATCCACAGGGGCCTTTACTCTGTCCAAGACAAGGCCTTTCAAGCATGCAGAACATGCCTTTCTTGCCCCTTGAAGACGCCCTTCTTGTCCCTTGAATATGCCCTTCTTGGAGACACGTGTTCAAGTCTTTGATAGTAAGGATGTTACGATAGTAAAAGAGACGGATATGATGAGCCTTTCTAAGTGGTTCGGTTAACGTATCTGTAAAGATAATTCATAGTAACAGAACCTTGCGTTTTTCATGGAAGAAGAGTCCTCACACAGGCCGTACCCCCAGTCCTATCCTCGGTTAGAGGTGACGAAAAGACACAAAGAAACCCCTACAAGAGCACTTACACACACATACAGTGCACCGTAAGTCAATCTCTTTGTAGGGGTATCTCAGTAGTGTTAGCGTTCAAGCCTTATAGTCCCTTATTGCGAATAGGGTCATTATATTGCACTTGAAGCTGCAAGAGTTGCTTCTTCAAGTTCTTTGTTAGCTTCTCCGTACCGGGTTTCCCGTAGATATTATGCATCTGTTCAGGGTCTTTCTTTAGGTCGTATAGCTCCCAAGAGTCGATATCGTTGTAGAAATGAATGAGTGTATATCGCTTCGTACGAATACCATAGTGGCGGCAAACAGAGTGCTCGGCAGGGTATTCATAGTAGTGATAATAGAGCGACTTGCGCCAGTTTGATGGCTTCTTACCCTCTAACAGAGGTAGGAACGAACGCCCCTGTATATCGGAAGGTATCTTTGCGCCAGCCACATCGAGGAATGTTGGAGCATAGTCGATGTTCTGAACCATCTCGTTGATAACGCCATGCTTACCCCCAGGGAAGTAAATCAATAGTGGCGTGCGGAACGACTCTTCATACATAAAACGCTTGTCGAACCATCCATGTTCGCCCATGTAGAACCCCTGATCAGAGGTGTAGACGATCATTGTATTGTCCAGTAAGTTATGTTCACGGAGGTATTCAATGACACGCCCAACGTTGCGGTCGACAGAATGAATTACTCGCATGTAATCGTGCATATAGCGTTGATACTTCCATTCAGCCAGTGCCTTACCAGAGAGTTTATCCTCCTTAAACTTCTTGATGATAGGGTCGTAATAGCTATCCCACTGTGCACGTTGTGAAGGCGACATGCGGTTGTAGTTCGCACGTCCCCATTGTTCAAGTCCTGTAGTAGTATGGATCTCGTTCTCTTTATCGGCCATCTTATTGTCGTAGACAAGGTCCATATCCTTGATGATGCTCATCTTCTGCTTCTGAGCAGCAAGTCTTCCAGCATAGTCATCATAGAAGGTTTTAGGCAACGGATAGGTCACGTCGTCATAAAGACGCAAGTCGCAAGTGTCAGGATTCCATACTCTATGAGGCGCTTTATTGTGCATTAGCAGACAGAAAGGCTTTGTCTTATCGCGTTTATGCTCCATCCAGTCTATCGCCATGTCTGCAATAATATTCGTGACATAGCCCGAACGGCGTATTCTCTTCCCATTGCTAAGGAAATCAGGGTTATAGTAATCGCCCTGTCCGATGAGGATGTCCCAGTAATTAAAGCCTGTTGGGAGTGAGGTGAGATGCCATTTTCCAATCATAGCAGTCTGGTAGCCCTGCTTTTGAAGTAGCTTTGGGAAGGTCTGCTGACTACCATCAAAGGTCTTGGTGTTGTCGGTGAAGCCATTAGCATGGCTGTGTTTACCAGTGAGCATACAAGCACGTGAAGGGCCACTAAGCGAGTTTGCGACGAAACTCTCTTGGAACTTCACACCGTTATCAGCCAGCCAATCGATGTTAGGAGTACTGATGAATCGTTTGTCATACGCACTAATCGTCTGATACGAATGGTCATCGCTCATAATGAAAACGATGTTCATCGGTTTCTTCTGTGCTTGTGCAGGAACGACCGCACCCATTGCCAGTGCCCCCGTCAAGCCATATAATACTTTTGTTTGCATATATATAAAGTTGTTTATCTCTACTTGTAGCGGTATAACGCATGCTTCCTTACACCCAAGAAGACAGTAGTAGAGTTAGACATAAATGCTTTGATTTAGGTTTACTGGTGCAAATATAACACTTTTTTTTATAGTGTACAAAGAGAAAGGAGGTTTTATTCATGATGAGAGGAAAGCGGGGCCCCTCCCCCAACCCCTCCCCCGAAGGGAGGGGAGTGATTACCGAGATACCCCTATTAGGCTGCTGACAAGAAGTCTGGGGAGTTTTTTCTCTCATACAGGGGAGTTTTTTCTCTCACAGAACTCACAGAATTAACAGAACCTTTTGGCGCATGTTTCGATTCCACAGAACGCCTCCGGCATACAGATATCACAGAACGTTATAGCTAAAGGTAGCTATAACGTTCTGTGCCATCTGTCGTCTGCTTGCAGACGTTTGTGGGTTCCCCTGTTCGCAAAAAGGCTTCTGTTCATCTGTGAAAATCTGTGAGAGATGAAACACCCAACGAGCCTCTTGCGTTCTTTCTCTCACAGAGTTGCACAGAATAACGGAACTCACCAAGGTCCACAGAGACATTAAGTCAACCGATGACACAGAGCGTTACTGCTGAAGAGAGTGACGAAGAGGTATGCGAAAAATCACTACAAGGAAGCGAGCTGATTATCCGTAAAATAGGGGTATAAAGCCTTCTATTATGGAGTTCATAAACTACATGAAATCAGAAGGTTATGAGGTGCGTTGGAGAAGGGCCTCTTCAAGGAGCAAGAAGGGCGTGTTCTATCGGCAAGAAGAGCATGTTCTCGAACGTAGAAAGGCATGGTCTTGAAGCTTGAAAAGCATGTGTTGGAAATAAGGAATGCGAAAGATGTTTACAAGTTTGGGCTTGCGTAGTGACAGATAGGTGCTTGCGTAGTAGCAGGTTGAGTTGAGAGTAGTGGCAGATAGGTACTGAAGTGGTGATAGTTTGGGTTGGGTGTAGTGGCAAGTAGGTGCTGGCGTAGTGACAAGCTGAGGTGGGAATAGTGACAAGATGGGGTGGGAGTAGGGGCAAAAGAGATTGGACTCGTTGGCTATCAAGGCCATATATCGTGCTCTACCACATGTCGCCTATACCATAGGGCTTTGTTTCGTTGATGTTTCTCTCCCATGCTTCTGTTAAGAAGGGATAGACTAAGACGGGTTTGCTGACCAATCTGCCGTCCTTCGTAAGTTGCTTTTCGTCAGCGACAGAGGCCTTGGGGATGTAGATCTTCAGTGGGTGGTTTACGTTAGAGGAAGGCAATGAAAGGAGGTAGACATCCTCTTCTAATAGTTTGCCATCCTGGAGTAAGGTGAATTGATAGGATGTGTTCGACTTTAAGGAATCGATGGGCAGCTGGCTTATTGTGGGCGTGTGCCGATAATTAGGATAGTGATTACGCACCCATGCAGGGAGCTGCTTGTGGATAAAGAGCCAGTCGCTCTCTGTGAGTGAGAGGGGTTGTGGATTTAAGAGCTTATATTTCCCGATAATCTTATAGCCCCTATCCAACCAACTATCGACGACTACGGGACCCATACCGTTCGTGCATACATACTTTGGTCTTGCCGTTTTCCAAACAAGAAAAGCGATAATGAGTGTGCATACTATCGACGAAATGATAAGAAACTTTCGTGGTAATCTATATAAAAACAGCATCGTTTCAGAGATTGATAAGACATTTTTACCTCCTAATTCCTCAATGAGCTGAATAGAGAACACATAGAAGAATCGGTACAAAAGGGGGCTGCTCGGTGGCTTGTCGAATAGTGAAACCTGCTTTGTTAAGCGTTGGAAACAAGCAAGATAGACTGAGCATCGACTTGACAAATGTACGAATAAAAATCGACAACAGCCTTGCTTTGGACCGAATATTTCCTGTCATGGGTGTTCGGAGACGGCCGTCAGTCTGCTTGTCAATAAGATGTTCGGAGCGTGAGGGGCATTGGTAAGCTAAAGAAATGGCGAGATAAACGTCTTAAAATCAGCCGATAACGCATGAAGAAGGCGTACGACAGTAGGGTTGTAGTGCTTGATGAACAACATCGTTCAGCCTGTTTATGTGCCCATTTTCATCATCGGTAGCAGATAGGCAATCGTCTTTTCGGGCCCATAAGATAGTGGCCCCTCCCCCAACCCCTCCCCCGCAGGGAGGGGCGTAATATGTGAGGTTACCCCTACAAGACTGCCAGCGAGGGACTGCACGAGGCCTACCTCCTTCCTATAGGGGTATCTCAGTGATCACGCCTCGCCCTTTGGAGGAGGAGACGGGGGAAGGGTCAGTTGGGGACGGGGGAGAGGTTTATACCTTTCCTCTGTGTTCCTCCGTGAGAAGCAGACGTTTTTCTGTTTCATACTAAGAGTTTGATAACCTGCATAAATACTATAGTTTCATATACATAGAGTACTAAAAAAAGTAGAGTAACACGCTCATCTGTTACTCTACTCTTTCTTAGTTCATCTGTTACTCTGTCTTTCTAATATCCTGCCAGAGCACATAACTTGTCGACTTGTTACCTCGTCTACTCATCAACTGGGTACTTGTTCTCCTGTTACTCTGTCTTTCTAATACCCTGTCAGAGCACAAAACAGACTCGTCATCCACCCCCTCCTCATTCCTTCCCTTCGGTCGGCGACCATCGGAATGGAGAGGAGTTGGATGAGAAACTGCGGTAGAGAGATAGGAAACTCTCGGTGTTCACGTCCCTTCCCGTGGGAGAGGAACAGAGGGAGAGACCCTTCGGAGGCCTATATTACATGCTCCGTTCAATTACTTCGCATACCCAGGATTCTGCTCCAACTTAGGGTTGTCAGAGATATTCCATTGTGGTATAGGGAGGTAACGGTTGTAGGTTTGGAACGAGCGGTCCTCAACCTTGCTTGTACCACTTACTACGGCACGCATGGTTGGGTCGGTAGCTGTGTTGTCGATAGTACCTGTGATGCGGTTCAGTGGACCGTTCAATACCGTTTCAGCCACCATCTTACCGTTGTTTGTCCAGCGTAAGATGTCAGCACGACGAAGGCCTTCACCGGCGAACTCAGCGCCACGCTCACGGCGAATTAGCTCACGAAGCTTGTCCTTAGTGTTATACTTAGACTGGTCGACAGCCGGCATTCCCACACGTGTGCGCACCTTATCAAGCATTGCATAGACGTTGGCAGAAGGGCCGTTCAGCTCGTTCTCGGCCTCAGCCCACGTCAAGAGCACCTCAGCATAACGGAAGACAATAGGCGAAGCCTCCGTGTCCCATACGTCAGCATACTGCGTCTTAGGGTCTAAGTACTTACGCCATGTGAGCGCAGTCTTGGATGAGTTGGCCGCATTGGTTGGGTAGTTAGGGTTCTTCTTACCGTTGACATTCTCGTCAAGGGTATTGAAGACGGTGCCATCCCAGTCGCAACCAGGATAGAGAATAGTCATTGCCATACGTGGATCACGGCCATGGAAAGGATGCGTAGCATCGTATCCAGACCCCGCCTCGTCGATGGTCATACCATTACTCATCTCATAGTTATCGACACACTTCTGCGTAGGAACGACCGAAGACCAGCCTCCGTCACCATTGTTATAAAGCTGTCCGATAGTACTCAGAGGGCGTGTACCGCTCTTATACTGTACTGCAAGGATGATTTCCTTAGAGTCTTTACCAGCCAACTTAAACAAGTTCGTGTAGTCAGGGTCGAGTTCATAGAGACCTAAATCGATGATAGCTTGTGCAGCATCCTTGGCCTTCTGATAGTCACCCCAGTAGAGTGCAGCACGCATCTTCATAGCCAGTGCAGCACCCTTAGCGATACGTCCGCGTGCAGCAGGACTCGTGTTGATGTCGGCAATAGCCTCGTCAAGGTCTTTGAAAACCAAGTCCTTCACCTCTTGCTCCGTATTTCTTGGTACGCGAGCCTCCTGTGCACTGGTGAAGGGCTTGACGATTGGCACGCCACCATATAGGAATCCCATACGGAAATAGTTGTAGGCACGGATAGCCTTCACCTGTGCGATGAGGTCTTTCTTAGCCGCCTCGCTATTGAAAGCACACTTATCAACATTCTCAAGGAAGGTGTTGCAGCGGCCAATGATGGTATAGTCGTAGAACGACCAACCCGGAGAAGAAGGCGAGAGCGAGCCATTACCTATATTAGTAAAGCCCTCCCAAGGGAAGTTATTATACGCAAAGTCAGAGCCAGCGTCCCAATACAACAATGCTCCACCGTCTTCCCAACCATCGTAACAACCCACGAGGAACTTCTCAGCATCGTCACTTGTCTTCCAAGTAGTTGATGGTGACATAGCGTCCTTAGGTACGGTAGTGAGGTAGTCATTACAAGATGTGAGTGCTAAAGCAGCCACACCAGCCAATATATATGTTCTTACTGTTTTCATAATGTATATCGGGTATTTACGGTTAGAATGTGATATTGATACCGATAGAGTGTGAACGGAGCAGCGGATAAGATGATCCACGCTCGCTGGTTACCTCTGGGTCAATATTAAATGGCAATGCGTCGAAGGTAAGGAGGTTCTCTCCAGCATAGTAGATACGCACCTTCTCGAGTCCAATCGCTTTGAGTGTGCTCTTAGGAAGGGTGTAACCTATCTGCAAGGTCTTCAATCTCAAGTATGCTGTATTCCACAACCAGAAGGTCGACATAGCACGTGTCATGTCGCTTGGACTGTTTCCTGTCTCGAAGACACGAGGGAGTTTAGCATTGTGATTGTCCTCTGTCCATGAGTCTTTCCATAGTGTTGATGGGTGGCTGGCATCGCCTGAGAACTCGCCAAGAACCTCACGGTTGTAGATATGAGATACTGCTCCAACACCCTGCCAAATCATAGATAAGTCTATATTCTTCCATGTTGCGCCAAGGTTGAAACCGTAGGTAATAGCAGGGATGTCCGTATGCTTGGTATAAATACGGTCGTTTGAGTCGAGCTTACCATCGCCGTTAGCATCCTCATAGATAAGGTCGCCTGCCATGAACTTACGTCCGAATGGGTTACCATACTTGGCTGTGTAGTCGTCAGCCTCCTGTTGAGAGTTGAAGAACTTACCCGTAGCTTTGTACATGAAGAAGCTATTGTATTGCTGACCCACAGCCGTTCTGCGGTTGCCACTACCAATGTATTCAGTGCCATCACCCAAGTTCAAGATCTTATTCTTGTTGTAAGCGAAGTTTGCACCGACGTTGATAGACCAGTCTTTGTTCAACTGCTTTGCGTAAGCCAAGGATAGTTCGACACCTTGATTACGCAGTGCACCAATGTTGTCCTTGTATGCGCCGAGTGCAAACTCAGCCGGAGCAGACACGTCCATGATAATTCCTGTGGTCTTGCGGTTGTAGTAGTCCAACGAACCGGTCAGTCCACCGAAGAGAGTAAAGTCCATTCCGATACCCCAAGTGGTTGACCTTTCCCAAGAGATCGTCTCGAGGTGATAGCTACCTTGGTAGTAACCCGGTGTGAGCTGACCCCCGAAAGGATACTTCGCATTGAGGTTGTAGGTGTTCATCCATGGGTAGTAATCGCTCAGAGCATCCTGATTACCGAGCTGACCCCATGATGCACGGAGCTTCAAGTTGTTCAACCATGACTTTGTACCCTCCATGAAAGGCTCTTCAGAGACCCTCCATGCAGCCGAGAATGATGGGAAGAAGCCCCAGCGATGACCCTCAGCAAAGCGTGAAGAAGCGTCAGAACGGAAGTTAGCCTCAAAGAGGTAACGACCCGCATAGTCGTAGTTCAATCTTCCAAAATATGACACCATCGCCAGCTCACGAGTGTTACCAGCATTCTGTTGGGTCGATGCGTCACCAGCGTTCATATCGGTCAAGTCGTTGTTAGGGAAGCTCTTTCGATACATCCAGTCAGGTAGATACTTATAGCGTTCAGTATGCCATCCGAGCATAGCCTTGATGTTGTGCTTCGCAAAAGACTTGTCATAGTTAAGGAAAGCATCAAAGGTTGTACGATGCCAGTCGTAGTGAGCGATCTCTAACTTATTAGGGTCAGAAGCCTTGTTAGGGTTATACTGAATGAATTTCTGGAAATAAGAGTAACGCTGTGAAGCGTCAACGTAAGCACCTTGGAGCGTCAGCTTCAAGTCTTTTAGTATCTGATAGTCAAGCCCAATCATACCTGTAAAGTTGCGGTTGTTGCGGTTCACGGTCATACCAGACTCTAACCACGCCATTGGGTTACCATCAGAAACAGTGCCGTAAGTGCCATCCTCATACTTATAAACTATCCAAGGAGCAATGATATTAAGCTGTCTAATAATCTGATCACTACTTCCTCCGGCGTAAGCACTACTTGCGTCGCGGTAGTTGTTTTGGATATAAGCGAGGTTAAGATGGGCAGTGATGCGCTTAGATAACACCATGTCGAGATTTGCACGACCATTAAACTGCTCACGACCAGCATTAGGAAGGATACTGCTCTGCTTTAGATAGCCTGCAGAAGCAAGGTATTTCACAAACTCATTACCGCCAGTGATGTTCACACTATGGCGGTTTTGCCATGCTGTCTTGAATGCAAGACCATACCAGTCGGTGTTTGGATAGTTGTAAGGATCCGACCCATCACGGAACTTCTGAATAGCTTCTTCAGAGAAGCGAGGCGCCTTACCGCTGCGTTCCAATGCCTTATTATAATAGTAAGCGGCATCGGCTGAGTTCATTCTATCCATCAGAGCAGTTGCATTCTGAATACCGAAATAACCTGAATAACTAACCTTTGGCGCACCATTCTGCCCTCGTTTTGTAGTTACCAGTATCACACCATTAGATGCTTTAGAACCATAGATGGCTGCTGAAGAAGCATCTTTCAGAACAGAAATACTTGCGATATCCTCCGGATCAAGCGAGTTTAACGTTCCAGCCTCAACACCATCAATCAAGATATAAGGTGATGCAGAGTTCAATGTTCCCACACCACGCACAAGAATAGAGCCATTGTCAAGACCTGGCGCACCGTCGGCTCCAGTCACCGTGATACCTGGCAATAAGCCCTGCAAGCCTGAAGACACATTAGAGATAGGGCGGTTTTCGAGCGTCTTACCGTCGAGTTGTGCTACAGAACCAGACAGATTGGCCTTCTTCTGAGTACCATAACCGACAACAACAACCTCGCTCAGCGCGCTGTTCTCGTCCTTCAGCGTAATGTTATAGCTTGTCACACCACTTCTCACCGTCAGACTCTGAGTAGCGAAACCAACATAACTAATCTTCAACTCCGTTCCGGGAGCGACAGAGATTGAGAAGCGACCATCCACATCGGTCACTCCTACGGGAGTACCATTGGCAAGTACGGATGCACCAATGACTGGTTCGCCATTCACATCTTTAACTACACCATTAATACTCTGCTTTTGCTGCTGAACACTCATGCTCGTGTTCGCATCCACATTGGCTAATACTGGGGACGGAGCAACGGCCATCAACCCAAGAGCAAAGGAGAAAGCGACGCTACCCGTTACAAAGGGAGGGTGCTTCCTACGGTTCTTACTAACTTTCATAAAATTAGACATATATTCTTCTGATTTAGGTTTTGTGCTACAAATATAGTTGTTTATACAATAATAAACAAGCGTTTAGCTCATTTTTTTTGGTTAGAAGTGTTGTTCTCGCACACAAGTAAGAATCTTCCTCCGCCTCCTCTCCGAAAGTATCGTTCATCGGCTTGCTTAGTTCTCTCGCTCTTCTCCTTTCTCCACTTACCCTTCCTCGTCGCCAACCTCACCCTTTCTTGTCGCTTTCCTCTCCCCATTAATCGAAGAATATCTCCTCTTCATTGTGCCATCCCAATAATCTCTCCGCCCTTCAAAAGTATTATCAGTCCTGCGAAAAACCCTTACATCCTGTCGACCTAAACGTCCTCATAATAGGAATAGGATACCTTCTGTAACCGATACTATAACCCTCACAGTGTCAATACGTTATATATAGCGTTTGAGAACATGCCTTTCTTGCATACAGAAAATGCCCTTCTTGTGGCAAGAAAGGCCTTTTCTCGAATGAAGAAGAGCGTGTTCTTGGAGTTTGAAGGGCGTCTCGCCGAATGAAGAGTGGAGTGTTTGCTGAAAACTCTTGACATTTTCTGTGAGTAAGTTCAGTATTCTATCTCACGGAAGGTGAGTTTTTCTCACACAGAGGGTGCGTATTCTTTCTCACAGAATAACACAGAATAACAGAACACACAGCATTCCACAGAGACATTAAGTCAACCGATTTCACAGAGCCTTACACCCACCTTTAGCTATAACGTTCTGTGAGTTCTGTATGCCGAAGGCCTTCTGTGGGCTCGAAACGTGCGCCAAAAAGGTTCTGTTATATCTGTGTGTTCTGTGAGAGAAAAACCTCACCAGCGAAAGAGGAAGACCTCACCAGCGAAAGAGGAAGACCTCTACGAAATATGCAAACAGGCCAGTAGGGGTAACCTCACATACTACTCCCCTCTCCATTCGGAGAGGGGCTGGGGGTGAGGCCACCCCTGTCCCCCTCTTACTCTGTCTTATTTAACGAGCAACTTCTTACCATTACGGATGACAATACCCCTATGGTTTTTGCCAACAGAGCGACCTGTTAGGTCGTAAGTGGTAGTAGTGTCTTGGTGAATAGTCAGACTACTAATACCCGTAGAAGTCTTTTTAACTGCTGTCGGAACGAAGGTTGAGCCACCATCCTTACCACCTGTCCAATAAGCGAGGTTGTTATTAGCACGATAGTTGAGGCCGTAGCCCTCTGGATTACAGATGTAGAAGCCTGTCTCATCATTAGGACTAACATTCAAGAACCAGCTACTTGTGTAGCCTGTAGGAAGTTCGCTTGCTGACTCAAGGGTAGCGAAGGTGAAGCCACCAGCATTACCCGAGCCCTTTGGAGAAGCCGATGCAAGCACATGTGTAGGTCCTACTGCCTTATTAATAAGGTGGAATCCGCCGTAAGGGTCACCTGTCAATGCCCAGAGCGCAGCATCCTTGTCAGTGTCAGACTGGTCTATGAAGTAGACATTCGGAGCGTAGGTTCGTGAAGAGACCCACTTTGGCTGTGAGCTAACCTTTAGGTTATACCAAGTCGTGTCAGTAGCTGTTGCAACCTTCATCGGACCTGTCCACACGGCGTTAATACGTACGGTGGCAGGGAGAGAGGTAACGGTCTGTGTATCAGAAGATAGTTCTACGAAATCTCTGTTGAGTCCTTCGGGAATCGTCACCGCCCCCGTCTTGGCACCATTGACAGCCGTTGAATAAACAAACTTATTGTTGAAATAAACCTCGTAGGTCAAGGTAGTCTTCGCATCTATGAATATTCCTTCAAGCGAAACATCCCCATCAACCATCTCAGCAGGCAGGGTGAAGGTGCCATCTTCATTGAAACGCTCACGTGGAACGAGCTCATCAACATACTGATAGGTGCCGTGGCTGAGGCTGTCGCCTGTGAGGTTGTAGCCATGACGTACCCTTAATCCATTGAAGTTGAACCCGTGTTCGGGCTTCATCTTGATGGTGAAGGGTTGTCCGAATGGTATGCTGAGGTTGTTGAGTTCGGTGTCATCAGCCGCAACGACCTTTCCGTTGAGTGCACCTTGGGTAATCGTCACATTGTCACCATGCACATTAAGGCGAATGTCCATGGCTCCTCCGCCATTATTAATAATGTGGTTGTTAGCCTCGATACTACCTCCTGCATCCGAAGAGTTCCAATCCACCTTGTAACGCATGCGGTAGAAACCATGCTGAAGGTTGTCGGGAAGGGTGAAGGCCGGCATGGAGAGCGTGTTACGACCATTGCCTGAAATCTCCGTACCGGCACTGTTAAAGCCGCTGTTCTCGTCAGATGCGGATAGGAAAGAGTAGGCCATCAGCTCGTTGCCAGCGTCAGGAACGATCTGTCCTGCCTCCACCTTCGGTTCAAAGCGGCCGTTGTTGTTCAAGTCAAGATAAACATAACTGTGCATCCAAATGCCCTTGTACTGAACAGCCGGGGTGAGTGTCTCGCCCGGTTTGGCCCAGAAAGCCCGCTTGCTGAGGTAGGTGTAGGCTGGAGTAGACGACGAGATGTCGCCATAGACAGCTATGGTTTGGTTGCCGAGGCTGATACCCTTGAGTCCACGATCAGTTCGTGTGCACTTCTGATCTTTGTTATAATTCATCGGATAGTCCTCACGGTTGGTTGTTGTGAAGACCTCGTTGTTCACGACAATATTATCGATATAAGCGAGGAAATCATCTTTAAGACCGTTGGAGTCCTCACAGTCGACTACAACTACAAGACTATGGATGTCAATACCACCTGCCCCTTTGACTGGGAAGACCGCATCTACCCACTTGTTAGGCTCTATCTCCTTTGTAGAGAACTCCCAGAACTGCTCTGTATCAGCACTCTGACCGGGTCGGTCGGTACGTTTTCCGAGTCCGATGAGCATGGTGCGTCCCGCTTTCGGCTTGTGTATCATCACGTGAACATACTTTGTTTCCTTGGTCAAAGCGAAGGGCTGCTTAAGATCTATGCGTGCACCGAATGTGTTTGAACCGTAGTGTGAACGCTGGAAGCCCAACACCTTGTCTGAAGTATTCGGTGTAGACTTCAATACATCATCATAGTTTTTATCGATATTGCTCACTACCTGCACGTTACCTTGCAGTGTTGCGGGCTGTCCGTCATGGCTACGGAAAGGCGACTTCAGCCATGTGTCGTAGACACCAATAGCCTGATAGTCTTGGTTCTCAAAGTCTATTCTAACTTCATCTGTGGTCTGTGCGTGTAGTAATGAGCTGCAGAACAATAGGCCACAAGCTGCTAATATATTCTTTTTCATACTGTTTCTCATGTCAAAGGATTAATAAATGGCAATCTCACTCATAACAGGACAGGCCTTGGCGTCCTTGATGTGTATGCGAATAGCGCGTGCTTCATAGCCCGAGCCATAGCTGTTTGCGGTGCTTCCATTAAGCGGTATGATGCGCTTGTAGCCTATGGTAGTCTGCTTCACCTTATTGGCAAGTGGCTTCCATGTGCTGCCATCGGTGGTGTACTCAACTGAGAAGCTCTTGACACGTTGCCCAAGTCGAACGTACTCTTGTAGTGTCACGTAGCGAACAGTCTGTGGGTTGTTCCATGTTAAGGTAAGTGTAACATCCTTCACGTCGTCTTCTGCGGCCCAGTAAGTGTCTGGGTTCTCGTCAATAAGGTTGTTTGCTGCGTAGGAACGAGTTGCCCCATGGGCACGCGTACTGCTTGCCTCGATAGTAGCCGACTTGGCAAGGTTGGTCTGGAAACGGCTCTTTAGCATCTTACCGAACTCTTTCAATCGGCTTACTTGGTCTTGTGGGAGTTTACCACTCCTGTCGGGAGGACAGTTAAGGATGAGTGTAGAGTTGCGACCCACCGTCTCTAAGTACATCTGGAACGTGCGTTCTGCTGTCATCGGCTTGCTTTTTTGACTCCAAAACCAGCCAGGGTTCGTAAACTTAGCATCGCTCTCACCAGGCAACCAGAACCATCCGTTCTCCGTACCATACATACCATTACGCTCAGGAGCAACACCTCTATTCTCGTTACACCAGTTGGTCTCGCCTGCCCATCCGTCTTCGTTACCAATCCAACGGGCCTCACCACCGACACCCCAAAGGATGATGTTTGGGCTAAGCTTGTGTATTGAGTCACGGAGGTTAGGCACGTCATAGTAGGTGGAACGGTCTATGTGGATGGTAGTATTCTTACCTCCATAGTAGCCATCACCGCCGTTAGCACCGTCAAACCACATCTCGAACTGGTCTGACCCATACTTTGCCAACTCAGCACACTGCTTTAAGAAGACGTCCTTCACATAGCTGTCAGTACCGTACTGACCGTTGTTTCTATCCCAAGGCGACACGTAGAAGCCATATTTCATGTGTAGTTCTTGTGCTGCTTTGGCAAATAGTTCGGCAATGTTAACGCCTTGTGCGTTAGGACTCGACGAATGTGATATATTATAATCGGTAGACGCTGTGGGCCATAAACAGAAGCCATCATGATGCTTAACGACTGCAATACCACCCTTCATGCCAGCTGCCTGCACAGCCTCCAACCATTGTCTCGGGTCTGGTTTCTCAGTCGGAGCAAAGCTGTTAGGGCTCTCGTTGCCCTTTCCCCACTCCTCATTAACGTAGGTGTTCATGCCATAATGGAAGAAAGCATAGAACTCTGTCTGCTGCCACTGCCATTGTCTGTCAGAAGGAACAGGGAATACTGGACGCGGCTCGTTCTCTGGGTTCGGAGCAACTTGCGTCTGAAGCGTCATAACGGTAGGGTTCTGAGCATAGCTCGTAGCCGTTGCCGTTAGTGCAAGTGCGGTTAGCACACCGTGTAGAAATCGGTTGTTCATATTAGGTTTATTAGTTATGCAGCACCTTGAATGTTACATTTTTATAAGTATTTGATTGACAATGTATAGTTTAGGTAATATCGTCATTGGGAGTAGCTTACATGCCCCCGTGCTGCTGTATGAAAACATTAAGCCACTCAAAAGATGTCCGCAAATATACAAATTAATTCTTATATTCGTGTCATTAGGACTATAATTTATTTAAGGGGAGGGTGGCCTCACCCCTATTGGAGGTGGCCCCTCCCCCTTCCCCTCCCCCGTAGGGAGGGGAGTAGTATGTGAGGTTACCCCTACAAGTCAGCCAATACGAGGATAGAACGAAGCGTACACCCTTGTTATAGGGGTATCTCGGTGATCACGCCCCTCCCTTTGGGGGAGGGGAAGGGGGAGGGGCCAGCTCCTTCTATGAACCCTGTGTGTTCTGTTCTTCTGTGTATTTCTGTGAGAAAAAGAACGCACCCTCTCGACGAGATTAGGCCTATGAGACTTGCTGGGGAGTTTTTCTCTCACAGAGCTCACAGAGTTAACAGAGCCTTTTTGCGCACGTTTCGAGCCCATGAGGAGGTGGCCCCTCCCCCTTCCCCTCCCCTGTAGGGAGGGGAGTGAAATGTGAGGTTACCCCTATGGGGCTGCCAATATGAGGATAAACCGAAGCGTACACCCTTGTTATAGGGGTATCTTGGTAATCACGCCCCTCCCTTTGGGGGAGGGGAAGGGGGAGGGGCCTCTGCCCCACAGAGGGCCTTCGGCATACAGAGAACACAGAGCGTTACTGCTATCGCTGGGGTGAAAAATGTGAGAGTTGAGGCGCAGTAGAATGGTAAAAAATCCTTATAACACACCAAGCTGGCCACCCTCAACACACGCAGATGTCATTGCCTACAACCGAGGATATAACCCTCAAGAAATCAGTGTGTAACGTTTTGCATTCGAGTATATGCCCTTCTTGCTCGTAGAAGACGCCCTTCTTGACGCAAGAAGGGCATGTTCTTGAACGTAGAAGAGCCTCCTCTTGTTGCATACTCGGCCTTTTCTCGAAAAGAGAAAGGAATAGTCTGTAAAATATATTGACATTTTCTATTTACATGGTTAGTATTCTTTTACTCAGGGAAGACCTCTTTTTCTCTCACAGAAGAACACAGATGAACAGAACACACAGGGTTCAAAGCAAGTAGTGGCCCCTCCCCCTTCCCCTCCCCCGAAGGGAAGGGGCGTAATTACCGAGATACCCCTATTGAGTGGATGTTGGCTTCGTGATACCTCTTACTGGCAGTCTTGTAGGGGTAACCTCACATTTCACTCCCCTCCCTACGGGGGAGGGGTTGGGGGAGGGGCCACCTCCCCACGTGCCGACCCCAGCGTTTGAAAGCGAGTGATAGACGGCCTTTTCGGTGCGAAAAGAATATGTAAAGCAGACGAGATGGGGCACAGCACACATAACTTACTTACTTTTCAAATGGTCAACTCGTGAACTTCTTCCCCCGTTACGATTATTTAAGTAAAATTTTTTCGGTATTGCACATATATTGCACAAGCGTCATTTATCTTTGCAGCAACCTTACGTAACAGTCTTCTCCCCAGTAGGCTGTTGCGGTGAGGGACGATGCCACTGCCGCTCGCCGACTTCTCCTACTGACCTACAAAGTGTCACGACTAAACGAGGAGGCAGATAGATGAAACACAGTTATATAACAATCAAAAACACTAAAAGCAATGATGAAGAGAGCGAAAACAATGATGAAGACTACTCACCTCTGGAGTCAAGAGGACGAGGAACAGCTAATAAGAAAGCTCGTGAATAACTTCTGCGACCTTATCAATAGGAGCGAAGAAGAAGGACTGTATTGGACAGGACTGAAGTGCGACCTCATCGAACTTGCTCACATTGTATGGGAGACAGGTCAGCTGACCGACCATCAGGGTCGGTTGATGGACTTTCAGTCGATTGTGTGGCACATCTGTCGTGTGCTTCACGTGCGTGTCCCGTGCAATCCCTCGTCTGTGGTATCATCCGTTCGGGCCCGCAAGAACGTGCGAGTGGGGCCCCTCCGCGAACGCTACCTGCAGTTGATTGTCGATGCAAAGATACAAGACCCGATGCGTCTGGAGATTAGGCGCCGCCGTCGTTAACATGTTTGTCCGCCCTTTGTGGTGCTGCTCAGAATGGCTCTGAGCGTACTACAAGAGGCGGACTTATTGTTTGATATAAGTCAATAATTAATCGATAAAGAGATAATTTATGTCGTTTGACTTGCGAGTTATGTGTATTATTGCTAACTTTGCATCGTAATTCAAGAGAAAATTATCTGGTTACAAGGATTAGTCTTTACAGGTAATAAAAGATTGCTCAGGATTATTCATACAGGAAAGAAGATTTGTTTAGGTTAGTAATAGATTTAGGTTTTTAGTTATATTTTAGG
>ERZ773214.852-NODE-852-length-18891-cov-16.912614_pt1 | contig 18891 bp, 21 predicted proteins | sample MGYA00511238_ERZ773214 | MGnify/ENA primary metagenome ERZ773214 (study PRJEB29015, sample SAMEA2738157) | human oral metagenome | biome: human oral; feature: human-associated habitat; material: saliva | place: China | collected 2259 ... | reverse complement strand
CAGAAAAAGTGATGAGGATTGAAAGTATCCAACCGCATTTTGCCAACGGATTTATAAAACTGTTGCCGGAACAGCGTGTATTGATTGAGCAGTTGCGGGAATTTCCCGACGCCGACCACGACGACGGCCCCGATGCACTGCATATGCTCTGGTCGGTGGCGGTGGCGAATTGTGTGCCGATAGAATGGCAAAGCCCTACCGATAACGATTTTGGTGACGAGATAAAAAGTAAATGGAGCCGATAATGGCAAAAAAGAACAATAAAACTAAAATCCAAAAGCCCGAAGCTGCATTGCAGACGGACGTGGCTCAAATTACGGCGACCGGTCGAGTTATCGCCGAACATCCGTCCAATTTTATTACGCCTCAAAAAATGCGCGCCCTCTTCGAGGACGCGGAAAACGGCGACATCCGAGCCCAACACGAGCTTTTCGCGGACATCGAGGAGCGAGACAGCGACATCGCGGCAAATATGGGTACGCGCAAACGCGCGCTACTGACGCTCAACTGGCGCGTCGCCCCGCCGCGAAATGCGACACCCGAAGAAGAAAAGTTGTCCGACCAAGCCTACGAAATGATGGACAGCCTGCCTACCCTCGAAGACCTGATTATGGATTTGATGGACGCGGTCGGGCACGGATTTTCTGCGTTGGAGGTCGAGTGGGTATTTTCAGACAGCCTTTACCTACCCCGAAACTTTATCCACCGCCCGCAAAGCTGGTTCAAGTGGGACAAAGACGACGGTCTGCTGCTGCGTACCCGCGAAAATCCGGAAGGCGAAGCGTTGTGGCCGCTGGGCTGGGTCGTTCATACCCAAAAATCGCGCAGCGTCCAGCAGGCGCGCAACGGGCTTTTCCGCACGCTTGCCTGGCTGTATATGTTCAAGCACTACGCCGTCCACGATTTTGCCGAGTTTTTGGAGCTGTACGGCATGCCCATCCGTATCGGCAAATACGGCGCGGGCGCAACCAAAGAGGAAAAAAACACCCTGCTTCGGGCAGTGGCGGAAATCGGTCACAACGCGGCAGGTATCATGCCAGAAGGTATGGAAATCGAGCTGCACAACGCGGCAAGCGGTACGACGGCAACCAGTAATCCGTTTTTGCAGATGGCCGACTGGTGCGAAAAATCGGCAGCACGGCTGATTTTGGGGCAAACGCTGACCAGCGGCGCGGACGGAAAATCCAGCACCAACGCTCTGGGCAATATCCACAACGAAGTACGCCGCGATTTGCTGGTATCGGACGCAAAACAGGTGGCGCAAACCATCACAAGCCAAATCATCGGGCCGTTCCTGCGAATCAACTATCCCAATGCCGACCCAAACCGCGTGCCGAAATTTGAATTTGACACGCGCGATCCGGAAGACATCGCGGTCTTCGCCGACGCCATCCCGAAACTGGTGGATGTCGGCGTACAAATCCCCGAAAGCTGGGTTCGCGACAAGCTGGTGATTCCTGATGTGCAGGAAGGTGAGGCGGTATTGGCTCGACAGGTGTCGGACAATCCGGTCAACCGTACCGCATTGGCGGCTTTGTCCGCCCAAGCCGTACCGTCTAAGGCAGCAGGCAGGCATCAGGAAATATTGGACGGCTCGTTGGACGAAGCATTAGAAGAACCCGATTTCAATTCTCAGCTCAACCCGATGGTGCGTCAGGCGGTTGCCGCACTTAATGCTTGCAACAGCTACGAGGAGGCAGATGCCGCACTGAATGCGCTTTATCCGAATTTGGACAACGCGAAACTGCGTACTTATATGCAGCAGGCCTTGTTTATCAGCGATATCTTGGGACAAGACCATGCCCGCGCCTGATTTGGGATTTGCCTTAAGTCTGCCACCGAAAAAGGCAATCGAGTGGCTGGAGAGCAAAAAGGTTACGGCGGAGAGCTACCGCAATCTGACCGCTTCTGAAATCGCCAAAGTCTATACGGTTGCCCGTATGACCGACTTGGATATGCTCAACGACATCAAAACATCTATGGTCGAATCGGCAAAAAGTGGACAGTCGTTTGACAATTGGCGAAAAGGTATCTTGAATCTGCTCAGCAACAAGGGCTGGCTGCATCCTAACGGGCATAACGGTAAGGACATCATCGACCCAGCCACCGGCGAGGTATTCGGTTCGCCGCGAAGGTTGGAGACGATTTACCGCACCAACATGCAAACTGCCTACAACGCCGGTCAATATCAAGGATATATGGCAAATATTGATGCACGCCCTTATTGGATGTATGACGCCGTGGGTGACAGCCGCACACGTCCAACTCACGCGGCAATGGATGGTTTGGTATACAGATATGATGATGCTTTTTGGACGACCTTCTATCCGCCCAACGGCTACAACTGCCGCTGCTCGGTCATCGCCCTATCCGATCGGGATGTTGAGCGGCAGGGGCGGATTGTCGGACAAAGCACGCCGGAAAATCTGTTTGAAACCCGCAAAATCTACAACAAGAAAGGCGACAGCTATCAGACGACTGCCTATAAAGCCCCCGACGGCAGCCTCTACACGACCGACCGCGGCTTTGACTACAACGCAGGACGGATGAACTACCGCCCGGATTTGGACAGATACGACCGTGCCTTGGCTCATGAGTTTGCCAAGGCGGAAATGGGCGGTCCCGATTTTAAAAGCAGTTTCAAACAGCTCGAAAAAGAGTTTTACGAAGTCAAAGGTCGTCTGAACATTGAAGGAAAGCCCGATAAAGAGCAAAAAATTAAAATTCGGAACGCGCTGTCAAGACAGCTTAAATTCGCTGCTGGTGTGTTGAGTAAGGAGACGCAGGAGCTGACGGGTATGGCGCGGGCGACGGTGTGGCTGTCTGATGATACATTGGTCAAACAGGTGGACAGTCGGGAGGGGCAATCGTTTGGAACAGATTTATATGCCATGCTCCCCGATCTGATTCATAATCCCGAATATATTTTTTATGACAACAGCAGAGGAAAAGAAAGTTTTGTTTTGCTCGGAAAACCGTTGGAGGGGAACGAAAAATACAGATTGATGGCAGTTTTGAAATATCTGCCACAGTATGATGCGATTTTTTTGGATTCGTTTCGCAGGGCGGATGAAAAAGAAATTGTGAAAAGTAAGAAACGCTATGAAATGAAAAAAGGCTACTAAGTCGGACTGCAATCCCGACACACTCTCGCTTATGTAACGGATACCAATCCCAGTCCGAGGACTGCATAAGGGCTGCGGAGGGCAGACAAATTCACCGCTTTTTTAGTAGCCTAGGTAGGATAGTACCATGATTGATGTCAAAATAGACAATATCTTTGTCGTCCTAAACCAAATCGAGCGGCTTGGCAACGGGATCGAAAACCGCTACCTGTTGATGCGCCGACTGTCCGAAACCATGCACACGGCGGTCAAGCTCAATTTCCGCTACGCAGGCCGTCCGAAATGGTTGGGGCTGAAATACCGCGACGGCAAGCCGCTTTCGGATTCGGGTCGTCTGAAAGACAGTTTTTCCACACTGTCAGACAACGATACCGCCCTTGTCGGTACGAATATCGTCTATGCCGCCATCCACAACTTCGGCGGTATGGCGGGGCGCAACCGCAAAGTTCGGATTCCGCAACGGGAATTTTTGACGCTGACGGACGACGACAAACAGGCTTTGATGGACGATGTGCAGGATTATTTTTCGGGTCTGATACCATGAATTTATAAAACCCTCAAAAACGCGCTTTTTAGCGCGTTTTTTTATGCGGGTAATACAAACCCCTGCCCAAGATATAAAAATCAATCCTAGACGCTTCTAAAAAGCCCCTGAAAACGATTAATTGTGTATCGCGCGGACAGGTTTTAAAAAATGGCAGGAGGGTTTGAAGCACGCCTACTCTTTGTTGTTTTTTCAAATAGGCAAAATGACAGTATTGAGAGGTACACATGTCCAAAAATGCACAAAAACCCCTACTTGCCGTGTGCAGTTTCGAGGTACAGCCCAAAGACGGGCGAATCCAACTGCTGCCATATGGCGAATTTCGCGCAGTAGACGGTCGTCCGACTGATGTCCCTGCGTGGTATCTGACTGAAGAGAACGGTCATGATGTCGCGGCACTGGCAAACAGCGCGCGCAACCAACTGGTCGTCGATTACGAGCACCAAACACTCCACAAGGAGCGTAACGGTCAGCCCGCCCCCGCCGCAGGCTGGATGCGCTGGCTGGAGTTTACGCCCAAAGGGATGTTTGCCGATGTGGAATGGACGGACAAGGCGGCGGCTGCGATTGCCGCCAAGGAGTACCGCTATATCTCCGCCGTCTTTTCCTACGATACCAAGGGCTATGTCCGAAAAATCTACCACGCCGCCCTGACGAATTATCCTGCGTTGGACGGCATGGACGAGGTGCTGGCGGCAGCGTCGGCGCAAATTTTAAAACCGGAAACGGAGCAAAACCCTATGAAAGAGTTGTTACAACAACTGTTCGGCCTGTCTGAAGCAGGCGAAGAAGAACTGAAAGCGGCTTTGTCCGCCCTGCTGGCTGCCAAACCTAAAGAAGTGGCTTTGTCTGCCGATGTGTTTGCACAGTTGGCGGAGAAAGACAGCCGCATCGCGGCATTGACGGCGCAAACCGCCAAGCCTGATTTGACTAAATACGCGCCTATCTCAGTGGTTCAAGAGCTGCAAAGCCAAGTCGCCGCGCTGACTGCCAAGCATGAAGCAGACAAAGGCAACGAATTGATTACCGCTGCGCTGACTGCAGGCAAATTGTTGCCTGCTCAGAAGGAGTGGGCAGAAGGCGTATTGAAACAGCCGGGCGGCTTGGCATTTTTGACCGGCTTTATTGAAAACGCCCAACCTGTCGCAGCTTTATCCGGCACACAAACAGGCGGCAATTCGCCGGAAGAACGTGTTGCTGCACTGACTGCAGAGGAAGAGCGTGCCGCAAAAATGCTGGGTATGACCCCAGAGGAATTTAAAAAAGTGAAAGAAAGTGAAGGTAAGTAATGGATAAGGCAGCAATTTTAGCCGCCCTGACGGCAGCATTCCGCAAAGAGTTTCAGTCCGGCTTAGATTCGGTTAAGCCTGACTACCCTGCTATCGCTATGACTATTCCGTCAACAACTTCGACGAATACTTATGCGTGGTTGGGCAAATTCCCGCAAATGCGAGAGTGGGTCGGCTCACGTCAGATCAAAAAAATGAGCAATCAGGCAATGAGCTTGGAAAATAAAAAATTCGAAGCGACTGTCGGCGTGGCTCGCACTGACATCGAAGACGACCAAGTAGGTATGTACCGTCCGATGATGGCCGCAATGGGTGAATCCGCTGCCGCTCTGCCTGATACGTTGGTGTGGGGTCTGCTCAAAAAAGGTAAAACCACCATTGGCTACGACGGCCAATACTTCTTCGACGTTGACCATCCAGTTTTCGAAAACCACGATGGCACAGGTCAAAACACGCCTTATTCCAACCTGACTACCGGTACAGACAACGACGCACCTACATTCTACCTCGTTGACGACACCAAAACCCTGAAGCCTTTGATTTTCCAAAACCGCACCGAAACAGAGTTCGAAACTAAATTCGATCCGTCCAAATCCGACCGCGTGTTCATGGAAGACGAATATCTGTATGGCTCGCGCCGCCGTTGTAATGCCGGTTTCGGCTTGTGGCAGCTGATGCACATGGCAGAAAAAACCGCGTTGACCCGCGAAAACCTTGCCGCCATTATCGTCAAAATGCAAAAAATCAAAGCCGACGGCGGCTATGTGCTGAACGTGAAACCCAGCCTCTTGGTCGTCCCGCCCGAGTTGGAAGACAAAGCCCGCGAACTCTTGGAAGCCGACAAAATCAACGGCACGACCAATACCTTCAAAGGCCGTCTGAAACTGCACGTCTGCGTCCACCTGTAACCCCGAACCGTTTTCAGACGACCTTTAACACCTATTTAAAGGCCGTCTGAGACAAGGAGTAAATATGGCAAAAGCAAAAAACACTGAAGATTTGGAGCAAATCGGCGAAGCAGGTGTCGGCGCTGACGCTGAAAAAATCCAAGTAGAAATCAATGCCTTGAAGGCAGCGCATGAAGAAGCTCTAGCGAAAATCGAAGCCCTGACCGCTGAGTTGGCAAAATCCGATGAAGAAAAACAGGCAATTTCCCATGAACTTACCGAATTGAAAGCTGAACACACCAAGCGCGCAGCCGATGCTTTGGCAGAAAGCCGCGACGTCATGTTGGTCAGCACAGGTGTCGATGGCAAAGAATTTTGGCGCGCCGGCATTTTGTTTAATGGCGAATGGCGTGAAGTCAAACGCGCCGAGGTTGGTGAGAAGGCATGGGCTGCAATCTGTGCCGAGCCTGCATTACAACGGAAGGTGGACGAGTAATGGCTTATGCCACAGTGGCGGACATGATTGCGCGTTTTGGAGAGCTGGAGGTTTTACAGCTTACCGACCGCAATCAGGAAGGTGTTATTGACAAGGCTGTCGCAAAAACCGCATTAGATGATGCTACTGCCGAAATCGACGCCTATCTCGGACGGTTCAAGCGACCATTTGGGAAAGTCCCTCCGTTACTGGTGCGCCTATGTTGTGATATCGCCCGTTACTGTTTGACGGCGGCTCAGGGGGTGTTAATCACAGAAGAAATCCGAAACCGCTATAGAATCGACGTATTGGAACTTTTAAAGGCACTCGCCAGCGGAGATATTCAATTGGGTATCGACGATGCCGGTGAGGAAGTCAAAGCCGAGAATACTGTGATATTCGTTAACGGTAAAAACAGGATATTCGCCCGTGATAACAAGGATTGAGCAAGCAATTGTAAGCCGTCTTAAAAATGGCTTGGGTCGAATGGTTCGAACTGTCAAAAGCTACAGCGGCGAACTGGAAGACTTGGCAACACAGGTAATGGTGCTTCCTGCCGTATGGGTAACCTATGGTGGCAGCCGTATCGAGCCGAAAGCAACTGGGAAGAAACGATATCAAGACAGTGCGGAATTTGTTGTGATGGTCGCTACCCGGTCTCTTAGGAACGAGGCGGCATTAAGACAAGGCGGCACGGATGCACGAGAAATCGGCAGTAACGACTTGCTCTATGCCGTACGCCGCCTATTGGACGGGCAGAGTCTAGGGTTTAGTGATTCACGCGGGTTTACCCCAAAGGCAGTACGCACCCTTGCCAATAATGTTTTGGTGCAAAACTCGGCGGTCAGTGTGTTCGCGATTGAGTATGTTCTACGGTTTGACAGCTTTGCTTTGGAGGACGGTCGATACCCTGAACGACAGAATGACCAAAGCCACCCTGATTTCATCTTTAGCCGATATTCGGGCAAATCCGATGCTGCATACCCGGACTTTACCGGCGTGGACGGCAAAATTTACGACCCTAACGGCGGCGAAGTGCCGCTGAAGATTGATTTGGAAAAGAAAAAGGAAACCAAATGACTGTAATTAAAGTGATTGCGGCGGAGGGGCTGCGCGTCCCGCTGGCAAACCACCCGCACGAATACATCGGACAGGAGCCGGTCGAAATTGATGGCGACGACCTGTATTACCGCCGCCTGCTGATGGACGGCGACCTCTTGGCAGTCGCCGACGAACCTGAAACCGCCAAACCCAAAGGAGCGAAGTAATGGCAGACGCTATTGGCTTTGATACCATTCCGGGCAGTATCCGCGTCCCCGGACAATATATCGAATTCAACACCCGCAACGCTGTGCAGGGTTTGCCGCAAAATCCTCAAAAGGTTTTGCTGATTGCCCCGAAAACGGGTGGCACGCAACCCGAATTGGAACCGGTACAGCTTTTCAGCGACGCTCAGGCTGCCGATTTGTTCGGCAAAGGTTCGCTGGCGCATCTGATGGTGCGTCAGGCGTTTCAAAATAACCAGTACCTCGACCTGACCGTCATTGCGCTTGCCGACCACAACGCAGGCGTGGCGGCGGAAGGCAGTATCGTATTGAGCGGCACGGCGACTGGTCCGGGCGTAGTAACGCTTTCCGTCGGCGGCCGAGATGTCAGCGTGTCCGTTGCAAAAGGCGAAACATCGGTGGATGCGGCTACCCGTCTGCGTGGCGCGATTGAGGCGTCCGACCTGCCGGTCGTACCTGTCCTGGCCACGCCTGCCAACAACGGCAAGCTGACGCTGACCGTCAAATACAAGGGCGAGGTCGGCAACGAGCTGGGCTTGTCCTGCGATACGGGCAATACCGGTCTGACCTATCAAATCAGCGAATTTGCCAAAGGCGCGAAAAATGCCGAAATCGCCGCCGCTCTGACCAAAGTGGCGGGCAGACACTACCACATCATCTGCTCGGCATTTTCAGACGACGTCAATGCCAAAGCATTGAGCAGCCATATCGAGCAGGTCTCAAATGCCATCGAACAACGTGGCTGCATCGGTGTGTTGGGCTGGCGTGGCACGATTGCGACGGGTACGGCATACACCGCCAAACTCAACGACGGCCGCATTACCTGTGCTTGGTACAAAGGTGCGGCAGAGCCTAACGGCATGATTGCTGCGGGCTACGCGGCGGTGCTTGCCTCCGAGGAAGACCCCGCCCGCCCCCTGAATACTTTGGAAATCAAAGGTCTGAACGTAACACCAGACGCGCAATGGCCGCTGTTTGCCGAGTGCAACAATGCGTTATACAACGGTTTGACGCCGTTGGTAATCGTGAATAACAAAGTACAAATCATGCGTGCCGTGTCAACGTACACCAAAAATCCTGCAAATGCCGACGACCCCGCGCTTTTGGATATTACAACCATCCGCACGCTGGATTACGTCCGCCGCGCCGTCAAAGAGCGCATCGCGCTGCGTTTTCCGCGCGACAAACTGTCCAGCCGCACGCCGCTTAAGGTCAAGAGCGAGATTTTGGACGTACTGATTAAGCTCGAACAGGCGGAAATCATCGAAAACGTCGAAGCCAACAAAGGCAGGCTGCTGATTGAGCGCAGCATTCAGGACGCCAGCCGTCTGAACGCGGTCATCCCGTCCGACGTCGTCAACGGCCTGCACGTCTTCGCCGCTCGCGTGGATTTGATTTTATAAACCCTTCAGACGGCCTTTAAACGGGATTTAAAGGCCGTCTGAAAACCGAAAAGGATAAAACATGAGCGACGCTACCTACGCAGGCGCGGTAATTATGGAAGTCAATGGCCGCGACGTCGAAATCATCAGCATCAAACCGCAGACTACCACTGGACGCAAGCCCGTTAAGACCATGAACCGGCAAGGTCGTGTTTTGGGATACGCCGACGGCGTAACCGAACACAAGCTCAGTCTGACTGCCGCCATTCCGATTGATGGTACGGAAATTGACTGGGATAACATCACCAAAGCCAAAATTACGATTTACCCAATCAATGACGAAGGCAGACGCACGTCTTATTTGGACTGTTTTACCGTTGATACCAGCGAACAATACGAAGTCGACAACGAAGCCCGTATCGACATTGAGATGGTTGCGCTGCACAAAATTAAGGAGTAATGCGTGATTACCGTCAAACTGACCCACGGACTGACCTATCAGGATAAAACTGTTGCCGAAATCCGCCTCAAGCCCTTAAGTGTCGGTGGCGAGCTGGCGGCGTTTTCCCTGATCGACGATTTGCCCGAGCTGCCCGAACACGCCACAAAAGCCGAACTGCTGCAACGCGACGTCCTCGAGACACTGACCTATTGGTCGCAGCAGATTGTCGCCGACAATATTCCGTCCGACATCATGACGGCGCAGTGGCTGATGGATAATCTATCCACCCAAGACTATCATATTGTGATGGCGGCACAGGAGAACTTGCGCCTAAAACCGTCCGCCGCTACGGCAAACCCCGACGCGCCGTCGGCGGCGGAGCAGTAAAACGCAGCTACCTGACGGCACACAAAAACTACCGTCAGGCGGTCATCCTGATGGCAAAGGCGGGTATAGGCGCGGACGCGGTGCGTCAAATGTGTCACGCCGAGCTGGCGGCATGGTTCGATGATATTTTGGCAAGTTTGGGTATCAAAACGCCGAAGGAAGAGGGAGTGATTGTGTCTAGGCGGCTTAAAAAGCCGGAAAGCAAATAAAAGGTCGTCTGAAACGAGCTTCTGCCTGTACGGGCAGCGGCGGTTGAGTTTCAGACGACCTTTTTATTTGACGGTTAGGGTTGTTTTCTACCGATTATTGCAATGGTGTTTGTTTCTTTTTCAAAAACAACGCTGTATAAAATGCCATCGGCTGTGACATCTTTTTGCTCGGTTGCTCCTGTCTGATTGGATTCTTTGACAACGTCGGTTAAAGCTGTAAAAAGTTGTTTTCCTGTTTCTGATTCGCCCAATTTGTCTGTGGTAGATAAAGAAAGGACTGCCTGAATACTGTGTAATCCATTTATGGCATTATTGACTAGATTTTGTCCTTCTCCGTCGGTTTTTAAAATGTAACCTACTGAGATAGCTCTAATTTTTTGCTGCTCGTCCAGTTTGAGCGCAATCGCTCCAAAATCCATTACCAAAGTAAGGTCATAACCGCAATCGGTCTTGACAATATTTTTATTATGGATTTTTGTTGAGACTTTCTGATCTTTAAATGCTTGCTCCAAATTGATGAGATATTGTTCAACTGTGATGTCCATTGGGGCGGTACAATCAGCAGCCTGAATACTTTGGACAGGTTCTTCGGCTTGTGCCGTTTTTGATTGTTGGTTGCAGGCTGATAAAACAATTGAAACACAAATTGCGGCAATCAAATTTTTCATATTCATAAAATATCCCTTTTAAATAAAATGGTTATCATTCTGGTATTATAACGCAACAAACAAATAAAGCACGAAAACGGGGTTGAAGCCCATACCGCCTCCCTTAAACAGCCTTTAAACGATAATTGACCTTGAGTTAATACGTTTAAAGGCTGCTTTTTTATGGCAAACGGGAATATGAAACTGTCGTTGGTGTTAACCGCCCGAGATGACGGAGCGAGACGGCTACTGACTGATACTCAACGACAATTAGATCGCACCGCGAAATCGCGGGCGCAACTTGAACGGCAAAGCCACACTTATGCGTTGACTGGCATCCGTTCAGAAAAACAGATTCAACGCGAAATCATGATGACACAGGCTGCGTTTAACCGATTGGCGCGAAGCGGCAAGGCGTCACAAAATGATTTGGCACGGGCGGCGGTCGCCACGCGTAACCGAATCCGCGAGCTGAACGCGGAACTGAAACAGGGCGCGGGATTTGCGGACAAGATGGGAAAAATCGGAAGATTCGGTGCAGCTGCGGTGGCTGGTGGCGCGGCAGCGTATACGGTGCTTAAGCCTGCTATGGACAACAGGAAGCAGCTTGATGAGAACATCAACCGCGTGTCCAGACAGGCATTTATTGAGGATAATAGTAAATCGGCAGCGTGGATTGCAACCGAAGGTGCACAACAGATCAAGGATTTGGCACTTGAACTTGTCGAGAAAAACGGCGGGAACCACGATAAGGCTTTGGATTTAATCAGCGGCATGATGACCACCGGTCTGAATTTTGCCCAAACCAAGAATGAAGCGCAGGCGGCATATGCTTTTGCACTTGCCTCAGAAGGCAGTGGCGAGGATACGGCAAAACTGATTAAAACCCTGAAAGATGGCGGCATGAGCGGTAAAGACCTGCAACTCGGGCTTGAGCATGTCTTGCAATCGGGTTTAGACGGCACTTTCGAGGTGCGGGATATGGTTCGTGAGCTGCCGAGCCTACTCCCTGCCGCGCAACAAGCAGGGATGAATGGTGTCGGCGGTTTGGACTACCTGCTCTCACTCTTACAATCTGCGGCGAATAAATCGGGCAGCCCTGCCGAAGCAGCGACTAATGTGCAAAATCTTTTGAGTAAAACTCTGTCGCCTGACACGATAGGTCGTCTGAAGAAGATGGCAAATCCGAATGACCCGAAGAAAGGTGTCGATTGGATAGGCTCGGTTGTGCAAGGCAAGCAAAACGGCGAAAACGCAGTGCAGGTGTTGTCCCGCCTTGCCGATGCCATGCTGGCAAAGGATAAGCAATACCAAGATTATCAGGCACGCGCGGCTGCAGGCGATAAGACGGCGGCGGAGCAGGCAAATATGCTTAAGGGCGCGCTTTTGGCGCAACTGCTGCCTGATTTGCAGGCAAAACAAGGCTTGCTGGCTGCAACGGATATGACGCAAATAAGTGAATATATGGCTTCGTTGGCTGGTGTGACGTTGGATAACGGAAAAATTGCTAAGAACAACGAGGCGCGAATGTTGTCGGCAGCAGCGCAACAAGAGCAACATGAATCGCTGGCGATGTTGCGGGAAAGTCTGACGGGGACATTGGTGGATATGGAAACCTCGTTTAAAAAGCTGGCAGCGGAATACCCTAATGCCACTCTAGCCCTGCAAGCCTTGACGACAGCAGCAACAGCGGCGTCTGCCGCAATGTTATTAACCGCGGGTGGTGGTAAGGGTGGCGGCTTTCTGAAAGATGTAGGCAGTAAAGCGTTGGGATGGGGTAAGGCTGCGGCAGGCGGCGTGGCAGCAGGTGCCACAGCGGCAGGCGGTAAGTTGCTGTCATGGGGTAAATCTGCCGGTAGCGGATTAATGAATAATCCTGCGTTGGTTAAACGGGCGGGATTGTTGGGCATGTTGCTGTATTCCGAGTCTTTGGGTGACGGCACATTGCCAAAGGGTTTGCGTGGTACCAAGACAACTCCTGAAATGATTAATCGCCTGAAAAACAACGGTATCCGATTTGAACCTGCGCCGAAGCGGGAACAGGCGCGGGGTGGTGTCCCTCAGTATTTGGCTGCTCCGTCAGCGCAGCCTACCGATAAGATGTTGTCTCCGTTGTTTTCAACGCAGACGGCGGCGTATCAGGCAGCCATTCAGCAGCAGACGGCGGCGTATCAGGCTGCATTGGCGCAGGATACGGCTGCAGTTACAACGGGGTTGGCACAAGTGCAAAGTGCAATGGCGTCGGCAAGTCAGACCATCAATACCAACGTGAGCCTGAATATCGACGGACGTGTTATCGCGAATGAGGTATCTAGACAGCAAGTACAAATCTTCGGTCGGGGAGCAGGACAATAATGTGGCACACCATCCTACAACCCGCGTCCTACAAAGGCGTGGGCTTTGAAATTGAGAATATGGACGAGCGCAACGGCAAGGCTCTCGCCGAACACGCACGGCCTTTTGTAAACGGTATCGACCTCGAAGACATGGGGACGACTGGCCGTGAAGTGCAATTGAGCGCGGTCTTTTGGGGTAAAGGTTATGCAGGCCGTCTGAAATCCTTGTTGGATAAGCTGGAAGAGCGTGGTGGTGGGGTTTTGGTGCATCCCGTATGGGGACGAATGCAAAACATGATTGGGGCGAGTTGGAGTTACCGTCATGAGGCGGATTACTCGGATTTTACCCGTTTGGATGTGACATTTCGCGAAGCAACTGAGGCACAGCCGATTTTCGTTTTTGAAAACAGTTTCCTGATGGGCGTTGAGCGGTTGATTGCGCAGATTGATACCTATCGTGCTGCAGGAGAGGGGTTTATCGACGCACTTACTGCCCAGGTGGCGGAGGGGCAGGCTCTGCGCGGCAGTGCTGCGGGTTTATGGAGTGTTGCATCGGGAGTGTTTGAAGCGGTTCGTTCGTTGTTTGATTTGGATTCAATCCGTTTTCCGTCGCGTGGCGCATATAGCCAAAAGGCTTTTAAAGCAGGGTTCCCGCGCCTCATTGCAGATGTATCCTCAATGACTACGGAGGGGCTGCGGCAGGCTGCTTATTTGGACAGGCAGGACAAAGGCGGTGCTGGTGCGCGGCAATGTTATGACGCGGCGGCGGCTCGGGCTGAAACGGTGGAAGCCTTAGTGGCTGATTTGGGCAAAGGCCGTCTGAAAGACAGCGCAAAGCGGCAAGTTAAGACGGTAGGTTTGATGGTTAGACTGATGTCAGATGCGGCTTTGACTGCTGTTGTGGCGGATTTGGTCGATGCTGACGGCGAGACGATGACTGCGCCCGAATTAATGCACATCAACCGTGATATGCGTTTGCGTTTTCAGACGACCTTGACGGCTCTGCGACAGGCAGACGGAGCAGGTATGGAGGATGCCGGTTACACGGCTATCGAGGCGGTGCGAGAAACTGCCGGTCGTCTGAATGCCATGATTGCCGCGGCAATCAATCAAAAACCTCCGCTCTTGGTGCGTCCTGCGCCCATGAATGGAACGATGCACCAAATCGCCCATGAATTTTACGGCGACTTAAATAGGGCTGACGAGCTGATACGGCTTAACCCGCATATCGTTCATCCCGCCTTTGTGAAACGTGATACTTTGGTTAATTTGTATGCAAAATAGTTCTTATAACTACGAAATAGCCGTCCGAATTGCCGGGAAGGAACACCGGCATTGGGAAAGTTACGACATCGACGGTGACTTCCTTATTCCTGCCGACGGCTTTGAATTTATGGTCGGATTGCCTTACGGGGAATCTGAAATTCCCGATTTGTCAGGCGAGGCCTGCTCGGTTGTGATAAACGGGCAAACTGTCTTGACTGGCATTATCGACACGCAAATGCACGATAAAGAAAAAGGCCGCCGCAGTCTGCGCTTGTCTGGGCGTGACTTCGCGGGATTGTTGGTCGACTGCGCCGCACCTCAGTTGAATGTTAAAGGCATGACGGTATTGGCCGCTGCTCAAAAGCTGGTCGCGCCATGGTCTCAAATAAAAAAAGTAGTGCTGAAAGCTGAGAAAAACCCGACCTTAGACAAAATAGACATCGAGCCGGGCGAGACGGTTTGGCAGGCTTTGACCCATATTGCCAACTCTGTGGGATTGCATCCTTGGATGGAACCGGACGGGACTTTAGTTGTCGGCGGGGCAGATTATGCCAGCCCGCCTGTAGCTACACTTTGTTGGAGCAGAAACGATAAACGTCGAAATACCGAACGTGTCAGTATTGAGCGTAGTATTGAGAACAGGTTTTCCGAGGTTACTTTTTTAGGACAATCCCATGCCAAGAAGGGGGATAGCGCGAAGCATGACCTGAAATGGCAGTACAAAGACCCGACCATGACATTGCACAGACCAAAGACGGTAGTGGTATCTGACGCTGAAAACCTTGAAGCTCTTAAACGGCAAGCTAAAAAGCAGCTTGCCGACTGGCGGCTGGAAGGGTTTACCTTGACGATAATGGTCGGCGGACATACGACCGAGAACGGCACACTCTGGCAGCCGGGGCAGCGTGTCCACGTCATTGATGAAGAACACGGTATCGATGCTGTCTTTTATCTGATGGGGCGGCGGTTTATGCTCAACCGTATGGACGGGACGGCAACGGAATTGCGACTCAAGGAGGATGGTGTATGGGTGCCTGACGCTTATGCTACGAAATCCGAATCGGCGCGCAAGCGTTCAGGCAAGAAAAAAGGCGTTACCGACAAACAGAAACAAGCCCCGAAAAAAGGCGCAAGAAACGGTAAAACAGGAAAACAAGCAACAGAAACGGCGGTATTTCAATGAGTTTGGTAAAAATGGCAAGAAAGACGGCGCAGGTGGTACAGCAAATCGGCGATACTATGCGCGCGTCGTTTCGCGGGAAAATCACACTGGTGGTGTCGTCCGAGCCTATCCAACGTGTACAGCTTAACGGATTGGCTGACGAAGTGCTGCAGGAGTTGGAGCATTTGCAGGAGTTTGGTTTTGCCAGTAACCCGCCTGAAGGTTCGGAAGCAGTGGTCATTCCGTTGGGCGGCGATACGACCCACGGTGTGGTTGTGGCCACACAACACGGCAGTTTCCGGATTAAGAATCTAAATCCGGGCGAAACGGCGATTTTCAGTCAGGACGGTGCGAAAATCGTGATTAAGCGCGGGAAAATCATTGAGGCTGACTGTGATGTTTTTAGGGTCAACTGTCAACACTACGAGGTCAACGCATCGGCGGCGGCTAATTTTAAAACGCCCAAGCTGGAGACAAGCGCGATCTTGACGGCGCAGGGGCAGTTCAACGGCAACGGCGGGATGGCGGTCGAAGGCGGCAGTGGAGCACGGTTTAAAGGCAATATCGACCTTGAGGGAGACTTTGAGAGTACAGGTAAGGTTACCAATAACAGCAAAAACATCGGCTCAGACCACAAACACCGTGGCGACAGCAACGGCACGACATCCGAACCGCTTTAAATCTTTACGGCATTCAAAAGGTCGTCTGAAACATTTTCAGACGACCTTTTTGTTTAAGGGGTTGAAACACTTACGCTCTTTAAATGCAGTCAAAAAAGAGAAAATGACAGCATGGACAAACAACTAGACCCAAACAGCGGCGACTACACAGGCCGCACGACCGATAACCTGCAAAACGCAGTTTATATCCGCCTACTGACGCCGTTGGGCAGTTGGTGGGCGGATAAAACGGTCGGCTCATTGTTGCATCTGTTGCAACGTGAGAAAGACTTGGAACGGGTCAGTCTGTTGGCAGAGCAGTATGCATCAGAGGCGTTGCAGCCCATTGTGGATAGCGGCAGAGCAGACAACATTACCGTCAAAGCAGGGCAGCCGCGAAACGGCAGCCTGATACTGAGCATCCGTGTAGAGACTGCAACAGGCGCGTTTGATTATAGCCATAAAGTACCTCTGATTTAAAACCGATTTAAAAGGCAATTATCAAGTGTTTAAAACCCCGACATTCGAACAGATACGCGACACGATTCTGCGCGATACCAAGAGTATTTGGCCGTCGGCAGATGTCAGCGAGGACAGTGACCACTTTGTCCACGCCAGCCGTCTTGCAAGCTGCGCGATGGGGCAATACGCACATCAACATTGGATAGCCCGTCAAATATTCCCAGATACGGCAGACAGCGATTATTTGGAACGACACGCCGCCATGCGCGGTATTTATCGTCGAAACCCGACAACCGCGACGGGTGAAGCGAAACTGACGGGTATTGCAGGCAGCCAAATTGCTGCAGGTCTGCAAATCAGATCAGGAAGCAGGCTCTATCAAGTCAGATTCGCGGGCGAAATCAGTGCGAACGGTGTGGGCAGGGTCAGAATCATGGCCTTGGAATCTGGTGCAGCGGCGAATACGAACGAAACCTCTGCCGAAATGATGGCCGCGCCTATTGGCGTGTCATCCGACTGTACCGTGTCAGCCGAGGGGGGGACAGACGGCGAAAGTGACGCATCTCTGTTGGCAAGATTGCTTGAAATCCTGCGCAGACCGCCTGCCGGTGGCAATAAATACGATTACCGCAACTGGGCATTGAGTGTTGATGGAGTGACTGCCGCTTATGTGCATCCATTGCGCCGAGGTTTAGGTACGGTAGACGTGGTCATTACATCTGAAAACGGTCTGCCGTCCGATGAAACCATCAAGAAGGTACAGGACTACATCGACGATGTGCGCCCAGTCACGGCTAAGAATGTGGCTGTACTCAAGCCTGATATCACAGCATTGACGGTGGAAATGCAGGTCAAGGTTGATGGCGTAGCATTGGAATCAGTTAAAGAACGAATCAAAGTCGCTCTGACAGAGTATTTCGACAGTTTGATACCGGGCGACAGCGTGATTGTGTCGAGGATTGAGGCAGCAATCAGCAATACCGATGGCGTGATTGACCGAAAACTGGTCTCTCCGGCTGCGAATTTGGCAGCAGACACATCAAACAAGGTCGAATGGTACAAGCTCGGCAATCTGACCGTGACGAAGATGGTGTGATATGGGATACCGCGAAACTTTATTGGGGCTGCTCCCGCCCGTGTCCTACAACCGCACCGCCCCTCGAATCCGGGCGCAGGCAGAAATCGACGGCATGGGTTTAGATGAAATACGGTTTTCGGCATCTACTGTTGCCGATGCCATCCATCCTGCGACGGCGGGCGATATGTTGCCGGACTGGGAACGCGTATTGGGTTTGGTGTCAGACGGCAAGACGCGGCAAGAGCGTATTTTTGCAGTGATGGCAAAACTCAACGAAACGGGCGGGCTGTCGATACCGTATTTCGTCCGACTTGCCCGAGCGGCGGGCTATCAGATAGAGATTTCCGAGCCGCAGCCGTTTCGGGCGGGTGTGAACAGGGTCGGAGACCGCATCGGGTCGGAAGATTTGATTTATATCTGGCGCGTGAATATTAAAAACGGCAACAACCACATTTATCAATTCCGTGCAGGGGTTTCCGCCGCTGGCGAACGGTTGAGTGGCTACGGCGACGCGTTTATCGAGCGTGTTGTCCAAGATTTAAAACCTGCACATACAGATGTGCATTTCACTTATGAGAGGTAGCGATGTATCCAATTGAGACATCGGACAAGCTGTTTCGTGACGGTAACGGCACCAGTGAACTGGGGACAGTTCTGCCCGCATGGTGGTTAAACCAAGTTCAGGCGGAATTAATAGGCATTTTGGATGCGGCGAAATTGTTACCTGAGAAAAACAATCAGAACCAAGTCTGTCGAGCCATTGAAAAACTGATCGGTGACGAAGTCGGCAAAATTCAAGAGGCAAACAATCAGGCTGACGGCGGTAATGTCAAAACGACAGGAAATCAAAACGTTAATGGCATAAAAACGTTCCTTGCTGAACTCAAAGCTGCCAATGGATTGTCTGTATCTGACACCAAAGCCTTATTGGACAGCGGGAATATGCTTAATTTTGGCGCAAACGCTAATGGTGGTTACCTGTTAAACAAGAAATCAGGTAAAGAATTGCGCCTTGCCAACAATGGGAGCCTGTTATACGACGGATCAGACATTATTACTGCCCGCAAAGTAAGCCACAACCCTGATGACTACACGGTAGCAACCGTCCCGTCATCGTTTGCGCTCAATAAGGCGTTTGACAACTCAATCAAGCGCGGAGGCGCAATCGGGCTGGGCGGCACGGCGCATCAGATTGCTATCGGCTGGGATAAGCGCGGCCTAATTGCAAAAGTTGACTCGGATATTCTCAACGTTG
>ERZ773214.851-NODE-851-length-18900-cov-5.885858_pt1 | contig 18900 bp, 21 predicted proteins | sample MGYA00511238_ERZ773214 | MGnify/ENA primary metagenome ERZ773214 (study PRJEB29015, sample SAMEA2738157) | human oral metagenome | biome: human oral; feature: human-associated habitat; material: saliva | place: China | collected 2259 ... | reverse complement strand
GAGTGGCTTTTTCATTAACATTCTTCAATTCATAAAGCTCAGCCTGACTTTCCACGACCTTGACTACGGCTGCATTGCCCGTATCTGAAACAGCATCCTTCTGCTTAGTCAAATTCGGAACAAACAAGAGCATCAAGACGCTGATGATGAGAAGAACGACTAACATTTCAATAAAAGACACTAAAATTCTCTATCTAATATAAACGAGGGAAAACAAAAACAGACCGACATCGCTGTCGGCCAGCCGAGTCCGTTAGAACGGACATTTTTTAGATTTTCCGTTTAGGCAGAAATTATTTATCGTGATATCCGTATTCTTCCTCGGCAGTCCTTCTTAAAGCAACGGCCTTTTCAAAATTTTCGCAAATAAAAAAGCCCCAGCCTTTCGGCCGGGGTAGATTAAAATTTAAGAAAGATATTTTTTATTCTCGCAGTTTCCGCTGCGGTTTTTTATTTGAACGTGCCCCAAGCTGCGCCGTAACGCTTGCCGTTTTGAGTAGGGCCAGTTGCGACAAAGTTCCGCTTTCCGCTTCCGCCGATGTAAGACACCCAGACAAAGCCATTAGCATCCACGATAACTGTGTCGTACTTAAAGCTTTGACCTTTGGTATATTGATCTACTACCTCTCCTGATGTATCAGGAGCTCGACGGACATTGATGGCATCTACAGTCACGGTCATTGTGCCGTTTTCGGCATATTGATTTGTGTCAGCTGCGCTAGTAGATTCGTCAACAATTTCGCCGCCTGATTCTGCTGGCGTGATGAAATGCGCGACTGTTTGGAGGTAATCAGATGCGCTATAGTAGTTGCGCACAGGATACCGAGCGCCAGCATAGTTTTGCTCGATTACGACCAATTGATCGCCGTTGACGGATTCAACAACCACAACGTGGCCATACGGGTTCCAATCTGTTCCCTCGATGGTCAAGATTTGACCACTCTGCAAGACTCCATCGTTAGTAACCGTCCAGCCGTTTGATTCCCAGTCATAGCTTGTGCCGATGTTTGCAGCGCAGATAGTATCACCAATCGCACCGCTAACATAACCGACACCAGCCCCCAGTCCAACTGTACTGTCTGGATTGATGAGGGTTTCGTAGTAGCTTGCAAGTGCGTAGCACTCACCATTTCCAACTGGAGTGCCTGAGCCCACCAAAGCTGCCAAATCTTGTAATGCTTCATTTACTGTTGTCATTTTTATTTTCCTTTCAAATTTTCATTCATTTGCTTCACAGCGGCCTCGATAAAGACATCGAGGTCTTTATCTGTCATGTAGATATTGTATTTTTCGAGTTCGGTTAGCACCGCCCCTTTTGCCTGAGCGAGCTTCTGCTCACCCTTGAAGCCAGTCTCTTTCGCGACCTGCTCGACGGCATTCACGGCATTTCTGGCCAAAATTTCGACAATCTTGATTGACTTTTCCCCGCCTTTCGCGATCAGAAACTCCTTGACTGCCTTAACCATGGCTCCTGCCAAAATGGTCAAGATACCAATTGCTGAGCTCAAAACAAGCTCTGTAATTTGATTCATGTTTTCATCACTCCTTCGTCTTGTGATTGTCCACACGCTCATTGATAAACGTGGTTACGTAAGGGATTTTTAGACCCAAAATGTCTAAATTAGTTACTAAGCTAGCACCGTAGCTAGCGCACAATGCCGTTATGATCATGTCTGCCAATGACCCTGCATTAGCAAAGAGGAAAAACGGGTAGCCAATCGCTGTGATGATAAAGATAGCTGAGTGGGTCACAATCCCTGTCCGCGCCTTGCGACTCGAAAAGTTTTTCAGCGCCCATGCTTTACAAAAGCCAGTAACCACATCGGCTATTACCAAAACAAACAAGATAAACACAAAGAAATGGTCATCAATCCCTGTCTCATAAAAGTCTTTAACGACTTCTATGATTGCCCAAATTCCATCTGGTTCCTGCATTCATCACCCCTTATTCTTCTATGCTTGCCTGTGTTGGCTCTGTCCAGTCAGGATTGCCTTCAGCGTCAAAAGCCATGATGTAGTACTCCTGATTAAACAAGTCAGCAACGTTGATGGTTGTTGCTGTACCGCCCCATTGGGTAAATGCCCAAACAGTTTCCACGTCTTTAAATTGACGACGACCATTGACGATGACAGGGCGCTTTTGTAAATCGCGGTACATATAAAAGTCATTCGTCGCATTCTTGCAGCGGATAAACTCACCATTTTCCTTCATGTACTTGAGGGCAGTTGCTAAATCAAAAGGTTCTGTGATGTTTTTAAGATCAAGTAAAGTATTTTCAGTAGTTGTAGCCATGTTTATTCTCCTTCTTCATCTGGTTTTGTTTGTTCTTCAAGCAAAGCCTCCAGCTCTTCAACTTTTGCTTGCAATTCAGCGTTTTTTTCTTGCTCCAGGACCAACCGAGCGGTTAACTCGACCTCTCCTAGAGTTTTATCAGCTAACTGATTTTTATATTCAGCTAGCATGAGATTATAAAATTTACTATCCATAGATACCTCTCTATATGATTTTGCCTTTTGGCACGTCTCCGGCAAGTGGAAACTCATCAACAGTTGTGTAGCTGACAGTACCCGTCCAAACTCGATTGCCTTTTTTGTTGTTGGTAAAACGAATACTTCCGTCGGTTTCCAAATGCACAATGCAAGTAGCGTCAATAGTCGTGTTAAAATTACCAGTTAGGGTCAAATGAGTTTGTGAAATAGGTCTAAATCCGCTTGGGATTCGCTCTCTTGCTTTACCATTTTCTATGATTTCGTTGATATTGCAGATAATCCGCGTCACAGACACTGTCACCAGATTCCCAATTCGCAAAAACGTAGCATTAACACCCCACATCAAACTAGACTCAGCCTGTAACCTAATTTTCTGGTTGACTGTATCGATGTTGAGCACCGAATAGCCATTTGAATACGCCAAATCCCAAGAGCCTGTTCCTCCGCCTTTCAGCGAGTAGTTGAGGCGCTGATACGAGATGACATCAGGCGACACTTGCATTGTATGGATTGGCTTCTCATTGGTGTCGTAAGCGTTCATCAAAATGCCGTTTGGCAGCATCTTGATTTCTTCCTTGCCCAAATTCGAGCGTGGTCCTGACTTGTTGTGGTTCGTAATCTGGATGTTGTCAGCGATTCTGATTTCACCTCTAGTATAAGGCGTTTCGTACTCGTTGATGATTTCTCCAGAGGTCACTCTACCAAGCTTACCGCTTAGGGCAGACAGCTCACCCTCAATGTTTAGCTTGTCAACTGTGACAGAGCCGTCAACAATCATGTCACCCTTTACTTTCAGCAAACGAGCGATAATCTCAACATTTTCCGGGCTTTGAGCAATCATACTAGCCAAGGTCTGGCCGTTGACGGTCTTCTCAACGCTAGAGATGATGCCCCCCTCGTTGATTTTGACTTGGCTTTTTCTAAGGACTGAGTTGCTCAGCTCCTGCACAGCTTGTGTGATTTGATTAGCTCGCTGGTTCAGCTCCGTTTGAGAGACTTTACCAGAGACTTGCTGAGTAATCGTGGTCAACTGCCCCTCAGCCGTCCGCTTAAACTCAGCCAGACTGGTCTTAGTCTCGTTAAGACCAGTCTCGACTCTGCTGACTTTATTCAGTGTTTCCTGCACTGACTGCTTCCACGTATTAAAGGCTGTCAGAGATCCGTTAGCTGTATTAAGAGCAGCCTGCATAGTGGCCAGTTGGCCGTCAATGCCTTGCCTAAACTCAGCAAGCTTAGTGTCTGCGTAGCTCTGGCCGTTTGCAGGAGACGGCTGATATGGCCGTTTCATGGTGCCCTCATAAACATCGATTTCGCTTATCCAGACAGTTGCACTGCGACCATTGCTAGATCCCATATTGTCAAATCGCAAAGCAAATCCATCAAAATCACCGCTGTTAAACTGGACAGTGATGCGCTCAGCTTGGTTTGGTGATAAGGTCTTAGTATATGTATGCAGGGTCTTTTTCCAAGCGTGGTCTGTGTTGGATAGCAGACCAACCAGCGCCCGAAATCCTGATACGTTGCTGGATGCAAATGCAGTAAACGATAATGTATAATCTGTATTCCGCTTCAGCACGTTGTACTGGTTTTGTTGCATAAATGCGATAGCCGCTTCGGTCGTGTCCAAGACAAACATTGTAGCCGTGCTGTTTTTAAAAAACGGGTGCTTTCGGTCTGCTGTAAGCTTGCCATTTGCAGGCCAATACTTCAGGCCAAGCTCTGTAGCACCGTTTGAGACAAGGTTAGGGCCGCCTGAGTTTAACTCCTCAAAGCGCCTGCTGATGCCTTTTACATCCTCTGTGTGCTGAGCTTTGCCCACATAGCTAGCATCAATAAGCTTGCGCTCAGCGGTCAGCTGACGTGCGGTCTCCTCACGACTGTAAGTACGCAAGGCTTCTGAGCGTGTGCCGTCTGCGTTAACGTAGGCTTGTACCGCTGATAAGTCTGTCCGCAAGCCCTGAGCTGTTCGCTCAAAGACTGCCTTGGCTTCGGTGATGAGGTCTTCTGCATCTTCTGGAGCGGGTGACCAATCTGTCTTAAATGAGCCTTGCTCTACCTTAACCTCCCAGACGCTTTTAAGCTTTTCGGGGTCTTTGCGATAAGTGTTGACTCGCAGATGGTAAGTGCCCGTCGGACGATTCCAAACAAATTCTGTTCCTGTCGTGCCAGTCTTAGCATCTGACACGATTTGATACTGCGTGACAGCCTTATCCATCAACCACAAGACCACATTATCTGACTCTTTTGAGCCATTGTGCTGAGAATCAAAAACTCCATCAGTTTTCGCGGAAATCCTATACTTCTCGTTTTGGACGAGGTGTATAGATGTCTCGTTGTGATAAAGTACTTGGTTATCAAAATTCGCAGGATTTCCGTTTGGCTTAAATGGGCCTTTTGAGCCCTTCAACAGATTCCGTCCGCCAACAGACAGACTCGCCAGCTCCTCACGCAACCGTCCGGCCTCAGCCGTGACCAGAGCCTTATCGGCCTTATCTTTCGTGGCATTGATAATCTCTTGTCTAATGCCGGACGCTCGCACCTCAAATTCGGCTGTGCTCAATTTTGAGTCCAGCTTGTTATCCATGTTGGTCTCGAGTGACTTGACAGAGGCTAACACCCTATCTGAGAGCAGGTTCAAAGCACTGCTATCAGCCTTGGTTTTGAGTCCTTCAGTCAAGCGGTTGATCCCAGCTTCAATTGAGTCAGCTCGTTGCTTAAAGGTGGACTCAACGACTGAGACACGCTCATCTTGGTCTTCGTAGGCTGGTTGATAAGCTGGATAGTAATTGCCAATCGAGAGCATGGCGTTCTCGATCACGACCTGCAAACCAGCTGGAAAGCCGTAATTAGTCCCGAAGCGGATGAAGACATTGTTAGTCTGATAGGTTTCAGCGGCACCGGACAAGTCAATCGTAAACTCAAAATGTTGGCGCTCGGTTGTTCCACCTTTGAAAACTAGTCCTGTATAGCTATACCAAGGTGTGGCGCTAAAATGTACGTTAGCTTGCATGTCTCGAGCCAGAGCGACTGGAAAGGTCACATCAAAAGACAAACGCACATAGTCACGCTTGAGCCTGTCCTTATTTTTCCAGAAATCAGGAACGATAAAGAGCCTATAGTCATAGGTTGCTTGCTCGTTGATTGTAAATGACCGTGTTCGTGAGTTTTTAAAGTAGTTTCGAGAGCTTCCAGCCTGCACGCTCGCAATCCGACTTTTCAGCTCCTCTGCAGTCTGTGCGACCTCTGACCTACTGGCTTTACCATCTGCCAGATTCGTCAACTCTGCCAGCCTGCGGGTAGTCGTCTGCTCAAACGTTGACTGAGCAGATTTCACACCCACAAGCTCAGACTTGGTTTGGTTGAGAGCTGCGACTTGCTTGCTGATTTCGATTTCTTGCTGGCCTTGCTTGGTGCGGATAGAGCCAACATCCGAGCGGATTTGACTAATATTGCTATTCAACTGACTCTGAGCTTGTGTTAGATTAGCCCTGACTCCTGCTAGATTATTTTGGACATCTGTCAATTGGGATTGAGCTGCTGTTACAGCTTTTTTTAGTTCTGCAGTATCAGCTGGGTCTCCTCGTTCTCCCTTTGGTCCTTGCGGTCCTACAGCTCCCTGCGGCCCACGTTCGCCTTGAGGTCCTCTAGCTCCTGTCTCTCCTTTGTCGCCTTTGGCTCCGGTTGCTCCAGTAGAACCTTTCGGTCCTTGTGGTCCTGGGTCTCCTTTAGCTCCATTTTGACCATCGTTGACATTAGTAAAAGTCAACTGCTCTCTAGCTACTTCCTGACCATTTACCAATGCTATAGCCGTCAAGGTGAGTGATTCCCTCATCCCTGCCGCTGTGACCTTGTGGTTTGGAGCTTGGCCAAAATCCTCGTTATCAATCAGCCACTTCCAAGTACATTCCACAGCCCTATTGCCCTTTTTGAGCGTTGGGAAAACGGTGGATTCGCCTTGGTTGTTTTTAAAGATATGGCCATTATCAGTAGCGAGACTAACTGAATACGGCTTCGCTTCTTCCAGCATGTTTTCTAAACGTTGTTGCAAGCTGCTTGATACTTTGTTTTCAATCGCTTTAAAGTTAGCGAAGACCGTTTTATTTTCTCCGGTGCCAGTAAAGCTCATTGATTGTTCAAAGACTCGCATTTGTAACAGTAGTGCTGGATAAAAGCCATCATCCTCAACCTCAACAGTGTCTCCTGGCCCGTAAGGCAGAAAGCCATCTACTTCATAGGTTACAGCAGGATAGCAATTCTTTTTCAGCTCTCTCAGAGCACTGGACCGGATAACCTCTTTGCTTGCTGACTCGACCGGAAAATCCTTACGAATCCATTGGTCACTCATTGTCCCGCTGGTAAACGCCGCTGGAAACATACTCATCGACAAAGGAGCATAAAGCATGTCGCCTCTTTGGAAAAATTCGATTTCCCCTTTTTCATTTTTTATTTCCAGCGCTGGCATTCCCGCAATCGTTACGACTTCGCCTTCTTCTGTCTTACCAGTTGGCCGAGTGGCGTTGTAAATGCCTGTTGTATCAACCGTGCGAGTTAGAGAGCGGAAATCTCGCCCATAGCGCAACACTTTAGACTGGACTTTCCCCACGCCTTGATGCGTGGCGTCGTTCTCGTGGTACACGTTGACCACAAACGCTTTGATAGAGCTATCATCATTAAGTCTTGTTTTAAACTCAATTTCAGCCCCGAATTTATTGGCCAGACTTAAAAGTCGGGCTAATTTGGTATCTTGACCTTCCCATTCAGCAGTGATTTTCTTGTCAGAAACTTCGTTTATCCCAATCTGCAGCATGGTAAAATTGAGCAAATCCATAGCTTCGCAATACTCTTTAAAAGACATCGCTTTAGGCGCTTTATATGGATTTGCGTATTCATTGATCAACTCAAGATTGAGGTTAACACAGTTGACTTTGATCACTTTTTCATTTTCAACTGTTTTTCGGACGGTGAAAAGCTGGCTTTCCCCTTCATATTCAAAGGAGATAAAATTCTTTTCGCTCAAAAGATTATAAGCTCGCTTCGAATGCGTATCTGTGCTCAAAGCCTTTTTTGCAACCGTGAGGTCAAAGGTAGCAGCACCGGTCTCGAAAAAACGAGTCCAGGTATCGTTAAAATAATTCAAAGTGGTCTGCTTGTCGTTGTCGATTGAAGCAACAGGATGCAAATGAGCATCGTGAATTGTTAATAACATTTATAACCACCTTTCCTCAAAATTGACCGCCACTGTCGGCTTAGCCTTTGCCCAGCTCGAACAGTAAACCTCTAGCTTACTGTTGCCGGGCGGAACTTTAAGCCAACTTGAGCCATGGACGCGGTCGCTGAACTTGTTCAATCCGTCCACTGTAATACCGTCATTTTCGCAATCTATCACAACCGTCGATCCCGGCCGATACCGATTCGGAACATCACGAATCCCTGTGACAAAATCTTTGCGATATACAAGACTATCTAAATAAAGATGACTTATCATTGGATTGTTGCTGATAGAGCCGATAATCACTTGGATTTTGGCTGTTTTTATGCCTTTAATTTCTGGAACATGAAATTGAGGATAGGTACCCCACCAAAAAACCTGCACCATGTCATCACGCCGCTGGATGTCAGACCAGCCCCTTTCAGCGTTGAATGGATTGTGATGATCATAATGCGTGCCGATAAATTGCCATTTTTTAACCAAGCGTGGACCGTTGTCTCCACGGACCAAGAAATTATATTCACATTCCAAGCCGAACCAGCGCTTGTAGATCTCTACGCCATATATAAAACGCCCAGAGCTATCAACAAAGTTTATTTTCATAAACCCCATCTGATTACCCGCTCCGAGCCAGCAGATCTGCCGCCACCAGAGGTAGTCATTCAACGCTCCTCTTTGGCCAGAACTATCAACTGGAATGTCCCAAGAAATCGTTCCGGAGTTGTTGCCTGGAACTAGAGCTAAGTGTGGTCGTCCCCAATTGTTTTCAATTCTGAGCGCTCCAGATTCTTTCCTAGCTGCAGCAAATCCTTTTGTGATCCCATTGTTCGTCACATAATCAAAGAGGATTTCTGACTGTTTGTAAGTTTCTAAATCAGTCTCCTCTCGATTGCCGAGCTCCATAGCGCCACTGGGATTGACCAAGCCGATATACCCATTTTCTGAGTTGTTTCTGACGGTAACAACAGGAAACGCATCAACGTTGCCGTTGTTTACCAAGTCAAATACCAGCTTATTACCCTCCTGTTTGGGATTATCAAACCGCTTATAAGTGATAGCGTGGGCCACGCCATCAGGAATCAAAATATCAAACTCCCCCTTTTGAAACCAGCGGGCAACATTGTCCATATCCACAGCTCCAACAGCCATGCCAAGATAATATTTATCAGGCTCATCAGATATCGTGATCCGCACCGGGTTCTTTGTGTTTAGGATACTTGCCAGAGCGTGTTTTGTGCTTTCGGCATCTCTAGCTGTCTTTTTATGGATTGCAAATTTTACTTTGATTTTTTTAGGTCCTATTTTCAAATCTTGGACGTTAACGCCCAAAAAAGGAGCATCATTTGTCGTGACACTCCTTTCATTTCCGACTGGTCGGATAACTTCAATTATCCGGATAACCTCAGAGAGGTCATGATTGTTATAGATGATTGTGTCCATTACGTTATCCCCCTCATCATGTTATCTAGTAGTAATTTGTCATTTTGATAATCGGTCATTGGTTTGCCGATTTTAGCAACCAAAGCTCCGTCATCTAGCATCATGTTTACAGGCCGCTTCACAGCTTTTTCAGCGACTTCAAGAGCGCGTTCTACAAGATTGTTAGATTTTTCTTGTACAACTTTAACGCTGGCCTTGATTGACCGTTCTAGGTATGATTTGACCTGCACCGTCCTAGATAGTTGCGCTTGCCCGACGCCGATAATGTCTTCCGGAGCATATTTAAAGGCTCTGATTTGATCGTAAACATTACCCATCGCATCATCTACTTTATGCGCATCTGCCAAAATACCAACAGCCATACCTTGCGAAATGTAACGACCGACATTATCCCGAAATAGTCGAGATGGCGAGTGGATGCGAGCTTTAGCCTGTGCCGCTCTCTCGGCCTGAGCCACTAAGGCGTTTGCTGCCGCCGTAACCGCTCCAAGCGCTGAGTACATACCTTGAGCCAAACCTTGACCAATCATAGCTCCGACATAACGCATCATACCAACACCAGACATACTAATAGACCTTGCAGTATTTACTAATACTGTCATAGAGGCAGAAACTTGACCTTGACCGCTTATCAATCCCTGAGCCATATTTTGAGATGTTCTAGCGCCGATTTGACGACCCTGAGCTATCATTTGAGCGCCAACAGAGCGAACCACAGCAAGCATCATTTGCATGGAAGATTGAACTTGTGCAGACATTGAGGCAAAAGCTGCACTGACTGATGCCGTGCTTGCTGAAATAGCTGTAATCTGGCCAGAGGCGCTTGCAGCGCTTGTTCCAACTTGCACAAAGGTAGCAGAGACTATCGTAAGGCTTGAGTTGATTGCTATAACCTGAGCACCAAATACAGTAAAGCCCATGGCAGCCTGCAATAAAGCAGGTGTGATCGTCGTTACTTGAGTTCTCAATGCGGCAATAGGAGCATTGATAGCTGATAGACCAGCGATACCAGAAACGACCTGACCTACGAAACTAGCAAAGCTCGATGCGGCTGATGCAAGAATTGAAGGTAATGCTGTAACAGCGGTCTGTACAGATGTAATTCTAGTTGCAAAATTCGTTAACCCTGAAACTGCTGCATTAGCTTGACTTGATACTGTTGTCATGCCAACGCCGAGTGTTTTCATGGCATTTCCGGCTTGAGCCAATCCTGCTGATTTACTTGCAATATTTCCAACACCGAGCGCAACTGCTCCAAGAGAGGCGGCCATATCGCCAAGATTTGTATTTGTAATCATAACTACGCCTTGAGCAAGCAGTTTAAAACCTTGACCAGCACTTAAAGCAGCTCGACCAATCGAATCAAAGATACCAGATACGCCGTCTAAAATGGTCCTGACAGCATTCCCAAAGCCCTCTATCACGCCTTTAGCTCCGTCAAGCACGTTTTTGATGACATTGCCTAGCGTCCGGAATAGATTGGCTATGCTGTCTATTATCGGACTTATCTGAGCGACTAATGTAGTAAACGCCTCGGCTATTGATTGCAGCACAGGAGCTAAAGCCTGCGCCATCTGCACAACCGCTGGCATGAATGGAGCTAAAGCCTGCACTATCCTAACAATTGCGTCTGCGACAATTTGCGCTACTGTCGTAAACACATTGCCTATAATTTCAACAATTGGGGTCACGGCCTCGACGATGGCTGCAACACCTTGGCTAAAAGCGCTAATCACAGGCGGTAAAACGGAGGCGATAGAGGTTATCGCTTCTCCCAAAGCCGAGACAAACGGAGCGGCTGCACCGAATGCTTGGCCGAAAGCTACGATTAGAGGGGCTAGATTAGCCAATGCAGATGTCACAATCGGCAGCACACCAGCTACTGTGACAATAGCTTGGGCAAAAGCTCCGATAATTGCAGTTGCTACGGTAGCAAAAGCGTCTCCTACCGCATTGATGATAGTAGCTACCCCTTGACCTTGTGTAGCCAGCAGAGCGAACCCTGCGGCTATAATTGCAACTCCTGCGCCGATACCGACTGCAGCAGTGGCCACAGCTCCGCCAAAAGCTAGGATATTGGCCACGCCTGCGGTTTGCAAGGCTGCGCCAAAGGCTAGTATGACCTGCGAAACCCCGCTTAATGCCGCCTTGATACCGACACCTATACCGATTGCAGCAGATTTGACCGCTCCTCCGATAGAACCGATAACAGAGCTTAAGCTACCCAAAATTTGAGCGATTTTAGACCGTCCCTGCGTAATAGCTTCAACTGCTCCGCTTGCAGCTTCTGTTGCATTCCTTTTGAAGATGTTAAACGGGTTAAAGGATTTTAAAAAGTTAAAGGTTTTGAAGCCAGCAACTAAACCAACCAAACCGCCTACTATTGCCTGAATTGCTCCAGCCGGCAGCGAACTGATAAAGTTAGCTGCTACAGTTGCAGCCTGAGAAAGCCACTTCACCACATTCCCAAGGACACTAGCAAGAGTGTTTAGCTCGTTTGAGGCGGTTAGACTATTCCAGATATGACCAATAGCTCCTGCAATACTCTGGATAGCGCTGATAAAGGCAGATACCGCCCCAGTGTTAGAAAAGGCAGTCCAAAAGGCCTTAACTTTCCCTGCTAGGTTTGAGATAGTGCTGCTAGCTTTTGCTACAATCTTCTCTACATTGATACTCTCAAGGAATTTCCCTAGACCATCAGCCAGCTTGCCGAAATTTATTTTTTCTAGAGCATCAGATAGAGCATTGACAGCCTTAATTCCAAATGCATTGAGTTTTTCAAACGCTGGCATGAGCTTGTTAGAGAGACTTTCTTTTGCCCCGTCTATAGCTTGATCAACCGTCTTGAACTCAGTAGCCATCTTCTGGAAAGCGTCAGAGTTCCCTGCACGGTTCATAGCGTCAAAGAAATCCTCTGTCTTGATTTTGCCGTCTTGAACAGCCGATACCAGCTCAGCGGTAGACATCCCCATCTCTTTAGCAACTGCTGCCATACCAGCAGGAGCTTGCTCCATCATGATTTTAAAGTCCATCCAGGCTACTTTAGGCTTACTTGCCATCTGAGTAGCTTGAGTAGATAGTGATTTCATGGCTTGGGCTGGGTTTTCCGCTGAGGCTGCAAGCCCACCAAATGCCTTAACCAGACTACCAACATTCTTAGTACCGACTGCGTCAAGTTGTGAGTAGGTGCTTGCCATGTCCGAAGCTGAATAGATCGTTTTGGTTGCAAAGTCCTGCATCTCCGTCTTCGCTTTTCTTATTTCGTCAGAAGAGCGACCAAAGGCTTGCAAATTCCCCTCAAAGGTCTTCCAGGCTTTTTGCGAGCTGTTCAACTCTCCGACCATTTCCCGGATGCCAGAGCCAACCATACCTATACCGGATGTGATAGCTGAGCTAACGAGGTTAGCACCTAAAACAGACTTAAACACCGAGCCAAGCTTCGACCCGCTCTCACTCAATCCACTAAATAGACTTTTTAACTTAGACACTCCTGATTGAGCCTTGCTGTCATCCATATCAATCTGAATGACAACTTTACCATCTGCCATTTACATCCTCCTTTCTAGTCCCAACTATCTTCTTCGGTTTCATCGTCAGCCTCTTCATCAGGCAAACGAAATTCCTTCTGAAGCTCGCGCATCTTTTGGATGTATTCCGAACTGTCCCCCTTTTGAGGCTCATAAGACCGGATTTTTAGCACTTCAACAAACTTTGTGCCTTCAGGGAGCCCGACAAGAAGAGAGTTAAATTTCTTCCAGTGCAGCCGCCCGATTTCCTCGATGAGGTCAATCCTATAAGCCTGCATGAACGAAGCGAAGACATAATCACCGTCATACTTCAGATTGTAGAGTCGTTTATGTGGCTCTTCTGACGATGTAGTCTTGATAACATTCCCGGCCAAGTCATACTCGACATCGTTGTCAGTTTTTCCGGGTTGAATATGTTCTTCAAAAATGGCTGCTACAACTTCCATCGCTTCGTCTACTGCTAACGTGTCAAAATACTCATTTGTTAACATTTTTAAGGCTAGATGTGGTCGGACAAGGTCCGGGATCTCATCATCCCCCCACATCTCAAAAACTTTCAAAACCTTGTCAAACGATAGCGACAAAGGAAAGGTTCGCTCTTCGCCATCAATTTCTAAGATTAGCTCGTCTGCCAATTTCCTAGAAATATCTAGCATGCTATCACCCTAGATACTTCTTGAGGGTATCTTCCGAATTGCGCTCTAGATATTCCTTTTGAATGCCGAGAATGGCCTGAAGCAAATAATTGAACGCAATCGTCGTGTCTTCGCCTGCAAATTGATACACTTTCGGGAAAGCGTCTGGGCCGAACAATCTGCTCCAGCCTTCTTCTGTGATTTCCATCGCTTGAATCGCAATTTCCTCATCGGTTAATTTGCTGATTTTTTCCCATCTTTTCGATAGATCATCGCGATAACTGTCAAGGTTTTTCGCTCCCTTGTCATTCGCGTTATATTCGAGCTGAAATTCCCCAAAATCGATTGGGATGACATTGCTGATTTTCTTAATAACAACCATAAAAATTCTCCTTTCAAAAAGAAAAAGGCGTGATATTTCACGCCCTAGCCTTATCCTGGCACGACAGCCGACTTCTTAGGAGTGCGGCGCCATACGATCTTAAACTTGATGCTTTCATTTTCTGAAGCTTCACCGTCTCCAATTTCGATTTCAGAAAGACGAGCTGGTCCTTCGTATTGGGTCTTCCCTGTAGAATCAACTTCTTTGTACCAAACCAGCAGATCATCGCCCACCGCGTCCTGTTTATCCGCGATAAAGTTCTGGGCTTTATCATCTGTATCACGCAGACCTTCAAAGGAGCGTCCGCGTTTTTTTGATACTACCAATTCTTCAACCGTTCCATCTCCTGCAAAATCTGAAAAGTCATCTGTCTTTTCATCGTTATCAGGAGACGATTCTTTAATTCCTTTTGCAATCCAGAGATACTCTTGCGCAGTTGGTGGAGTATCAGGAGTCGCTTCCTTGTATGGTCCGATGTAATGTTTACGTTTTACGTTTTTGTTCTTTACCATCTATTATTCTTCCCTTTCTATTTCAAGGCTAGCTGTAACATCTAGCAAGTAAATATAAAAGCCTTGCTCGTCTAAGTCGTTTAAGTACGGCTTATCAACTGCAAGGCCTAAAAAGTTGTATGACTTGTTCTTGCTTGGCAAATCCAAGTCCATTTTTGACAAGGCAGCATTTATCTGCCACAGTATCGTATTGTTTAAAGCTTGGTCTCTTGACTTGATCGCAATTTCAAAAGGCAGGCTGACTGTTTGTGTTCCAGCCATATCCTCGTCCTCTACTTTTCCTCCTGGCAGCGGGTAGAGGACTAAGCCCTCTTTCTCTGACAAGTAATCTAAGGTACAAGTCAGAGGTAGGTTTAGTGTGTTGATGAAATCTCTAAGGACTTCTGAAAAATCATTGTTATTCATTCTTTTACCCCCATTGCTCTTAGACCGACCTTACCCCAATCCTTAACATGGAGCGCTGTGGCTTTCTTGTCCCACCGCTTGCCTGTTCCAGGAGTGGTGTACTTCTTAAAGGTAAAGCTCCTATGTTTGTTGTAGCTTGAGCCGTAGAACTGGGATCTGGCATAAGGTCCGGGGTATCTTACTCCGTCCCTTGTAGCTTGACCGCTGCCGCTCAGCTCTCCACTTTTTCGTGGGATAAATGGTTCCATGTCAATCATCATCTGATTAGCAATAGCTAACTTACCTTTTGCTAAAGCTGCTGATGATACCTTTTTCTCAATACCCTTGAGGTCAATTTTGACAGATACTTTAGTTCCCATCAGATACACTCCACTTCATAACAAAAAATCTTTTGCTTATGTGGGTAACTAACAGGAACTACAGAGGTTACTCTGTACTCACGTTTTCCGTCATTGACAATGGCATTTTCAAAGGTGTCATCTAATATAACTGGGCAATACTTGGGATAAACAAACAGGACACTAGGCTTGGACTCTTTACGGTTGTTTTGGGCGCCTTGCACTTGGTACTGTCGATCAAACCTAACAGGTTTAAGGGTTACTGGGCTCTCTAGTATTACTTTACCCCATCCGTCTTTTTCCTCTGTAGGTTTTTGAATCGTCACAGTATCAACTAACAGACGTTTGTCAATGTTTGTCATAACCTACTCCCCTATAGCCAAATCCAGCCGATTTCAGCACATTTAGAGCGTCAAGTGATAAGTTATACCTAGTGCTCTCTAAAGATTGGTTAGAGGAGTTCTTGTAGGTGATATGAGTACGTCCCAGTATCACAGTAGAGACCGACTGCTTATCATCGGCCGTAGAGATCCCACTAGCGTCCAAATATGCTACCTGAAAAGCCGTAGCCAGCTTGACAGCTTGCTTTTTGTGCTCAATTTCTTTTTCAAAGTCTACAAAGCTGTAGAAATTATTAAGAAAGAGGTTGATAGCAATCTCTGCCCTCTTTAGTAGCTTTTCAAATTCCTCAACTTCATCAAAACCAAAATCTTTAAATTCATCTTGTGTTAAATAAGCGATAGTAACCACCTCCAATTAAAAAAGGCGGTGTTATTTATCCGCCTTTGCTGCTTTATCTTCTTTGTCAATACGTTCAAAGAATGGGCTGAGTTCTGGATGAGTTACTTGCCCTTTAGCGTTCAACTCATCAGCTGTCTTGACATCCATGTCATACTCAGTGTCTTTGTCGTAACTTTGTTCTTTCCCGTCAACGATAAAGACAACGTTTGATGTTGCTTTAAATTTTGCCATCTAGTTTATTCCTCCACTTCGTAGCCTTGATTTACAAAGGCTGAAATCATAATAGGGTCCGACATGGTAAATGTCACACCGTCCTTGGTCAAAGTAACTGACTTATTGACAGTAGCTGTCTCCACCACTTCCTCTGTGGTTTCCTCAGCTACTCCTTGTGTCTCCACCACTTCCTCTGTGGTTTCCTCAGCTTTCTTTCTAGCCATTACTTAGCCCTCCTTATGCTGACTTATGAACGTAGATAGCTTTTTTCTTGTTGTCCAGAACAAAAGCGTCATAACGGATACGACCCTCAACAAGTTTGCCGTTAATGCCTGGTGGGTTGTCATGGACCTTGTAGTCTTCCAACTTAACAGGTGATGTAGTGGCCACTGGGTGAGCAATGATAAACTCTACATTTTGTGGCAAGCGTGATGTTGGTGTCAAAACAACAGGCAAACCATCAATCATACCAACTTGACCCTTGATAGTGATTTCTTGACCAAGGTCAGAGTTTTTCACAAATGTTGGGTCCAGTTTGATGAGTTTGTAGAACTTAGGTGACACATGCAACACACGGCCCGCTGTTGGAATAAATGCGTCAGTCAGTTTGACCTGGCCATCAAGGACAGCCTCATAAGCATTTTCTTTAGTCACAGCCTCTGTCTTGATGTGGCTAGGGTCTGCACCAGCTACGATTGTTGCAAAGCGGTAGGTATCGACCTCAGGGATAACAACTTCTGATAGTTGACGAGCAAGAGCCTTACCTGCTTCCATGACACCGTTAGTGTCTTGTTCAGATTTCTTGTCAATGGTGAAAGTGAAAGAACGATCTTTCTTGAGTACCATAGTTTGAACGGTGTTACCAAGCTCCTCAGCCTCACCGTAACGGTTTTGACCAGTAGTCTTGTAGTCGTTCATTCCTGATGTTGGGACAGAGTAGACTTTGACCGTGTCAACGCCTGTGAAATCAAAATCTTGGTTAATGATACCAGTTGAAAGAGCCTCTTTAGCAAAGCGCTCATCAACTTTGTTATCAAATTTAGCTGCGTAGTTTACTGCCATTTAAAATTACCTCTTTTCTTTGTTCTTTTGGTTTTATACGCTATCAAAGCCTGCAAACAGAGCTTTATCTTCTGCTGAAAGACCGTCATCACCACTACCAGCGGATGGATTGCCTCCTACAGAAATCTTAGGGTTAGGCTGCAGATCTCCACTTTGGAATAGATAAGGGCTTGACTCTTTGAGGTTGTTGATTGTGTCTTCTAAGAGAGGCTTCCCATCTTCTCCTAACTCGACCTTGTCTAAGTCAATGAACTTCATCAAGTCCTCAGAGTTGTAAGCACCTACATCTTTCAAAGCAAGGGCTACAGCGTTTGTTTTAGTGACCTGAGCAAGTTTAGTCTCGCTATCAGTCTTGTACTGGTCAAATTGGGCTTTTAGTTCTTCAAGCTGTTGTTTGCTTTCGGAACTCGCTCCCTCTTTGGCCTGTAAATCCTTGATAGCTTGGGTCTGTTGCTCAAGCTGTTGTTTTAATGTGTCGTTTTCGGCCTGTAGTTCCGTCTTGACTTGTGACTTTGCATTTTCAATACCTGCACCGTACGCTTGCATAATATTGTCAATGACAGCCTTGTCCTCGATACCTGCCTCAACTAACATTTCACGTTTAAGACTCATGTCTTAACTCCTCCTTTTTTACGTCACATGGACAAATTAAGACAGTTTTACGCCATGCTCCAGGGCAAAATAAAAACCGCTTGGAACTCCAAACGGTATAAAGTAGTCTTTCCTACCAGTCAAGATGAGTGACCACCTCCTTACTTACGACCAAACCAAGGCTTTTTAGCCTTTTTGAGGGTTTTAACATCCGCCTCAACATGGTCAAAGCGTTTGTTAGTTGCCTCTGTGTTGTGTGAGTTGATTTCTTCCATCTTGTCAACAATCTTCCAGAGCTGATTGTTTTGGTCAAGCAAGAAATCTACTGTCATGTCCAGCGTTTGTAGCTTGCTCTCAAGCTCACGTTTCTTCTTGATACGTTTATTCATGGTTACCTCCTGATTTTGGGCATAAGAAAAGCGCCTAGACTGTTCTAAGCGCTAAGTTACGTTTTTTGAGTTCAGCCATGATAGCCTCCTCATCTTCTTTGGAAAACGTGGTAAACCTCAAATGTGATAATTCTTCATCTGTCATCTCAGACGGGATGAGCTTAGGAGAACTCAACCCCATTGAGTCAATTTGAGAAAAAGCCTCTGATAAATTCATAGTCACTCATCCTTTCTGACATTCATTTCAAGGACTATGCCGCCCTTGTTTTCTTTCACACTAATTATATCATACTTAGTGCCTCTTGGTAGAATAATCTCACTTTCGTCATCATTATCTGTGAAATATATTTGATAATCTTTAGGAATATTGATGATTGTTTTAACAGGTCTATCCTTAAAGTAATTGTACTTAGGAATGTAGCTAGTTGAGGTGTACCCATCATTGCTATATTGGGCTTTCCCTGAGTTCAACATGTCCATAAAGTTATCATAGTCTTTCAGTAAGTGCTGGTTTTGTTCAACTACTGATTTCAGGTAGACATTATCATCAAACCTATTGACTTTGGTGTTCTTCAATAGCCTATTTTTCTCAACTACTCCATCAAGGGTGTTTACAATTTTCTGATATTCAGGAGGAACTGCATTCTTATCTCTCAGGAATTTGTTAATAGCAAAGCTATGAGCTGTACCGATATAGCCCAAACCTTGAGGGTTTTCATCAGCATACAATACTTTGCGCTCAGGTTTAGTGATTTTTCCTCCAACTTTTTTGAAAGCTGGAATCTCGCTATCTTTGATGTAATGATGTTCTGACATCCTCTTTCTTAGCTGAGTTTCTTTCTTAGCCTCTGCATAAGGGTCAGCATAGTATTTTTCTCTAGCATAATCACGGTTTAGAAATGGGTGCTGTTTGAGATAGTCTCTCATGGCTCCCTGTTGGATCCTAACCTTGCTCTTATACTTGTC
>ERZ773214.848-NODE-848-length-18982-cov-10.829397_pt1 | contig 18982 bp, 19 predicted proteins | sample MGYA00511238_ERZ773214 | MGnify/ENA primary metagenome ERZ773214 (study PRJEB29015, sample SAMEA2738157) | human oral metagenome | biome: human oral; feature: human-associated habitat; material: saliva | place: China | collected 2259 ... | reverse complement strand
CTCCCCAGATTACGGCGTATTACTGCGGTTATCTGAGGAGCTTGAGCAGATTACAGGGTACCCGGTCGACGTACTGACCTCTATTAAGCCTGTTTTTCGCCCTTACATCGAACCCGACTTGATGGAGCTGCCGTTGTGAAAGTTCCAGACCCTTACATCATCATGGCGCTTGATGCAGGCAGACGCGTGCAGCGTTACACCCCAGAGTCTGCAGAAGCATTTTTTGAATCAGAGCTTATACAAGATGCTATTTGTATGCGGCTGCAGGAAATGGGCGAGAATCTGTCTAAAATTCGTCAGCAGTTTCCTGATTATTACCAGGCTCACCATAGTGAGAGCTGGCACCGCCTGATCGGATTGCGTAATGTTATCTCTCATGGTTACGGCGATATCGACCTTGATATTGTGTGGCGCATAGCTTCACAGCACCTATCAGGTGTGATGCAAGAGTTGGAGACTTTGCAGGCATCATCTCTTCCTGATCTGTAACCCGTCGTAGACTGAAACAGAAAAACCCCGGGGCGCAGAAACACTGCTGCACTCCGGGGTTTTATCTGGTTTTTGCTGAAGCGTTCGTGGTGTTTAACCGCGGCTTACATCCCCTGCGCCTGGATGGCGGTGATCGCCACCGTGTTGATGATGTCCTCCACGGTGGTGCCGCGTGAAAGGTCGTTCACAGGCTTGCGCAGACCCTGCAGCACGGGGCCAACGGCGGGGGCACCCGAAGACTGCTGCACAGCCTTGTAGGTGTTGTTGCCGGTGTTCAGGTCGGGGAAAATGAACACGGTCGCCTGGCCCGCCACCTGGCTGTCGGGCATCTTGGTCGAAGCAATCGACATGTTCGAGGCCGCATCGTACTGAATCGGACCCTCCACCGCGAAATCCGGGTTAGAGGCGCGCACAATCTCGGTTGCCTCACGCACCACATCCACATCCGCACCGGAGCCGGAGGTACCGGTCGAGTACGACAGCATAGCCACCTTCGGATCAACCCCGAACTGGCGCGCAGTCTCGGCGGAAGCCTTCGCAATATCCGCCAGCTGCTCGGCATTCGGGTTCGGGTTCACGGCACAGTCGCCGTACACCAGCACGCGGTCTTCCATGAGCATCAGGAACACCGAAGACACAATCTTGGTGCCCGGGCGGGTCTTAATGAACTCCAGCGAGGGGCGAATCGTGTTCGCGGTCGTGTTGATAGCGCCCGAGACCATGCCATCCGCAAGACCCTTGTAAACCAGCATCGTACCGAAATATGAGGGATCGCTCATACGCTCACGCGCACCCTCAATAGTCATGCCCTTGTGCGCACGTAGCTCAGCATAAGTCGCCGCAAAATCCTCACTGTATTCGTTATTCGCAATGTCGATAATACGAATCGAGGCAGGCAGGTTAATACCCTCAGCCTGGCAGATTTCCGAGATCTTATCCGGGTTGCCCAGCAGAATCAGGTCACAGAAATCGCGGCGCGCAATCATCTCGGCTGCACGCAGAATACGCACATCATAGCCCTCAGGCAGAACCACGGAACGGCGGTTCGCACGAGCGGTCTCAATCAGGTTGTGCAGGAACCGCAGCGGGGTCATCGAAGCCGGGCGCTCAAGCTCAAGGCGTGAAAGCAGCTCTTCCTGGTTCACGTATTCATCCCAGCCGCCGAATGCGCTCGCAAGTTTACGGGCCTGGCCGTTGATCACGCTGCCGTGCACGCGGGAAACAGCGCGCGCCGACTTAAAGGTGTCGCGGTCGGTCGATAGTACTGGGAAAGGCGCGCTTTCAAGCAGGCTGCCCACAGCGGTGTTATTGCCGGGCAGGTTGTTGAGCCCGCCTGTGAGCAGCATACCCGAAGGTGCCGGGAACGTGGGCGAAAGTGCGGATGCGAGGGTCGCGGCCACAACATCGGCGCGGTCGCCGGGAACGATCACAAAGTCGCCGTCGGCAAACTGGTTGAGGAAGTTTGAGACGGTCATTGCAGCGATCTTGATCTCGTTAATATCACGGCCAAGATCTTCCTGCGACAGGTGCGAGCCGTCGAGCTTGAGGGCGGCGACGACCTCTGCGATGGTGGGCTTACCCAGGTCTGCGATTTCGGGCAGAACGTAGACGGGGAACTTATGCTCGCCCAGCTTAACGTTCTTCTCAATGCTCTCACGCAGCTCGGGGTCGGCACGGTTGACGATAATCGAGAACAGATCAACCTTGGCTGCCTTAAGTTCGGAACGTGCAACCTCTACGGCGTTAGTTGCCTCTTCAAGGGAAGCCTCGTTCGCACCCACGACAGCGATCACGGGCAGGCCTAAATCGCGGGACACCTGGGCGTTGAGATCGAACTCGACGGCGAGTGCGTTCTGGGCGGTCAGGTATATGCCGTCCACGATCACAACATCGCTGTGGGCGGCAATTTCTTCATAGGCGGAAACCGCGCGGGCCGAAATTTCTTCGGTGTTGCCCTCCGCAATGAACTCTAGTGCCTCGGTGAGCGATACTGCGCCGCCCACCTGCTCGTCAGAGAGGTTAAAGTGCTCTTTCATCAGGCGGATCATGGGGTCATCGCTGGCAGTTTCGCCCTTGAAAATGGGGCGGAAAAAGCCTACTCGATCGGCGCGCTTCACAAGGGAATCTGCGAGGCCCAGGGCGATCAGGGATTTACCTGAGTCCTGAGTCATCGCCGAGAGATAAATGCCGGTGGTCATAGTGCTCCTTTGGCGTTGAACGTTCGGCGGGGGCGCGCTAACAATCCGGTACGTACGTTGGATGCGCCGGATGCGGCGACTCTCGTCGAGTTTGTCTTGTCCTTTCTATCTTATCGGGGTTGAGAGTCGGGCAAACCTTTTGTCGCGGTGCGAGGGGGATTGAAGACTGCACTATGGTGTGTTTTTGGTGCGTATTCTCGCGGTTAATATGGTTTTAGGTGGGGCTTAGGAAACTTCTTGTGGTGAAAAGCATGCTGTCATGCACTAAACACACAATCAAATATCTTGCCCTATCAAACGTCGCTTTCACGCAGGATTATGCAAAATTCTTGTACTTTCAGCGAAAGTCCCCAGGGTGTGTATCGGCCCTCTGTAGATTTTTCGTGTGAGAACCTAAGAGGCTTATCCAAAAGTCCTTCCATGCATAAAAGCAATACCCCCCGAGAATATGCGTCCATAATGAACCTAACGACCTCCGATAGCCAGAGTGCAACACCCGCAAGAACCGCGATGTGGCAAAAGAAGCGAGTGCACTCACCGGCAGAATTTATGACAAATATCATCACAGGGTATGCAGTTCTTCATCCAATCTCGTGATGATTGGTACTACATTATGAGCGATTGTGTTGGGAAGATTGAGGTGTAGCAACAAAATATAACTTTATATAAAGATACACGACGCCATAATACTGTCTCGGGTAACCGTTACTGAACATCCCTGCGGCTAATACGAGCCCGAAACAGGAGCCACGTTTCAGTTCTTGGGTCGGGAACCGTTCAATCATCATCGTTAGCTCCTCTTGCTGGAGAAGTGCAGTGATTGAACAGGCACAGGTCCGGTTTTTAGGGATTGAGTCAATGAATGGCAGTAAATTACAGGGTTTTGTCAAAAGTTAGAAGATCGGTAAAGCAGCATGAATACCTTCACACACGGCAGGGCTCAGGCTCTAGAAACTAAGTCTCCCCTCGATACCATTGTTGTCGAAGGAGTCACATGCTCATATGGAAAATTCGTGGCTGTTGATGCCGTTTCGTTTTCTGTTGAGCCTGGTCAGATTCATGCGCTTCTAGGCACGAATGGTGCTGGGAAGACTACGCTACTAGAGAGTATCCAGGGCTTTCGTCGTCCATCTCGCGGTGCACTGACGGTGTTTGGTCAGGATCCGTGGCGGCATCGGACCGCTGTGGCTGGGCGAATAGGGACGATGTTGCAAGAATCAGGACTCGTGGATGAGATGACGGTGCTAGGGCAGCTTTCTCTCTGGAAGCGCCTGAGCATCCGTGAGGATTCGATTGCGCGGGTATTAGAAGTCGTCGGCCTGGAACATCGGCGGAATACACCGGTGGCTGTGCTTTCCGGTGGCGAACGGCGGCGTCTGGACTTTGCCATGGCGATCTGGGGTGAACCAGATCTTATCGTGCTTGATGAACCGACTACCGGACTGGATCCTCAATCACGTCGAACCATGTGGGAAATTATTCGTGAGTTGAACACCAACGGATCGACGGTCTTGCTTACCACGCACTATCTGGAGGAGGCTCAGAGCCTGGCCGAGCATGTGACAATCCTCAACCGGGGCCGCGTGGCTATCGCGGGACCCATGTCTGAAGTCCTTGCTTCGCTCCCATCTCGGATCAGCTTTTCAGTCCACACTGGATCAGCTGAAATCTCCGAGCTGGAACGGCTCCTCCATGGGGAGCTCAAAGAGTCCAGAAGTCATGGGGAGATAGCGATTACTATCCGAACGCCTCTCCTCCAGTCGGATGTTGGCGTTGTCATAGATTGGTCGCGTGCTCACAACCTTGTCATTGAGCAGCTTTGCTGCGCACCTGCGTCCCTTGAAGAAGTCTTCTTTGATCTATCAACCGCTGATACTCCTGGTATGAGGAAGGCAGAATAATGACCAAAATGATGGCAAAAGAGACCACTATGAGTCAATATCAGCGAGATGCGGGCAAGAGCTCCATCCAGCTCTTTCGGGCCCTTGCCGCTGCAGAGATCTGGGTGTTCCTCCGTCAACCCGTGATGATCGCGCTCACCCTCTTACTCCCCGCAGGGCTGCTTGCGATTACGGCTCTTGCAGAGGCTTCCTTTAGCCCACAGGCGTGGGCGCAGATTGCGGGCAGAGATCTCGTTGCAGTCCAGTGCATCACCGTCTATTTTGTTGCACTGAACACGCTTACCGCGCGGCGGCACACGCTGGCGCTCAAGCGCCTAAGGACGACCGCTTTGCCAAGCGTTGGAATTGTTGCCGGTTTACTCGTGCCGCCTCTTCTGGTTGGGGTGTTCCAGGTGGTCGTAGTATTCACCGGGTTGGTTGTCCTCGGAGCACCCCTGCCGCAGAGTCCGTTGCTCATCGGTGTGTCAGTGCTGCTCGGAATGATAATTGCGACGTTGGCAGGCGTGGTAACGAGTGGGTTAACCGCCACACCTGAAAAGGCGCAGTGGACGATGATGCCATTCTTCGTTGCCGTAATGGGCGCTATTTCCGTACTTCCCTCTGTCGATCCTAGTATCATCAATGTGTTGCTAGCGGTGCCTTTGACAGCTAATGGGCATCTAGTCGCCACAGGGTGGCATGTAGGAACAGCCAATACTAATGAAGTCATGGTTGATATGGCTTTCATGGTAATATGGGCCGTGATTTTGTCTCTGGTTAGTTGGAAGACCTTCCGGTGGGAGCGACGACACTGATCTAGAAGAAAGCAGAGCACTTCAGCAACGAAAGAATGTAAGTGTGTATGAGAAGTAAGTAGATGCGTCCATGAGCCAAGTTATCCAGAAGACCAGGCTCAACCGTTTTCATGCTATATCTTCCTACGTGCATTCTATGCATGTTCTTCTAGCAGTGGGGACAGTTATCGCCCCGGCGGTAGCCTTGATAGCGGATCCACCTCCAGTATTTATGTGGGTGGGAATGATGCTTGCTGTACTGTACATCAGTATCGGCGCATCGTTGCTGGTGGTTGCGGAGTATAATCCCTATTATCGCCTCACACGTTGGCTTTACACGCCAAAGGCGCGGAAAATTATGCGCCTTGGGGTATTTATAGCTGCGCTAATTGCCATGATCCTGGCTTCCGTGACCAATCTACCCCTTATCGCAACGGCTGTGCCTTTAGCCTGGGCGCTAACGGCAGTATGTTACGGATCGTTTTGGAATGGTGTCGTGCGTCTGTTCATTGTGACAGTCAGCATTGGGTTGGCATCATTACTCATTCATACTGTCATCGGCGATGGGTGGGAGCCACTGGCACTGGTGATCGCGGCACTCCTCGCTCTGGGTATCCTCGGGCAAGACTCGATTTACATTCTGGCGATCCAGCTTGATGACCTGCGTACGCGGGAGGCTGAACGGGCAATCATCACCGAGCGGCAGCGTTTCGCGAGCGATCTTCACGATATCCAGGGTCAACATCTAAGTCTCATCACCGTAGAGTCCGAACTGGTCATGCGTCTTATTGAGCGGGCAGAGTACTCGGCCGCTGCCCATCATGCTGATCGCATCCATAGCATCACGATCGAGGCTCTTGATGAGATGCACCGCGTCGTTTATGCGAATCGTGAGGTTCATTTAGATGATGAGATTACCAATGCAATCAGAGTGCTCCGATCTGCTGGCATCTCCGTCAACCGGGATACAAAGCATGTACAGGACCTCAGCAATGAAGTTGATAATCTGCTCGGGCTGACTGTCAGAGAGAGCATCACGAACATTCTCAAACATACGCAAGCGCAAACCTGTTTGATCTCGACTCAGCAGGAGCGTCGTAACGGGAAGGACGGCATTGTGCTTATCGTCGCAGACTCAGGCAACAAGCCCACGCCACTAACCTCAGCCGACGTTAGTTCGGGCACCGGGTTGAAAACGCTTACAGAGCGGTACCACAGACTCGGGGGTACACTCTATTTCATCGTTCAAGATAACGGTTCTCGGCTAACCGGATGGCTTCCTTACCTGAACGGAGACATGGAATGAGCACAATCAGCGTGGTTCTTGCGGACGACGAACTCCTTCTCAGGGAAGCAATTATGACTCTGCTCTGCCTGAATGATGATATCGAGGTCGTCGGCACTGCACAGGATGGGAAAGAAGCAATAGAGGTAATCACGCGGCTTCGCCCCGACATCGCCGTGCTCGACCTTGAGATGCCTAAGCTCGATGGTCTTGAGGTGGCCGCTGCCATCCTTGAAGCATCCGAGAACACCCGAGTCGTTTTACTCACCAGATTCGCTCGTCCGGCGGTGTTGCGGCGCGCACTCAGTATAGGGGTGCTTGCGTTTGTTACGAAAGCGACTTCAGTTAAAGAGCTTCCGCACATTCTACGCACGGTTCATGCTGGCGGTCGTTATGTAGACGGTTCAGTTGCTGCCTCGGCACTCTCTGAAAGCGACTGTCCTCTGACAACTCGTGAGATTGATGTGCTCCGAGAAGCCTTGGACGGAGCAACTATCAGCGTTATCGCGGAACGCACTCATCTTGCTCAAGGCACTGTACGGAACTACCTGTCGAGTGCCATGGCCAAGCTCGGAGCCCCTACTAGAGTTTCAGCCGCCAAGATAGCCTGGCGCGAAGGCTGGATCTGAGTGTACAGGATATCTCATTTAGCGACGACGCCACTTTGGGATGCCTGCGACGAATCGGACGGCAAAGTAGATGACGGTTGCTGCGAGCAGAAGCCAGCGCCACGACTCAGCGAGACGGTCTGGGAAAACAACAAAGAGCAACAAAACAACTACCCCTGTCTGAATAATCACAGTAAGTAGTTCGCGTCCCATTGTCGACGCTGGACCCAGGTTCATCATGTCTGCAGCAAAACTGCGCTGAGTGGGAGAGTAGTGAGTATGTTCGTCATTTGTCCATTTAGTCATAGGTCAACTATGTCATCCATGTGATATCACCGAATAGTCACAGGAGTCACATAATGAATGACATTTGTCATCACTGCTGTGACAGGGAAGAACACGGAGGCTTATTCAAAATTCTCTCAACCGTAAAACAACAACCTGCTCAATCACCGGTCGTAAACAGTTAATTCGCCGGTTATTCTTCTTCCATAGCCTTTATCGGTCAATGTCGTGGCTGAGTCTAACAGCCCGTTTAAACCATGAGATCTGAAGGTAAAGGCATTATGTCTAGTTGGTGGGGCTGGTCTGTATGGTGAATAAGCCTCTACGATTGAAATATGTTGTTTGCATTTTCTGTAGCTCCTACGGGCGGGGGTTCCGCCGACGGTTCTGTTCACGATGCGGTTGCCGAGGCCGTATCTATCGTTCGTTCTTCCGGTCTGCCGCATCAAACCGGACCCATGTTCACCACGATTGAAGGCGACTGGGATGAGTGCATGGATGTTATTAAACGCGCTACCGATGCGGTGACGAAACGTGCCCCGCGCGTCTCGCTGGTGGTCAAGGCCGATATTCGCCCCGGTCACGATCATGGCGAAATTGAGGGTAAGGTGCAGCGTCTCAATGCGGCTATAGATCAGATGGAATCTGGTAAATAAGCTCGGAATACTGGCTTGACAAGGCTATATGTTGTATGCGGCATATAGAATTAACGGCTATCGTGGCGATGATCTATGCGTGCGTAACGGGTGGTGCTTACAGCCCTAGTGAAGGTACTCCTAGCCGTTGAAATGCGCGTGCCGCAGGAACACTCAACTGTATTCCAGATTCGGCATATACGGCTGACCTGGTAGCTCGGGCAGCGACAGGCAGGTTTGCGGTTTAGGACTCGAATTCCTGCCTGCTGCCCGAAACCTAGCGTAGGCTTATGTGCATGGCGAAAAAGAAAAACCGCAGCGCTGCCTCACGCCGCGCCGAGCATCCGAACAAAACAGGTGCGGCTGCCGGTGTATACCCCATTTCGACCGGTGAGGCTGAGCTTGTGCCCGATGGTTACCACGCTGATGGCTGGCTTCTGCTCATCAACGGTGTGCAGTCTTCGCATGTGATAGTGGGGCAGCCGCGCATGCTCGATTTTGAGTACATGCGCTGGATTGCTGCGGTTCTCGACTCGCATATTCAGACTCATCTTAATCCCGAAAAACTGCGTATCACCCATCTGGGCGGCGGGGCGTGTTCTCTAGCGCGCTATTGCGCGGATGTATACCCAAGTTCACGCAATACCGTTGTGGAGCTTGATGCCAAGCTGGCCGAATATGTGCGTGACTGGTTCGATATTCCTAAGTCGCCGCGCGTAAAAATTCGGGTGGGCGACGCGGGTACCATCACTCGCTCGTTTGCACCGGCATCGCGCGATGTGGTTATTCGCGATGTGTTCGCGGTAGATAAAACTCCGGCGGAACTTACGGGCGTGGATTTCGTGCGGACAGTTGATAACTCTTTGGCACCCGGTGGCCTGTATATTCTCAACTGCGGTGATGACCGCACGCTTAATGCCGCCCGTGCCGAAGCAGCCGCCTTGCTTGAGGTGTTTGAATACGTGAGCATTGTGGCCGATTCCGCAATGCTCAAAGGAAGGCGGCGTGGAAATATTATTCTGGCGGGTTCGCATGTTCCGCTTCCGCAGCTCGGAAGTGCCGAGGCGGCATCTATTTCTCGTGTCCTCATGGGTGGGGGAGTACCTGCCCAGTATTGGGATACTGAGAAGGTTCGGGCCTTCGCCCGGAAGGGTGCATAAATCGCATTTGTCTAACCCTGATACCTGCTATATGCCTGATCGGGAATATGGCATATATCGGCATAAATTTATATTTATACTAGTCAAACACTTATATTCCTATATCGGAATATATTTTATGTACCCAAAAAGCACTTACCCAAGCTGCGGAAAATAAGGATGCAGTTTCTCGCGAAGCACCCGCGACGAAGGATAAAAATCTTCCCACCGAACCTGAACCATATGCCAACCTGCGGGGGTGGGTACATCCGCGTGAGGAAGCGCGGCGTCGGAAGCCACCATTGCAAGACCCACCCGCTGTTCGAGCCACACGAAACTCGCCTGCCGGGTGCGTAACATGCGGTACACACCCGCATAGTCCGAGGCTCGGTTCGAGGTATGCGCATCCGAAGTCCCCAACAGATATGCCTCAAAATCCAGCCGATGCACGGGCGCGGGAAGACCCATCTCAACCAGCTGCAGACGCGCAACGCTTTCTAAGAGCGAGCCGCTGCGCGCATCCGCATGCGTGGCAATATGGGTGGCCGCCGAATTTTGGCTCGCCTGCAAACGCGGCAAAATCTCTTCCGGGGCAAGCATTCGGCGATGCAGCGCGGCATCGACAAGGGCGCATCCTTCAAGAACGGGAAGTGTGCGGGCACAATCCAGGAGGGTCTGCGAGAGCTCGGTAACCCGAAAATTCGGGCGTAAAACCGTCACTTGTACTGAGGCTTCATTGCTTGTATGCTCCAGAATGCCGTCCGACGCCGCCCCTCGCACCGAATATCCGGCAAGCACATGCAAATTCTGCGGCACGTGCAGAAGCGGCAGACCGTATAAAAACGCCGCCGAAGATAGGCAAAACACGCATGTAGAGTCACGCAGTGCCAGCGCGGTGTGGCGAGCTAAAACTTGAAGGGAAGGCGTAAAAGAATCCCAGGTCGATGCGGCAATATACACCCCTTGAAGCACGCTGACCAGCTCTTTTGTGCGTAGTTTACGCCGCATCGTGGTGCGGGTATACCCGGAATTAAGCAGCCTTTCCTGGGTATAAAGCTGATCAAGAAGCGTGAAGTTGGGTGACATATCCTCAAGTATGGCACGACATGAACACCACTCAGCGCACGAAGACGATATGCGTCATAGAGCTCAACCTTGTGTTAAATAACGTCTCATCCTGCGAGCTTGTGGCGGTGCCGAACCCACCTCGCGCTAAGATTGAACCCATGCGATACACCTACCTTGGACCCTCAGGCACCTTCACCGAATCCGCCCTGCTTTCCGTGCCCGGCGCGGTCGGTGCCGAACGCATTCCCGCCACCAGCGTGCCTAATGCGCTCGAACGTCTTCGCAGTGGCGATGTGGATGCCGCCATGGTGCCCATTGAGAATTCGGTCGAAGGCGGGGTGAGCGCTACTCTTGATGCGATCGCGGTTTCCGAGGGAATGCGCATTATCCGCGAGGTTCTGGTGCCCATCAGGTTCGTGCTGGTCGCGGCGCATCCGCTCGCTTTGGAAGATATTAAAACCGTTTCAACCCACTCGCACGCCTGGGCCCAGGTGCGGCAATGGGCAGATGAGACTATCCCCACCGCTGAGTATCTACCCGGTTCCTCTACTGCGGCAGCAGCCGTGGGTCTGCTTGACCCTTCCTGCGCATATGATGCCGCGATTTGTTCCCCCGCGCTTTTGGCAACTCACCCCGACCTGCATGTGCTCGCCGAGGACATTGGCGATAACAAAAACGCCGTCACCCGGTTTGTGCTTATCAGCAGCACCGCGGATATTCCAGAGCCTACCGGTGCCGATAAGACGACGCTCACGATCCCTCTGCCCGAAAATCGAGAGGGCACTCCCGAAAACCGTTCGGGTGCGCTCCTGGAACTGCTCGAACAGTTCGCTTCGCGCGGCGTGAACCTCTCACGCATCGAATCGCGCCCCACCGGCAGGCAGATGGGATCCTATATGTTCAGCGTGGATGCAGACGGGCATATTTATGAGGCTCGAATGCGCGATGCCCTGCGCGGCCTGCACCGCATAGCACCCGGCATTAAATACCTGGGATCATATCCGCGTGCCGACCGGCAGCCCACCGTTGCGCCGCGCATCCACTCCGAGAATTCGTTCGATGCTGCCCACGCCTGGGTGGAATCGCTCTTCCCGGGTGGGCGACCGGCGCATCTGAAACGCTAAACCGCCCCCCCCGCGACCGTATAAAAAGAGCCTTTATGCGAATAAAGCGTTGGGAATCCCGCTTTATTCGCATAAAGGCTCTTTTTACGGCTGGGGGCGACTGGGTACTATTGATATGTGATTGATATTAACCTCCTCCGCGAAAACCCCGAGATTTTCCGCGCCTCCCAGCGAGCACGCGGCAAAGACGAAGCCCACGTAGACCGTATTCTTGAGGCGGATGCCGCACGCCGCGCCTCGATCGGCACCTACGAGAACCTGCGTGCCGAACAGAACGCCTTCGGTAAACAGGTGGCGAAGGCACCCAAGGAAGAGAAACCCGCTCTCGTAGCGCAGGCGAAAGAACTCGCCGCCCACGTGGCAAATGCGAAAGCGGCATCTGAGGCGAAAACCGCCGAATATGAAGAGCTGCTAAGCTCCATCGAAAACCTGATTATCGACGGCGTACCCACCGGCGGCGAAGACGACTTCGTGGTGCTCAAAGAAGTCGGCACCCCCCGCGATTTCGCCGCAGAAGGTTTTGAACCGCGCGACCACCTGGAAATAGGCGAACTCATCGGCGGCATCGATATGGCGCGCGGCGCCAAGGTCTCCGGTTCGCGCTTCTACTTCCTCAAAGGGCAGGTTGCCCGTCTGGAGCAGGCGCTCATGTGGATGGCGCTCGATCTGGCAACAGCCAACGGCTTCACCATGATGACAACCCCCACCCTCGTGCGCCCCGAAATCATGAACGGAACCGGGTTCAATGTCAAGCACGACGACGAAATATACCGCCTCGAACGTGACGACCTGTACCTGGTCGGCACCTCGGAGGTGGCGCTTGCGGGCTACCATATGGATGAAATACTCGACCTTGGCGACGGACCCAAAAAATACTTGGGCTGGTCATCCTGCTATCGCCGCGAAGCCGGTGCCGCAGGTAAAGACACCCGCGGTATCATTCGCGTGCACCAGTTCAACAAGGCCGAAATGTTCGTCTACTGCCAGGTGGAGCAGGCGGAAGAAATACACGAGCAGATGCGCGCCCTCGAAGAGGAAATGCTGCAAAAATGCGGCCTTGCGTATCGCGTGATTGATACCGCCGCAGGGGATCTGGGCACCTCTGCCGCACGCAAATTCGACTGTGAGGCGTGGGTTCCCACCCAGGGCACCTACCGCGAGCTGACCTCGACCTCGAACTGCACCACCTACCAGGCACGCCGCCTGAACATACGCGAACGCACCGCAGACACCGTAGACGATGCGGGCAATGTGCGCAAGGGCCGCACCCGCGCGGTCGCAACCCTCAACGGCACCCTGGCGACTACCCGTTGGGTTGTGGCGATTCTGGAGACCCACCAGCAGCCCGACGGCTCGGTGCGTATCCCCGAAGCACTGCGCCCGTATATGGGTGGCGCTGAGGTTATTCCGGTCTCGTCGTAGATTTGAGATAGTTTGAGGGGGTGCTGGAGTGGGTCTCCACTCCGGGCGCACCTTGATTCCCTCGCGCGCTCGGAGGGTGCGGCCCTCCGTCCCCTCAGCATCCGGGCGGCTCGGTGCGTATCCCCGAAGCACCAGGCTCGTTACCTCGCCTGATTCGGAAACTTCTTAAGTGCTCGCGCGCTCGCACCCAGTTCCCTCATCCATCATGGGTGGCGCTGAGGTTATTCCTGTGGTGTAAAACGGGTGCTTCGCCGAGTCGCTAAGTCTGCCGTTTCACCGCATGGGAAACCCCGCCAACGGCGGAAGTACGGTGTGCTAGCATGAAGATATTACTGAAATGGAAAGCTACATACTTTATGTATGTAGCGGAGAGGTTCGAGCGCTCTCAACACCCGAACCTCTCCTGTGGGGTGATGTTACTTCAGGTTACGAACGATAACCTTAAGCGCATCAACAGTGTATGAAACAGCCTGAGCTGATCCATTGGTAAGGATGAGACTTACCAGGATTGCTTGGGCTGTTTCCATGAGTTCGAAGAACGTCATGGCTCTACTCACCTCCCCTCTGCCCCAAGAGTCGACCGCAGGGGTTTACTAAGGTGATTGTGCTGCGGCGTACCCTGGGAAGAGGGCAGTATTACCTTTACCTAAAAAGTATGTGGTGGATTTGGTGCGAGATAGAGGATGAGCAGTCGGGTGCCATCGCTTGCGAGTATCAGTGTGTTAACATGGGGGATATCTACTATTGCTTTCCGCATCAAGCGGAAGGAGCTGGCTCTCTGACCTGCCAGCCCCTTCCTGGCGGGTAACACTAACTCAAGATATTACGGATATGCTTGATAGTGTTATGGATGATGAAAACGACCTGAGCTGATCCATTGGTAAGGATAAGACTTACCAGGATTGCTTGGGTCGTTTCTATGAATTCATAGAAAGACATCCTTCCCACCCCCTCTCCGCCCCGGGAGTCAACGCAGGGATGTATCTACTATTGCGTGCTGCGGACCCACCCTGCGAAGAGGGCAATAATAACTTTACCCGACAAATATTTGGGTGATTCTCTAAAACCTGCGCTTTTCGTCAGTGTTGGCAAACTCAATATCGCTGCACCCGGTACTCTAAAGATATGTCCCTTTTTCGGAACCTTGTTGGTGCATCCGCCGCGGCAGCGACCCTCACGGCGGTTGCTCGGCGTGTTCGCAAGCATGCGCAGCGCATCGTTACGCCCCTCGGAATCTGGAGTACCCTGCCCGTCGCTCAAGAGCGGCACGTCGGTATTGTGTATAACCCCAGCAAGTCGAGCACCCACGCGGTAGTTAATATTCTGGAACGTACCGTGGTCGCCAACGGCTGGAAACCGGCTCTCGCGAGTACCACCCGTATCGACGAACCCGGCACCCAGGCTGCTCGTGATCTGATCGACCGGGGCGCCGATACCCTGCTCGCGGTCGGCGGGGACGGAACCGTGCGCGCGGTCGCCGCCGCCATTCAAGAAGCCAGGAACCGAGGCAAAGATGTCACGCTCGGTATTATTCCGTTAGGGACAGGCAACCTGCTGGCACGTAACCTGCGCCTGCCTATCACCGATATAGCCGCCTGCATTAACATTGCGCTCAACGGAACGCACCAGTTGGTCGATGCTATCGACATGAGCGCCGAATCGGCGGAAGGCGACGTTACCAACCATATGTTCTACGTGATGAGCGGTGCGGGGTTTGATGCGCTTGTCATGAACGACGCCAACGAAGACCTTAAAGCGCGTATCGGCTGGTTAGCCTACGTGCACAGCGGGCTGAACCATATCTTCGGGCACTCTCACAAGGTCAGAATACAGCTCGACGATGATGAACCTTTCGAAGCACGTGCGCGTTCGGTTCTCATCGCCAATTGCGGTCGGCTGCAGGGAGGACTGCAGCTGACCGATATTACCGAGGTTAATGACGGCAACCTCGAAGTGATCATCGTATCGCCGCGCACCATCCTGGAATGGGGTCTTCTGACCGCAAAAGTGGTTCGCCGCGCCCTGCCCGGTTCATCGCGCATCTCGCTGCCGGTCATGCGCCATTATGTGGGGCATCGGGTTTCACTGGACATGCTTTCGGGTGCCCAGCCTATTGAAGTCGACGGCGATTTAGTACCCTCGGCGATCAGGCTGCAGGCGCGCATCGTGCCGAGCGCTCTCAGCGTGAATGTGCACCCGGATGCGCTCACAACCTAGAACCTCGACCCGCCCGAGCGCCTGTGTTTATGTGGCTTAACCTTCTTTGATGTGGTGTCTTCACCGGTTATCTCGCTTTAAACACCTTTTTAGTGCGAGAATGAGATGAAAGTTTGTTTCAAGAAAGAAGAGAAGTTCATGCTTATCCTCGTTGTGAACGCGGGTTCCTCATCCCTCAAATACCAGGTGCGCGACACCTCTGCGCCTGAAGCCGAGCAAATGATTACCTCAGGGCTTATCGAAAATATCGGCACTGACGTTCCCGACCACGAAGTCGCTCTGCACATGATGGCTGAGAAACTCGAAGGCGTGCTGCATGGTCGTCAGCTGCAGGCTATCGGTCACCGCGTGGTGCAGGGTGCCGAGAAGTTTACCCACCCCGTGCTGCTCAACGAGCAGGTGATCGACGAGATCGATGCGCTCTCACCGCTTGCGCCTCTGCACAACCCCGCGCACGTGAAGGGTATGCGTGCTGCCTTCCACACTTGGCCAGACCTGCCGCAGGTTGCCGTGTTCGATACCGCGTTCCACTCGACCATGCCCGAGCACGCCTGGCGCTACGCTATTCCTTATGACCTGGCTGATAAGTACAGTATTCGTCGCTACGGCTTCCACGGCACCAGCCATGAATATGTCTCTCATGTTGCCGCAGATATGCTTGGTATTGCCCGCGACGAATTTAACGGTGTGGTGGCGCACTTGGGCAATGGCGCATCCGTGACTGCCGTGAAGGGCGGCAAGTCCGTGGATACGTCGATGGGCTACACCCCGCTGGCTGGTCTGGTGATGGGTACCCGTTCGGGCGATATTGACCCCTCTGCGCTGACCACGATTCTCACCCGCGACCCCGAGATTGATGCGGAACGCCTGGATACCATTCTCAACAAGGAGTCCGGTCTGCTGGCACTGGCGGGTTCGAACGATATGCGTAAGGTGGTGGAGTCTGCGCAGTCGGGCGATGAGCGTGCGCAGTTGGCTCTGGATATGACCGCATACCGCCTGATGAAGTACATCGGCGGCTACAACCTGGTTGTTGGCGGCGCGCAGGCGCTTATTTTCACCGCAGGTATTGGCGAGAATTCCGGCGACTTCCGCAAGCTGGTGTTGGACCGCCTGGCGCCGTTGGGTATTCGCTACAACGAGGAAGAGAACATGAAGCGTTCCCCCGAACCGCGCCTGATCTCGACCGAGGATTCGAGCATTGCCGTGTTCGTCATCCCCACCAACGAGGAGAAGGCGATCGCCGAGGCTACCGAGGAGCTCGTCGCGTAGCAATCCGTAGCTTCCGTTTCTTCCCTTCGGGGATTCTAAGGCCCTTGACCGTGAATAAGCGGAATTTTCCGTGCTTTATTCACGATCAAGAGCCTTTTTAGCATGTGCGGGAGGGCGTCCGGCGTCCCGGGCGCAAAAGGTTGGCACGAAGGTGCAGACGCGGCTTTGGGCGACAAAAACTCTAGGGGCAGGGCATCAAGAATAAGCGTAAGGCGAGGGAATGTTGAACTTTATATCTAAATAATATTTGACACATTATTTTAGTCATTATTTAAATTACTTAACGGCATAAAATTTGCTATAGTTGTTTCGGTTCAGAATGCTTTGTGCAGATGAACTAATAGATACAAAGAATGGTGTGCATTCTCTATTCGTGGTTGTGTGGGGAAATGCTGGCATTCTTTGTATCAAAACTGGCACAGGTATATCACATCTATCACTCACTTAGATGACATATACAACGAGGTGCAGAAAATTGGGGTCGCAGGACTTTGGGCATGTATGTTCGCGGCCTCCGGTGTGAAAAACCCTCGCGGTATGTTCCTCCCATGAAACCTCATACGTTTCATGAGTATAATTCCGCGGAATAACAGGGGTTTGAGCTTTCTGTAAGCCTTCAGGTTCTCTGAAGGGACTCGTTGCACACGAAGGTATCTTATAGGGATTGGTACCTTCTAAATCCGTGCTAGAACTGTACACATGTGTATAGGGTGTTTTATGTGTATAGTTTGGATGCCGTCGTGATTTTTCATGGCGGCATCCTTTTTTCTTTATGATAAAAATAGTGGAAAGGTAAATACTTGCCAGGTGCAGTAATATTTATATTTTCTTTGCCTGCGGTGTGTAAATTATTTATAGCGAAAACATTATCAGGATTTTGTGTAAGGAATACGAGGTGTAAATTCTAGGGGAGAGACATACATGGACCCTTCGTCGGAAATCCAGGACTTCCGTTCACCTGCCCAATCGGTGTTAAGGGTAGTGATCAAAAGATTCCAGTCGGCCCCCCAGACCAAACGAGCTAACGGATTCAAAAAGTGGTGGGTTGCTGGGCATGCTAGTTCACATCCACTACGGGGAGACCTGCCCACTACAGCAAACGTGGTTGAATGGCAAAACGCAATTCAGCCCCTAACTGAAGAGGTTATCTCTGAGATAGGAATGGTCAGCTCCTCCGTTCGGATGTAGACGTTCCTACAAACGGACAATATACAAATGTTTTCCTTACCCCTATATTTAAGAATGAAAGCTTTTTCATAAGGAAGGTAGGCATCATGAAAACCGAAAAATCGAAAGAAATTTTCTGGAGCATCATCTCAATTCTCGTAGGCGGAGGAGCCTGGCTAACCATGCAGAATATTTCATGGGGTGTAGTAGACCCCGCGAAAGTCGGTCTCGTATTCGCATTAATCGGCCTCATTTCGCTTATCGGGGCTCTCTTCGATAAAAACTCCGATAGCTCACGAACGCACGAGACTATACGTGACACCAATAGGTCAAAGGAGGATTAAGAAAAGACAAACCGGTGGAGCACTCTCAGAATCGATGAAGCCTCTGTCATGCACCTCGGAGTCATAGATACCCTACTCTAGGTCGCCATGCCGATGCCCTAGCTTCTCGTCGTCCAAGCCCTCAGGAGCTATTCCAACGCTGGGATACGCAACAGTGGAAAATTGCTGACATCGAATTAGAAAAGGACATCCCCGGAGAAAACAACCCAAACAAGCAATACCGACAGACATAGGCAACAGGACGACAGGACAGAGCAAGCAGGCCATCGATAGCCTGCACCACACAAGCGAGACCCCGACGCCGCGGGGTCTCACGCTCTACCCGGCAAGGGCACCTTAAAAAATTGTTTGGCTGGGGTCTTCGGCTTGCGCTGGGTTCGGCTTGGACTCCACCGCGCCGGATGCGGTCGCCGCAGACTCCATGCATGCCGTAGTGCCGTCTTCGCGCGCCGGGTCTAAGGAAAGCTAAGTTATGAGGGTTTAGCCGCTCTTCCAGCGATTTGATAACCCATTTTCTGGCGATAATTTTGATGGCGAATCCTCTACGCATGCTGCAAAATATTCACAAGGTTCCCCAGCGGATCGCGAACAAAAAACCTCCGCACTCCCCAGGGTTCTTCAGCAACGCCATATTCAAGCGCAATACCTGCCGCATGAATGCGAGCGAGTATTTCATCAAGATTATCTACTTCAATCGATAAATCAGGAACCGGTGTACCTGAGCCCCCTTCACTGGCTATGCTGACTTGCGCAGTCATAGTTTCCGCATTGCCGTAAGTCTGTATCCATCCGTGGTCCATGAGCAGCTCCAGACCCAGGACATCCCGATAAAAAGTAGCGGCAGACTCGGGTTTATCAGCGGCAAGGTTAGTAACGATACGCTTAACAGCCATAAGCAGCCCTTCCATGAGTGTTTTACCCTGGCAAAATCTTCAAACGGCACTTACTCTGAAGCCTATCAAAGATGCAAGCTGATGGGGTGAAGGCAGGTTTTCTGGGACTCACAGACCCTATGGATAAGCCTTCTTATTTTTATAGCTTGAGAAGCTCTTCCT
>ERZ773214.847-NODE-847-length-18996-cov-13.443641_pt1 | contig 18996 bp, 15 predicted proteins | sample MGYA00511238_ERZ773214 | MGnify/ENA primary metagenome ERZ773214 (study PRJEB29015, sample SAMEA2738157) | human oral metagenome | biome: human oral; feature: human-associated habitat; material: saliva | place: China | collected 2259 ... | reverse complement strand
TTGTACTTTCAGGTGGTCCAAACTCTGTTTACGAAGAAGGATCATTTGATATTGATCCAGAGATTTTTGAACTTGGAATTCCGATTTTGGGAATCTGCTATGGTATGCAACTATTGACTCATAAGCTTGGAGGAAAGGTTGTTCCTGCAGGCGATGCTGGTAACCGTGAATACGGTCAATCAACATTGACTCACACAGAATCTGCTCTTTTTGCTGGAACTCCAGAAGAACAACTTGTCTTGATGAGCCACGGAGATGCTGTTACAGAAATTCCTGCTGATTTCATTCGTACTGGTACATCAGCTGACTGTCCTTATGCATCAATCGAAAATCCAGACAAGAAAATCTATGGTATCCAATTCCATCCAGAGGTTCGTCACTCAGTTCACGGTTATGATATTTTGCGTAACTTTGCTTTGAATATCTGTGGTGCCAAGGGTGACTGGACTATGGATAACTTTATCGAGATGCAAATCAAACAAATCCGTGAAAAGGTTGGAGACAAACGTGTTCTCCTTGGTCTTTCAGGTGGTGTTGACTCTTCTGTTGTTGGGGTTCTTCTCCAAAAAGCCATCGGCGATCAATTGATCTGTATCTTTGTAGACCACGGTCTTCTCCGTAAAGGGGAAGCTGACCAAGTTATGGATATGCTTGGTGGTAAGTTTGGTTTGAACATTGTCAAAGCAGACGCTGCCAAACGTTTCCTTGATAAATTGGCTGGTGTGTCTGATCCAGAACAAAAACGTAAAATTATCGGTAACGAGTTTGTTTATGTCTTTGATGATGAAGCAAGCAAGCTAACAGACGTGAAATTCTTGGCACAAGGAACACTCTATACAGACGTTATCGAGTCTGGTACAGATACTGCTCAAACCATCAAGTCTCACCACAATGTGGGTGGTCTTCCGGAAGACATGCAGTTTGAACTGATTGAACCATTGAACACTCTTTATAAAGATGAAGTTCGTGCCCTCGGTACTGAGCTTGGTATGCCAGACCACATTGTATGGCGCCAACCATTCCCAGGACCAGGTCTTGCTATCCGTGTCATGGGTGAAATCACTGAAGAAAAACTTGAAACTGTTCGTGAGTCAGATGCTATCCTTCGTGAAGAAATCGCTAAAGCTGGCCTTGACCGCGACATCTGGCAATATTTCACTGTTAACACTGGTGTTCGTTCAGTAGGTGTTATGGGAGATGGCCGCACTTACGACTACACCATTGCCATCCGTGCTATCACTTCGATCGATGGTATGACAGCTGACTTCGCTAAGATTCCTTGGGAAGTTCTCCAAAAAATCTCTGTTCGTATCGTAAACGAAGTTGACCACGTTAACCGCATCGTCTATGATATCACAAGTAAACCACCTGCAACTGTTGAGTGGGAGTAACAGATATTACAATAAAAAGGCTTTGAAATCTTTATTTCAGAGCCTTTAATGAAATAATCACAAACAATTTGCAAACAAAAGGAGAAGTATATGATATATGACCTTGAAAAACTCGTAAACGATGAATTTGAAAAAATAATTGGCACTAATTTACAGACTGTTGATACTGAAAAAGTTACTTCAGATTTTTTTACTATGCTAAACGAAATTAGTGACCAAGATTTTATTGATATTTTAATTACATCAGGTTATATTCCTGACTTGTATGGTGCGGATTCTAAGGAAGAAACACTATTTACAAAGTTGTGTGAAGCACTTGAGGTTAATTGGGCTACTCGAATGGGGTTTAAAGCAAAAACAGTAACACAAAAATCATCTTATGAAGATGTGGTAATAAAAATTAATAATAAAACAATCGTTTCAGATACAAAGTCATTTAGATTAGGACGCTCTCAGCAAGCACCTAATGTAAAAGATTTTGTCAAACCTGAGGATTATTCTAAATGGGCGGAAAGACATACTGGTGAAAAACTTGGGGGATTAGTAGTATATCCTCAATTACATGAATGGACTAAAAAAAGCGATGCTCACGCATATTGTTCCGATAAAAAGAATCCAATTTTAATGTTGCCTTTCCATTATTTAGCATATTTTTTAGAAAGAAAAGATAACTTTAATACCAATGAAATGGAGAAATTATGGGACTATAATAAGATTTTTCCTGAAAAAGCTAGCAGTCGTAATGATTATTGGCAAAAGATAAATAAAGTAATTTTAGAAATTACGGGGGATACTGAGGAACATTTTAAAGAATTCTTAAAATCATCCGAAACAAAAATATTCAAATTTGTACTGGCTAAATTAAAATATTTAGAAGACCAAAAAGAATTAAAAATAAAAAATATTGAATCTGAAATAGAGTTGATACCTGAGGAGAATCTTAGGGAGGAATTTTTAAGATATAGACAAAGTATAGAAACTTTGGATATTTCAACATTTAAAGACCGTATTGAGAATTTTAGGCTTGCTAAAGATAAAAAAACAACCTCATACGCAAAGTTTATAGATTCTAGTTTTGAATAATCTAAATTGTAGTGTTTAGGGTCTATGAATTATGTAATATTGGTGAGTGTCAATAAATAATAAAAAGCTATAGAAAACCTTTATATTGAGTTCTATAGCTTTTTTGGATGACGATTTTTTGCTATCTTCATTATTATCTAGAGCAATGTATTTAATCGGTTCAATGAATTGTTATAATATTCCTCATTTATTTCAAAACCTAGATAGTGTCTATTTAACTCCTTTGCAGCAACAAGAGTTGTTCCACTTCCTGCAAATGGATCTAAAACTATTTGATTTTCTTGTGTAGTCAGCTCTATAAGTGCCTTCATTAGAGCAAGAGGTTTTTGTGTTGGATGTAGACCTCGGTCTAATGATAAATTCGGAATTTCAATATAGTTGTTCCCTTTTTCCGAATATAATTGCCATTTTTCTAAATTGTAAGCTCCTACACCGTGTTTCAGCATATTATCAGCTATTGTACCACCTTGCTTATAGGGTTTTGTGAACCACAGAATAGGTTCAAACACGGGTCTTAGATTTCCAACCCTCCATTCTGATAGTTTATTAGCGTTCTCTATGTCATTCCTACGTTCATAGACTTTTGATATTCTTTGAGCTTTCAATGTTGCATTATTTCTATTCCAACCTATCATATCTCTAAAAGTGAAGCCTGAATTTTCTAATCCTACTATAGCTCTATGAGCAAATCTTCTTCCTGCGAATATGAAACAGCTAGCTCCTGGTTTTAAAACTCTATACCATTCTTCTGCCCAAGTTTCAACCCATTTTTGATATTCAATAGGTATTTTTCTATCGGCTTCGCTCCAACCATTAATAGGCTTCCCTCGCATTTTAAATCCGCTTCCTGTTTTGTGTTGAGCTGGGCTTGAGCCACCAAGTGCAGAGTTTGTATTGTCATGTAAAATATCCCAATCGGCAAAGCTTATTCCATAAGGGATATCCGAAAGTATTAGATGAATACTCTCAGTGTCAACTTTTTTTATCAGCTCTATACTATCTCCATTATAAATTGTATCAATTTCCAATTTGGTATCCTCATTCTAATTAATATCGCTTCCCATTATACCACGAATTAGTTAAATTAAAAATCTTTAGTGTACTGATTTTTATTATAGTTTCTGATAGAAAAATTATTTTTTAAATGTAATATACCGTCAAGTTTATTTGCTACCTCTCTATTCATATTCGGATATAAGTGTCCATAAGTTCCTAGTGTTGTCTTTATATCTTCATGTCCCAATCTATCACGAATCACAAGAGCATTCTCTCCTAATGAAATTAAAAGACTTGCATGAGAATGCCTCAAAGCGTGTGTCTTAATCCTATGTACTCCTGCTAGTTTTGAATGCCGAGTTATAATATGACTAGTTGCACTCTTATTAGTCGGCAACCCGTTATATGAAAAAACAAAATCTGTGACAATATTATTTTTTTGGATTGATTGCCATTCCATCAAATATTTTGTAGTTGTATCATCAAGTGCAATCTGTCTATTGCTAGCTAATGTTTTAGGCTCGGTAATATAAAACTCTTTTGAAGTCTTATAGTACATATTTTTACTTATATCCAAAGTCTTTTCTTTGAAATTTATATCTGCCCAATTTAGAGCTTGTGCCTCCCCAATTCGTAAACCAGTCATAAATAGAGTGTAGATAAGAGTAAAAGCAAATCTATCATAATAATCATTCAAATTAAATGTTGAAAATACTTTTTCTGCTTCTTCTTTAGTCCAAAAATCTACTTTCTTTCTTACTTTTTTTACATTCCCAACCTGTTTAGCAATATTTTTCTGAATCAAACCCAATTTTATAGCAAGATCTAAACTCTTTTGAAAAAGTCCATGTATCGCTCTAACATAGCCTGATGAATATTTAGCTGAAAGATTATTTTCCCATTTCTTTACCATTGGAGCATTTATATCTTTTAATTTACGATTAAAAAAATAATTTAAATGAATTTCCATTGAAGATAATCTGTTTTCAAATGTTTGTGGTTTAACGGATTGTTTATAGTCTGGTTTGAAATACGTCTCATAAAATTCTCTATAAGACATGGTGGAATTTTTCTTCACTGCTGAATCAGAAAAATCATTCATATAGACTTCATATCCTTTTTTAGCTTCTAGTTGGCTTTTATATCCTCGTCCCCAATGTTGTACCCTTTTCCCATGTTCATCATAGCCAAGACTAGCAACAAAGTACCATAAACCTGATTTTTTATCTTGGTATACATGAGGAATTTTAGGCATGATTCTTTCCCTCTAATTCCTTTGTATCAATAGGAAATCCGAGTATATGCTCTACAGATGACAAAGGAACTCTCCCTAAACGTTTTGAAGAATAATATCCATAACCTTTGTTAACAAGATAAATTTTTGCTCTTCGAACTATATCTGCCGATTGTGACGGACCGAATCCCATTTTTTGAAGTTCATATTTTGTGATGGTTTGCATAATGCTTACCTCCTTTTTTTGTTGTATTGCTCAAAAATGATAATATTTTCAAAGTTCTCTTTTTCAATTTTATAACTTTTAGTATAATGTGGTTCAATCCCTATTAGTTCCTTTGCGGAATGATAGGACATTTTGATTCTTTTTGGGTATTTTATTCCCTTACTTTTTCTGTAGATTCTAATTCCTTTAGGATATAGCCACAACCTGCTTCCTTTTACATATTTTTTCTTACTTGAATTATCTTCTGAAAGTTCGGCATTTGTTAAATATGCTGATAAATATGCTCCGATGTTATCAATATTTTTCAATCTTTCAATTCTACACATACCAAGTCCCCATACAGATTCAAACTCTTGATAGGGAAGATATAGACTAGTTGAACCACTTTTTAATAATAAGTGAAGATGAAAGCCATGCCATTTAATAATGTCTTTGCCATCCATACCGTGTGGCTCTAATATTGCAATATAGTCTAATTTTTCTTTGTATTTATAATTCAGTCTCTTAATAAATTTATTAAATTCTTTATATATCAATGATGGCTGTTTAGCTATGTTGGTATCTTTGAATGTTAAGGTTGCCCAAAGTTCGTTTTTTCGTCCTGAAAAATTTGCATTTATAAGATACCTTAATTTTTTCATTGTTTGCTTAATTGAGTTTTCACTTTGGTTTCTAGTTTCTGTATGTTCATAATATTTGATTTCCCCTGTCGATTTTATAACATATCGGTCGGAATCAATCTTCAAGATGTTGTTTTGTCTATTTTGTTTTTGTAAATACTGCACCTCATATATATCATTCATAAAGGTAACAGTGACAGAATCAGTAGGTCGAATTGAAAAATCTTTGCTGTCGTCCATACGAACACCTCGCTTTTGATTCTTCAAAATTCTCTTATTGTTTAATTAAAAACAAGCCAATTATCAAAAATCGTTCCGATTTTTGAAGACCCTAAAAAGTTATTGATGGTCGCTCCGACATTTGCTCATCAACAACTTTTTAGAGTGCCATTAGGACATATTTTCTAGTATAGCCTTATCCAAAACATTCAAATAATCCATACTATTTTGTGGCAATAACGGAGCTTCAAAATAGACTGGTTTTTTATGTTTAGAATCAATCATGATATACCCAGCACCTATTTCTTTCACACTCTGAAATTCAGCATCAGTATTTCCAAAAAGCATTCTTCTCCCGTCACTTGTCATATCAGCCATACCGATACGAATACTAAACTGATCTCTTTGGTGACCAGTTAAGCCATTATTTGAATTAGAAGATATATCTGGTCGTTGCATAATCAATACTATCTCTATCCCCACCATTCGCCCTTTTAGAAGTAAGTTATTAAAGTAACCAGTTATTTCTTTAGCTACTTTAGGATTAGCAACAGATAGGACAGCCGAAAATTCATCAATTATAACCACTAAAGGTTTAGCATTGTTAATATCTGTCCAAGTTTTGCCAAAAGAGTGCTCGTCATCACTAAACCATTCAGAATACCTACGTTCCATTTCATCATTAACTTCTCTTAGTAGTCGTGCTATTTCATTATCTGATACAGCAAGATTTTGTACCTTTCCATATTTCTTCAAGTCAATTCTTCGACAAATGATAGCTAAATCTGCCGATTTTGGGTCACATACATATATATCACAGCCTCCACCTTTACCTTTTATCCTTAAATAATCAAGTATTAACATACTTACAAGGTAGGTCTTGCCAGAACTAGTCGAACCACATATTAAAGTATGACAAGGTTTGGAGAACTCCCATGAAATTTTTTCTGTTAACTTAATAGTGTTATTTAGGACTTCTCGTGAAGAAAAATCTAACCTATTATCAGGAAAACGGTCAAATATATACTCACAATAAGTATTATTATTTACAATGTCCTGCAAAGGTAAATCTAGTATAGCTTGAAAGTGATTTGCAAATTGATTAGCTTTATTAGTGAATAGATCAGCATTTTTTTTGAAGCGAATAAGAATTTGCTCATCAGTAACTAAATATCCAACTTCTGCCGATATATCGCTACTATATAGACTATTATGAACAAGAAATTGCTTGATTTTATAGTCCAGACTAGCTTTGTATTTATAAAAGACATATCCCACGCATAGAAAAACTATTGTAGCCAAGAACAAGGTCATAATGAGAAAATCCGATTTCATTATAAACTGCCCAATTAAAACGAAAATCAGCCCAAAAGTCATAATTTGTAAAATTCTTTTCCTTAAAATAATAGGAGGCTTAGTAAATGCACTTACCATTCTATAATTTCTATAATTTCTATTATTCATCATCTACCACCTCAATCCCTTCTGCTTTGAAAGAACAAGCCACATATTTGTAATTATCTCCTGCAACATAAACACTACCTGTTAGTTTCAAAAATTCAACTAAACAATTCTGAGGAATGGCTTTTGAATCTTGGAAAAGAGGTTTAGAGTGCTCAATCTTTACATTAAAGCGTTCAAACTGTTTTTCAATAGCTACGCACTCATACGAGTAACCAGCAACTGTTTCTGTTTTTCTACGTTTTCCATTTTCATCTATATAAAGAAAATAGGGTTTTTGACTGACAAGGATTTTTGCTCCACCTACTGTTTCTTCTGCATTTAAAATTGGTCTAATCATTGTTAGTCCTCCTTTGTTTATTCTAAAGTGTTGTAATTACTTCACGACACTATTATAAAACAAAGTGTCGTGTTTTGTCAACACATAAATTTAAAATAAAAAAAATAGGCTAAAAGCCTAAATTTCCCCACGGCGTACCAAAAGAGAACCCCTCACTATCATTCTAATAACAAATGAAGTAGTTACATAACTTGTTTCTGTGTATTGAGGTAAAATCTTTTTCAGTTCAGCAATACCATCTATAGTTGTCTGATTTACTTGTAAATCAGTACGTGTTTTTGGTGCATTTCTTTCTTCAACTTGAGAGCCAGATTTTAAAACTATATCCCATTTATTTTCGTTGGTAATTTTTTTGCAGTCTAAATATGCTTGGTTAATTACAAAACCATTTGTTAGACGAAGATTATCAAATTCTCCAGTTGATTTGATTTCTTCTTTTAACGCTTCAATACTATTTCTTGTTTCAATAGCTAGTCTTACTGCTAATCTCATTCTAACACCACCTAAATTTCTTAATAACATTATACAAAAAATGTCGTTTTTTTGCCACAGCTCAATTTAATTTGCGCAAACAATTTGCAAACAATACAAGCTCTATAAAATAGATTAAAACTTAAATACTCTACAAAAAACCCTTTGTTGGAACGTTATTAATTCATATTCTATATCTCAACCATGGAGTGGGAATGATTTATAAACATGATTTGAAGTGAAATGGTTGATTTAACAGCATTTTCAGTTGTTATAAAAGGTTAAAAATCAGTCAATATTGATTGGTTCCCCACCAAAAACCCCACCAGAATTTTTCTGGTGAGGTTTTTTATATTAAATTTTTTGTCTATCAAGAATAATTTTATATCTCCTCTGTGTCCTCAGAGCCACACCAACGACATTTTTGAAAATTATCTGTTTCATCAACATCATAACTGTAGTATCCTAGGCATTCATTGCAGTAACGATCAATTTCCATTTTATCCTCCGTCTATACTTTAAGATTCATATTTAACTAACATCAGTTATAGAATAAATAACATCTTTTCGTTCAACAACAATATTACATTCTATTCTCTCTTTTCTTAGTTTATCCAATAACTTTTGATTTGGATTTATAGCTGTAGGGTGGCCAGTCATTTGAAGCATTGTAAAGTCACCCGTAGTATCCCCATAAGAATAAGAATTATCTAAATCAAAAGGCAGTCTCTCTAGAATTTTCTTTTTAGAATCCGCATCCCACATTGGAATTACTTCTCCACTATACTTATTACCATCATTTAAGTATTGGGATGCGAACCATAAATCAGCACCTAATTTTTCTGCCATTTTTTCTACTAGAAAATCAGGAGAACCAGAAATAAAGATAATCTTGTGCCTCTGCTCTTTGTGCCATTTAATACGATCTCGTGTAAAACGATATAGCTTCTTACTTTCTTTTTCAATCACCTTTTTAGCCACAAACTCAACATCTAGAATATCCTTATTAGAGATATATTTCGTATACAACTTCGATGCTGTATACAGATAATCATCGTAGTCTAGTTCTCGATTTTGCCAAGCATTTTTATGAGGTTTTAGTTCCATCTCTACTGATATTGGAAAAACATCATAAGCAATACACTTCTCCATATGATGAAGAAGAAGTGAATCTCTAAAAATAGTCCCATCAATATCAAAAATTGCTGCAATTTCTCGACTCATTTATTCTCCTAACTCTCTAGCCATTATCTAATTTTTCTTATTTGACTGCACTTCTACATTCTCATTCAACAATTGAAAATCTACAAATTTTTCCAATCGACAATAATCACAATCATCCTTACCACAACCACCAGTAAAATCAGCTGAATTCACTTTGTCCCAGAATTCTTGGATTTGAGTAAGAACTATATCCATATCCTCTTTTGTAACATCTACAGTATGGATGGAGTAGCCTTCTTTTGCATCATCATCATCTAGGAAAATATATTGCGTTACAATTTGTTTACCATTCGTATCTATTTCAGAAGAATTTTCTAATAAAATGTTATAGAAGACTGCTTGACGCCAATAATCGCGTCCAACTGCTAGTTCTTCAATACCTCTCTGAGCAGAACCCGTCTTATAATCTACTACTCGAATAAGATTATTGTCAAATTCTAACTTATCTATAATCCCATTAATTGAGTACTTATCCCCTAATTTGAAACGAAGTTCTTTCTCTAAGCAGACATTCTTCCCTCTTAAACTGTCAGGAATATAATGTTCAAAAAGATTGGTTAGTAAGCGATGCCCATATTCTTTTAATTCTTCAACGGACATTGTATCTATGATTTCCTCTTGATGTGAGTGCAATGAATTATCATAGTATTCAATTGCTTCCTCTAATTGTAAATCTTCTTTATAGATTTGTTCCAACGTTTCATGAATTGCAGTTCCAAACACAGGACCAGTTGGGGCATGCTTAACTGTTACTTTTGCAACCTTTTCTTTTGTTCCTGCAGATAATCCAGCTGGTTGAGATAGCTGTAAAACATCATCAAAATAAACACTCTTCGGACAACTTAAGAAACGATTCAATTTGCTAACGCTTAAACTCTTATAATTTCCCCGTGTTTGTTGATAGGTCGCAACTTCTAAAGCTTCAGTATTATCTAATTTAGGTGCTGTGTTAGCCAATACTTGGAGACAGTAGTCGCATGGGTAATTATCTCTGTCCTTTTTCAATCGTCCACAACCACAGTTATAATCACCTTGTTTAATTTTCATAATAGACTCTTTAATCTGTTCAAGTACTGTATCAACATCACTTTGAGTGATTCGTATATCTTCGGTTTCAGAAAAACCATCTTCATTATTTGAATCTTCAACAAAAACATATTTAACTAGTATTGCTTTGTCAGAAATATCGATTCCGGCATTTTTGAACAGGATATAATAGAATACAGCCTGACGCCAATAATCACCACCTAGAGGGGCTTTTTCACTCGGAGGTACTAATTTCTTTTTACCATTTTCGGCATTACCAGTTTTATAGTCAATTAGACGCACTATATTGCCTTCATATTCAATTTTATCTATTTTTCCGTTTAACTCTATATCTGATATTTCCGATAGATCTACAGTGGTATTCAAAATATCGCCTAGGCGAATACCTTGAATAGGAACTTCAACTGCAATTACACCATCTTTGAGGTAGCTAGCTTTCTTATAGAGATTTTCAATAATCCTTATGCCTCTAACATAGTTATCTTTCTTTATTCTATCAGAGGACAATTGATAAGATTTTTCTTCAAAGATTGTCTCAAATAATGCTAAAGCTTCTTCTTGAGAAAGAACTGTTTTTGCTGTTAATTCTGAAATTTGTGAATCATCTACAGAAATATATATTTTTTCTAAGACTTCGTGAATAATGCTACCGAATACCATAGCTTCGTTTGTCTCAGATGGTAATTTTAAGCCCTTATTAAAATAAAAGCTCAAAGGACATTTAAGAAAAGCATTTAATGTACTAACACTTAAACTCAATTCATCAAAAATCTCATTGAGAACATCGTTAGTAAATTTTGGTATTACTACTTCATCTACAGATCGACAATCCTCAAAAGATTCTGTCACGTCTACCTCATCAATAAATTCCTCAAATTCATTAATAAAGTGAGTTTTAGTAGAATCATCAGAATAAGTGAGATGGAGTACTTTCTTTGCCCGAGTCATGGCAACATAAAACAGGCGACGGTTCTCCTCTTCTTTTAGTTTAGATTCATTTTCATCTTTTCCATTTAAATTTGGTGGATAAACGAATCTACCTGAATTATTTTCACCCCCTGGCCAACTTTCACTCTTTTTCTTTCCATCATTGCATTTCATTATAAATACATGTTCAAACTCCAGTCCTTTAGAACCATGAGCTGTCATTAATTGAACGCAGTTACTCGGAGAACCTGAGATATTTTCAATTGGTAGACTAATTCTCATTTCTTGTAAGGCTGATAATTGATTTAAAAATCCTTTTACAGTCAATTTAGGATAGATGAGGCATTCCGTCAACATTAACTTGTAAAGTTCATTTAAAACAGAAACCAAATGATATTTTTCTTTTGATTTCATAATATACTCATCAATACTTAAAGATTTTAATACATCGCTAAGGACATACATAGGCGATAGGTATTTTGATGATTTATTTACTTTTTTACGAACGAATTCTAATTTTTTATCAATTTCTGCTATAGTGGGAATTGAAATTTTTTCATCTTTCTTTAGATTACGTATCATTGCGATTTCTGATAGTTCTACTTCAAAGAAATCAAAATATACAATTTTTCGAAGTTCTCTAACATCTCTTGATGTTTGGCAAAGATATTTTAAAATAGCTACTATTTTTTTGAAGAAAGGTTCACTAAATAAATCCTTATTTTCTCTCATTTGAACGAAAATACCATTATCGCGAAGAATCTTCGCAAACTCTTCTCCATAAGAATTTCTTCCATAGATGACTCCAATTTCGTGAGGAGATACACCCGAATGAATTAGCTCTTTAATCTCATTCAGTACACCAAACATTTCAGCTTTTGCATTTGGGTAGGATTTCAAGATTGGCAATTGATAGTCATAATCTTTATTAGCTCCAGCTGAAATAAGAAGTTTCTCTTCTCTTGAATTATGACTGATTAGTTGTCTTGAAGCATCAATGATAGCCTGGGAAGAACGATAATTCTCTTCAAGGATTATTTTCGTAGGTTGATACTTCCTATCAAAATCTCGAATATTATCCGCACTCACCCCTTGAAAACGATAAATACTTTGGTCATCGTCTCCAACAACAAAAATATTTGGATTCTTTTCCCCTTTTACTAATAAATCTACGAGTTTATTCTGAACAACTGAAGTATCCTGGAATTCATCCACAAATAAATATTTTATGGTATCTGAGACACTCCTTTGGAAATCATCATCTTCCTCCAACTTTTGAATTGTCCATAGAATCATATCATCAAAGTCAAAATAATTATGATCACTAATATCATTGCTATATTTTTCAACAATATCAACTCCAGCAAGTAATTTTTTATTATTTTCTTGTAATTCGTTTATGGCATTATCTTTATAATCTCCAGCTTTCTTATCTTTAGTATTTCTAGCATATTTGAATTTACTATACAAATCATCTCCAGGTATGGATAAATCAATCATTTTAAAGTATTCATCTATCTCTTTTTCAAAATCCTCTTTGTTCAGATTTTCACGTTTCATTTTATAAAAAAGTTCTAATAGCTGGTCTTTAGCAGAATAACGTTTACCAGAGTTTTTATAAAGAGGATTTCCTTCTATAACATATTCATCCATAATTTCTTTTAGGATTTCATATTTGGCTGCTGTTGAGATAATTTTTGGCTGCCCACCGAAAATTTCAGAGTTTCTTAAGATTAATTCACTACAAAAAGCATGGATTGTTGATACTCTTACCTTACGCCCTTCTTCTCCAATCAATCCTTCCAAACGGTCCAACATTTCAGACGCTCCAGCTTCTGTATACGTTAAACAAACGATCTCTTCTGGATTTGTATAATGATTTGTCATAATATTTGCAACACGACGAGAAAGAATCTGGGTCTTCCCAGTACCAGGGCCAGCAATAACCATTACTGGTCCCGCAACTGTATCAACTGCTCTTTTTTGTTGTGTATTTAATTTTTCATATTCTTCTAAATATATTTTCTTAAAATCTGCTACATTCATAATATACTCCTTCAAAATCTCTCATATCACATTATTATAGCACGGATATATAAAATGTTCTAAATATCCACTAATGATAAACGACTAAACCCCATAGATTCGTCCTTTAATTTTTGATAATTTCAAAAATCATCTCTTTTCCATCAGTATCCACAATAATTTTATCTCCCTTATTAAGGCTATTATTGATAATCAACTCTGACAGTGGAGTTTCAATCAGTTTAGTAATGCCTCTACGAATTGGTCTAGCTCCATTCTCAGGATCATAGGTTCTTTTAGCCAGCAATTCTACCGCTTTTTCTGTGAACTCAAGCTCATATCCACTTTCTTTAATCATCTTTACTTCTTTTTCAAGTAACAACCTTGTAATCCGAAGAATTGTTGATTCTGAAAATGGTTTAAAGGTCACAATTTCATCAATACGATTTAAAAGTTCTGGACGGAAAAAATTATGGACTGCTTCCATTGTCTGTTCCCGAATGGTTTGTTCAGAAATTCCATTCGTTTGAACCATTGTAAATCCAACTCGTTTATCCTTTTTAATCGCATTTAAACCAAGGTTAGAGGTTAAAATAATAATCGTATTTGTAAAATCAACTTTTTGTCCCATACCATCCGTTAAAATGCCATCATCAAAAACTTGTAACATCAAATCGTAGACTTTCGGATGAGCCTTTTCAATTTCATCAAATAGCAAAACTGATTTTGGATTACTTTTAACAGCATTTGTTAAAAATCCACCTTTACCAAATCCTACATAACCTGGTGGAGCGCCTATTAATTTTGATACTTCATGTTCTTGTTGATATTCTGACATGTCTAGTCGAATAAGATCTTCTACAGATCTCGTTAATTCCTCAGACAAGACTTTTGCTGTTTCTGTCTTACCCACACCACTAGTACCTAGAAATAAAAAGACTCCAATAGGTCGTTTAGGATTTCTAAATCCCGTTTTTGAACGAATAACAGCTTCAGCAATAGAATTTGTTGCATCTAATTGGCCGATAACTTTTTCTGATAAAGTCTTTTTCAACTTGGATAGGCGAAGTAATTCTTGACTATTCACCTCTTTACCAACTTTCATGTCTTCATCTTTAACCTTGATACTGATTTTTTGCTCCACAGCTTTTTTTATATCATCTTTTGTAATTTTAAGTTTATAGCATCCTTTAGTTAGGTTATTACGAGCTCCTTGAAATTCACTTAGTTTATGTTCGAGTTTTTTACGAATTTCTTCGACAGCAGTTTCGTTATATTCAATAGTTTGAGCCTCCTTCAATTTCTTCTTCAGTTCATCGACTTCATTTTGATAGTTTCTAATTAGAAGAACATCTTGTTTTGCTTCAATGCGAACCAAGGCACCTGCATTATCGATGATTGTAAAGGCAGAATCTGGAAGTTTTTCTCCCTTGAGATACTTTTTAGCCAATCTAATTGCTAACTCAATTGTGTCATCTTCAAAATTTGCATGATGAAAATTTTCATATGCAGGTGCTATGGTCTCAACAATTTTAATAGTATCGTCGATACTTGGCTCCTCTACAATTACTTTTTCAAAGCGACGTACAAAAGCAGTGTCACCTGAGACATATGTATTCCACTCTGACGGGGTGGTTGCTCCAATAATCCGAAAATCACCTCTTGCCATTAAAGGTTTAAATAAATCTGTTAGATGTTTAGCTCTTCCTAACATATGAATTTCATCTACAAATAGGATAACATCTTTTTCTCGCTTCATATCTTCTATAAATCTATTGATACCTTCACTTGAATAGCCGCCTAGTGTTGTATTCAGATCATTTAAACTGAACTGAAGGATTTTCTTATCCTTCAGAGATAAAACTTCATCTTTAGCAATGCGCTTAGCGATTCCATCTACAATTGCAGACTTTCCTACACCTCCATCTCCAAGTAATACAACATTATTTTTATCCCTACGTGTGAGGGCAATCTCCACTTTTCTAATCTCATCATCACGTCCAACAACTTCCATTAGCTCTCCATTTCGAGCCTTTAAAGTAATATCCGTTGCTATATCATTTAAGAGAGAGTAATCTGGATTTGATAATTTAGAGGAGATATGTACTGCTCTTTTTTCTTTGCTAGCTCTATCTCGCTCAGCTTTACCATCAGACATCTCCCGAAATCGAAACAATGAATTTGGAAAAACATCAAGTAATCTATCTTCTGAATAACTATTTCTACCGGTTAACAAATATTGTTTATAAATCAATTGATTTGCATTTGTTTCTTGCTCTTGAGAAATTCCTAATAGAATCCAAAAAGAATCAATGACACCATCAGGAGAATTCTGTAGGCGCATCTCTTCAGCAAAATCAAAAATCAACTTCAAATATTCAGAAATCGGAAATTCATCACACTCAGAAAGATAATACAAAGAAGAAGGCTCTTGAATAATTTCTACAGGTGATGAAGTAATCCATTCATGCATCACTCTCCTTTTAGAAAAATCTTTTAACTCGTCAGTTTCAAGAGTACAACGTTGTTCACTTCCAATAAATTTTCCTTTAGAATACTCTCTTAACAACTTACTTTTTGTCAAAGAGTAATATCCTAAAGCATACCCCATCCCCGTATCGCAAATGTCTAATATACAAAATAGAATATCCTGTGTTTCGATCACCTTATAGTCTTTTTTAATAATCCGATGATTTAATTGCTCCAACGCAAGTTTTAATTGCCGACTGACTTTGTATTTAACAATATTTTTTTCTAGCATGAACTTTCTCCTTTTACAATTTTATTAAGCACCTTTTTGGCATCTTCGTTCAAATACAATACCTCTGAAAATTCATCAAATCCAGAGGACCAAGCAAGAAATTTACCTTCTACCAATTTTTTTAGATCTGCTAAAGACAATGAGATCATCTGTCCACTGTAAAAATTACGGTGATAATCTGATACTTCTTTAAAAGTCTCTAACCATTTAATTTCGAAATCCTCTTCAATTCTTTTGCTACCCATCTCTTAACCTCCTTTATAATTCGTAACCTAATTATAAAAAAAGACATGGACATAATATGTCCATGTCTTTCTATTTTTTATAATTATTTAACATTTTTTCTAGGGAATTTTGTATACTATCAGCTAAGCTTTGAGGATATAATACCGTGATTTCATCTTCTTGTCCCAAAATCCATCTCTTAAGTCCTGGTGTATCCTGAGTTTCAATTTGAACGATCATATCTCTCTTTTCACATGAAATAATTTCGTGATTTGGAAATTGATCAAAGACAATTTCCGGGATCCCTGTATAACGTAATTTTACTTTAATTTTTCTTCCCTCGAAAGCGTCCACCTTTTGATTTCGTACATCTCCATCACGATACTTCCGTCCATACGAAATCTCTGGTTTCTTTACATGAGATTCACTCAGACTCTCCATCCTATCAACACGAAACGTTGTATAATTCTCGTGTTTCAAATGGTAGGCAACCAGATAAAAATAGTGGGCATCATAATAGAGAGAAACAGGAAAAATAGTATGGCTTTTGACATCTTTCAACGGAGCTTTATATTTTATTTCGAGCATTTGTTCCCTACGAATAGCTTCCGATAAAACCCAAATTGTGTCAATTCTGTCCTTATCATTAGTCAATGACTTATAGTTTAAACGCTCACTACTAATAATGGCATTAACCTCTTTTTTTTCTTCAATTGAGAGTAAAGATAGAAGACCTTCAAGCAATGAATTAAGTTCTGATTTGTTTAGTGCACGATTCTCCAAAAGAATTTTTGAGATTACTAAAATATCTTTTTTATTAAAGGTTGTTTTACCGTTCAAATAGTATGTATTATCAGAAGTATCGAATATTATTTCTAAACCTAAGTTAGAATTTTCTTCGAGTATTCCTTTCAATCTACTTATATCTCGTTGAATTGATTTAGGATCAACACCAAACTCTTTAGATAATTTTACTTTTAATAGTTTTTTACCGGCTTGTAACCGAAGAAAAATTGTTAGTAGCCGTTCTTGAGAGTTCATCATTAGTCACCATTTAATTAGATTTCCACTTTAGTAAGTAACGATTTAATACTATTAAAGTCTTTCTTTTGGGTATCTTTAAACAATTTAGAATCTTTTCTATCAATTGTTCTAAAATTAAGAACTGAGATAACATTACCAGCCGTTATACCCCCTCCCATTGATCCTGTTTGACAATAAAAGAATCCTTTTTCTAACAAGCTTAGAACTATTTCGTTATCAAAATTTTGATCTTTTCGTTTTACTTCCTCAAATATTTTTATAAACAATTTTTCCCAAGCTCTATCGTATTTACGAAAAATAATAACTGGTTTTTCTGCTTCATTATCTAGATATCTATAAATTCTTCTCAATACAATGTAAACACCTAAACGAGATAAATCTGAATTAAGAAGAAGCGTGTTTCCAATTCCTTTCCCATCTAATTTTGGTTCAGAAGAAGAGAACGGATATATCTCAAGATTGCATATCTTTTCAGAAATTTTAAAGGCTTTGGTTTGCTCCGCTTTAGCCTCTTCTTTATATTCAGATTCATTATACTTACTCAAATTTTCTCCATTTATATCTAATAATTGAGCATAAAAACGTGATATATAGTAATACTTATCAGATAGAACTGGCTTTTTGCTCTTTTTATTTTTCATAAGTATGTACGTTTTTTCAAAAAATTCCTTGTTCTCTCTAAACATATTCTCTAATTCACGTCTTAAAGGAGTTGCCTCTTTAGCATTACTATAAATAATTTTTTCAATTGAATCGGTAGAAAAATCATTTAATTTATATCGTTCTTTTATAATTTTTTTAATCGTTTCATTCTTCCAAGTTTCATCTCTTAGTTCCGCAGTGTATTTATAATAATCATCTATAGTTTGCTTACCAAACATCTGGTTTTTTGCCCATTTATCCATATCCGAATCCTTAATATAACCTCGGGGATTTTCCATACAGTAGAAGAGCACTGCGTTGTTAATATCTCCATGAAAATGAGTTGGAATTTGGTAACGCATATTCGTAAACTTTTGTTTATTTTCTTTTATTTGTTTTTTTAAAGCATTATCATTAAATTCCTGCCATCTCACATCATCATCTAAAATATCTAACCAAGAAAAATCATCAGTAGAATTATTATTATTAACATTATCTACAAATTTTTTAATTAGTTCTTGACCTTTCTCTTGATGCCAAGGACTAAATTCTTCTAAAAATTTCTCTTTATCTTCTATATCGAAATTTTTTGCACCAGTACTCTTGACTATAACATCAAAACATATCTTTAAATTGTTTTCTAAAATATTTCTTTCTTCTTTTGTTAATTTTTCTTCAACTTTTATTTTATTATCCATAATATAATTCTCCTATGTTTGTTTTTTATTTTATTTTGTTTAATAATTATATCTTAACACATTTAATGGACAAATTATGTCCACATTTTAAAAACGTCGAAATGTAATGCACGTCAATTACTTTTACCAAAGTAAATATATAAAATGTCTGAAAAGAAGAACTTAAATGTTACCCATTTATATATTATTCACTAAGTTTTTAATAACTATAACTTACTTTCTTAACTCAATATTCACATCATGTTTTAGATATGAAGAGCATTTACTAAATTTCGTAAGATTTAATTACAATCAACTAGAATCTTACCCAAAATATTTATCTACCAATTCCTGAATCCTACCTTCTTTAGCAGCAGGGATGG
>ERZ773214.843-NODE-843-length-19021-cov-8.755615_pt1 | contig 19021 bp, 14 predicted proteins | sample MGYA00511238_ERZ773214 | MGnify/ENA primary metagenome ERZ773214 (study PRJEB29015, sample SAMEA2738157) | human oral metagenome | biome: human oral; feature: human-associated habitat; material: saliva | place: China | collected 2259 ... | reverse complement strand
TACGTAGTCCAAACTTATCTGCCACTCGTCCGCAACTTTTATCCCTACGCGGAGCCACAACCTATAATATAGGTCACACGACGAACCAACACTGGTCGCGCCATCAGCCACTATAGGTTCACACCACCCTCCCCTATAGAGGTGCGTAGCCCTTTGCCCAAGCTATAGTCGATCCAGCTCGCCGAGGCTGCTCTCCACCTTATTAAACTTCTGCTTACCGAGGCTATAGCTAAGGCGAAGGATCACCTTACGACTTTCGCTACCAAACCACGTAGTCAGGTCCAATGCTCCCTTGCGCCCGTAGTTATCCCAGCGATCGGTATGGAAGATATCCGTCATCAGGAGTGAGAGGCGCAGGCGGTCACCAGACCACATACGGCTCAGCCCTACATCAAGACTACCATTGGGCTTGATGACTTCGTAGCTCCCACCCTGGCGCTTGGAGTGGTAGCGACCCGACAATTCAAGGTTAATCCCAAGGGGAAGAAGGATGCTATTGCTCACCGACATAAGGTATGAGGGGCGCTTGTATTCCTCCTTGTAGGTCTCGTAGTCCAGCTTATTCACGAAGTAGTACAAGCCGAGATTTACACTGAAGTCCCACCACGGGGTAAGGCGCTTGGAGAAGAGCCCCTCCAGCCCCACCTGCTGCTGTGCCCCGATATTCTTCGTGGTCATGATGGTCTTCGTCGTCCCGAGCGCATCTGTAATCGAGGTGAAGTAGTCGTCGAGCTTGGAGTAAGAGAGGTTAAGAGAGAGGCTGTTCCACACATAGCTCAGGATAAGTTTATTGCTAATCTGTGGCTTGAGGAAGGGGTTTCCCTTCCAATAGGACAACTCATCAAGCAGGTATTCAAAGGGGTTAAGATCTTCGTAGCGGGGCTTATCTTGGCGGCGACTATACAGCAGGGCTACCTTGCTATGCTCATTGAGGGCATAGGAGATACTCAGGTTGGGGAAGAGTCGTAGGTGGCTACCGCTATGCTCCTCCCCGTCCTGACTGGAGTAGGCATTGAGCTTGCTGGAGGTGTGCATATACTCCATACGTAGCCCCGCACTAAGCTCCAGCTCCCCCAGAGTATGGGTGTACTGCGTATAGCCCTCGATATTCCCCTCGTCATAGTGGAAGGTATTTGAGCGCTGGTTATCGATAGCTCCATTCTTCTTAAAGAGGAAGGTATTGTGGCTTCTGATGAAGGAGGTCTTAGCACCAGCGAGCCATTCACTCTTATCATTGGGCTTGTACTTATAGTCCGCCAGGAGCGCATAGATATCTATATCCTTGTCGGGCTGTGAGTAGAAGAAGTCTGAGCGGACCAGCATGTTGGTCGCAGAGTAGTAGGTGTTGGGCTGCTCACAACGCGCTGTACCGTCAAAGCGTGTCCAGTCCGCAGTGATGGAGAGCTGGTGCTTGTCAGATGGGCGGTAGAGATAGTTCAAGCTGTTGCTGTAGCGGAGGGTCTTCTGCTCCACATAGTCATTACGAGCCCGAAGGATGCCGTCCAGCGTAGTTGCCCCTTGATAGACTTGGGTCTCCGTAGCTGTGACCCCAGGCCCAGCGAGTAGATTGACCGAGCTATTGACGAAGAGCTTACTCGTCGGAGTGGCCTGCCAAGAGAAATCAATCCCGGCCGAATAGGTATTACGCATATCGGTATCTACCGTCTCAGAGAGATACTTTCTCCCATCCTGAAGCCTCTCATAGCCGTAGTCCATCGCATGATGCCCAATAGCGTGGTTGTAATTGAGCCCCAGTTGCCACTTATCTGTATTGTAGGATAGAGCGAGGACCGAGCTCTGGCGAAGGTTCTCCCAATAGGCGAAGCTGTGTGAGGTGGTGAGGTAAAAGCCAGAGCGAACGGATGCCTTCGTGATGATATTGATGACACCACCAGCGCCATCAGCCCCAAAGCTGGCGTTCGGGCTCGGAGAAGTCTCTATGCTGGAGATCTTTGAGGAGGGGAGCGAGCGTAGATAAGCCGATAGCTCTTCCCCCTTTAGCATCAGCTTCCGCCCATTGACATATATCGCTGTTCCCCCGATGGTCGCTAAGGAGATATCCCCCTTGTTGCTCACCAAGATGCCCGGAGAATGCTTCAGCACATCCAGCGCAGTCCCTATATCTGTGAGGTAAGACTGAGCGACGTGAATCCGGATCTTCCCATTGGATGCGCTGGTCAGTGAGCGGGACTTGCGAGCGGTGACGACGACATCCTTTAGGGAAATATCCTCTACCTCCAGCTGGATATCGGGGAGTGTATCGACCGAGGCGATAACCATCGTTCTCTTCACCTCCTTATAGCCCAGTGCCCTTATACAAAGGAGGAACTCCCCCTTGCGCTGGAGGATCGAATACTGCCCAGCAGCATCAGTGAGTACAGACTCTACGAGGACATCTCCTGGAGAAGCGACCAGCATGACGACGACAGCATCCACTCCCTGGCGGTTCTCGTCGAGGACTCTCCCCGTGACCTTTGTCTGCGCACTTCCCGAGATAGCACAGCCTATCGCCATACAAAACAGGAAGAGCCTTAGCGTAAATCTATTCATCGCTTTTGTGGTGGTAGTTACAAGCTCGCTGGGACAGACCGCCCCACACTTGTGATGGATATTGAGGAGCTGCGGAAGCAACTTGATATTCCCTTATATGCAGGTATATAGCAAAGGTACGGTTAATTATATCGATTTTATTAAGCCACAAGTCCACACAGCGCCCACATCAAGGTGCAGGCTATTTGTGCTTGATACAGCACTTCAGCCGAGCGTCTATGAGGAAGTGGAATGAAGCTGTAGAAGAGCGAAGAGAAAAGCAATAGTCGTTTGCACTCAAAGCAGTATCCTTCCGTATGCGAACGACTACTCATTCGCATGTGAAACAAGTAGTCGTTTGCACCCCGAACCAATAGTCGTCCGTACACAGACCAGTAGTCGTTTACACATCGACTTCGCGAGCTTCCTCTACAATGCGCTATAATTAATTAGCCCCTTCGGGCAGAGCGACTACGAGGAAAAGGTCGTACCTTTGTCCCTACCTATTATATATATGGAGATGGACACAAAGAAGATTACTCAAGAGCCTTACGACAAAGCCGACCTGGACGAAGCTGTAGAGACCCTGCGCCGTGGTGGGATCATCCTCTATCCCACAGATACGGTGTGGGGTATCGGTTGTGATGCCACCAACGAAGAAGCTGTGCGCCGTATCTACGAGCTCAAGCGTCGCGAAGACAGCAAGAGTATGCTCGTCCTCGTAGCAGAGACCTACGAAGTCGAGCGTCTAGTGAGCGAGGTCCCCGAGGTCGCCTATGATCTTATGGAGCTCGCCGTGCGCCCCATCACCATCATCTATCCCCACGCCACGGGCGTAGCACCTAACCTCCTCGGCGAAGGAGGCTCTCTCGGCATCCGCCAGAGCCGTGAGCTCTTCTCCTCCGCCCTCTGCAAGCGCCTGCGCCGTCCCATCGTCTCCACCTCCGCCAACATCAGTGGGGAGCCTACCCCGCTCTTCTTCTCGGGCATCAGCCCCGAGATCGTCGCTGGCGTAGACTATGTCGTCAAGTACCGTCAGAGCGACGAGACGCCTCGTGAGCCCTCTCAGATCATCATGCTCGGCCCCACGGGCGAGGTCAAGGTCATACGCCCATAGCCGCTGCACACGCCGATGTCTGCCTTCAGTCAAGCCATCACACCTCTGCTCGACCGACTCATCAGCTGGCGAGAGCGCCACATCAGCGAGCGCTACTTCCTCCTCATCCTGAGCCTGCTCATCGGGGTGACGATGGCGCTTGTGGCCGCTTTCCTCAAGTTCATCATCCACGTCGTCGAGACCTTCATCCTCCAGAATATCGAGGATCATCACTACCTCTACCTACTCTTCCCCGCACTGGGGATCCTCCTCTCCCTGCTCTTCGTCCGCTACATCGTGCGGGACGATATCAGCCATGGGGTGACGAAGGTGCTCAGCTCCATCTCCCAGCGTAAGAGCCGTATCAAGCCGCACAACACCTGGACGTCCATCATCGCCAGTGCCCTGACCATTAGCTTCGGGGGATCGGTAGGGGCTGAGAGCCCTATCGTAATGACGGGTGCAGCCGTGGGGTCGAACTTCGGACGTCTCTTCCGCCTCGAGCAGCGTAACCTTATGCTCCTCATCGGCTGTGGTGTCGCTGGTGCCCTCGGGGGCATCTTCAAGGCACCTATCACGGGGCTTGTCTTCGTCATCGAGGTCCTACTCCTTGACCTCACGATGGCCTCCGTCCTCCCTCTCCTGGTCAGCTCCGTCTCGGCTGCTGCCGTGGCCTACATCCTCTCGGGGAAGGAGATCCTCTTCCAGTTCATCCAGACCGACCCCTATCATATCGAGCGCATCCCGCTGATGATCCTGCTGGGCGTGGTGTGCGGGCTGATGTCGCTGTACTTCTCGAAGACGATGTTCCGCTTCGAGAGCGAGCTGAAGCGCATCAAGGACATCCGCCTGCGCTACCTCATCTCGGCAGCTATCCTCTCCCTGCTCATCTTCGTCTTCCCTCCGCTCTATGGCGAAGGATATGACTCGGTGAATATCCTCTTGGATGGGCAGTACACGCAGCTCCTCGATGGGAGTATCTTCGAGGCGTTCTCGAACTCCTACTGGGTCGTCTTCGCCTTCTTCCTCCTCACCGTCCTCTTCAAGGTCTTCGCCTCCGTAGCGACGAACTCGGGCGGTGGCTGTGGCGGGCTCTTCGCTCCTACCCTCTTCATGGGCGGGCTCACGGGCTTCATCTTCTCCTATCTGGTGAACTACTTCAGTTCGCTCAACGTCTTTATCTCCCCGAAGAACTACATCCTGCTCGGTATGGCAGGGCTGATGGCTGGCGTGATGCACGCCCCACTGACGGGTGTCTTCCTCATCGCTGAGCTCTCGGGCGGATACAACCTATTCCTACCACTGATGCTCGTGTCGCTAACCTCCTTCGCCACGATCCGTATCTTTATGCCCCACAGTATCTACTCGCTCCGCTTGGCAGAGCAGGGCAAGCTCCTCACGCATCAGAAGGATACGGCCGTACTGACGCTGATGAATCTCGAGAGCGTGCTGGAGCGTGACTTCGAAGTCGTCTCCCCCGACATGACCCTCGGAGAGATGGTCAGCGTCATCTCGGTGAGCCACCGCAACTCCTTCCCCGTGGTCGATGAGCGCGGAGTGCTCGTCGGCATCGTCGAGCTGGACAATGTGCGCAACATCATGTTCCGCCCCGAGCTCTACGACCGCTACAAGGTGCGTAAGATCATGGTCACTCCCGAGGTCAAGGTCTCCTCAGCCACCCCGATGACGGAGGTCATGCGCCTCTTCGACGAGACGAAGGCGTGGAAGATGCCCGTCGTCGATGAGGAAGGGCGCTACCTCGGCTTCATCAGCAAGAGCGCGATCTTCAATAGCTACCGCGAGGTACTCAACTGCACCTTCATCGGGGACTAAGTCTCCCCTCCCCATATCCCCGTATGTATAAGCCTACCGTCGTCTACGAAGACAACCACCTCCTCTGCGTCAGCAAGCGCCCCGGCGAAATCGTCCAGGGCGACAAGACGGGCGATGAGCCGATGAGCGAAGCCCTCAAGGGTTGGCTCAAGGAGAAGTACAACAAGCCAGGCAACGTGTACCTCGGCGTGATCCATCGCTTGGACCGCCCCGTGGGTGGCCTCGTCCTCTTCGCCAAGACGTCGAAGGCACTCAGCCGAATGAACGAGCTCTTCCGCACGGGAGACGTCTCGAAGCGCTACTGGGCAGTCGTCACTGCTCGCCCGCCGAAGCACTCCGACACCCTCGAGCAGTACCTCGTGCGCAATGAGTCGCAGAACAAGAGCTACGTAGCGCGCCAAGGTGCTGCGACGCCTGGTGCCAAGCTCGCCCGCCTCTCCTACCGCCTGCTGGCCTCGGGCGAACACTATCATCTCCTCGAGATCGAGCTCCACACGGGCCGTCATCATCAGATCCGTTGCCAGCTCGCTGCCCTCGGTTGCCCCATCAAGGGCGACCTGAAGTACGGCGCTCCTCGCAGCAACCCCGGCGGGAGTATCAGCCTACTTTCCAGACAGATATCCTTCACACACCCCGTGAGCAAGGAAGCCCTCACCCTCACGGCTCCCGTACCCGACGAACGGCTATGGCACGACCTCGAAGCCGCCATCGAGCGGTAGGTTTGGTGAATTGAGAAAGTAGTATTACCTTTGCAGTGCTCAAGCGAAAAGCAGAGCATTTACATGGTGGTTGTAGCTCAGTTGGTTAGAGCACTGGATTGTGGTTCCAGGTGTCGTGGGTTCGAATCCCATCTTCCACCCCCAAAACTGAAGAGTGCTTGGCTTATCGAAGTCAAGCACTCTTGCTTTATATACACATACCCTCACGCCGCCTCGATGCCCCACGTGCAGCACCTCTATCTCTTCTCTCGCCCTACGGACAGAGAGGACCAGCAGCTCAGAGCCCTTCTCTCTGAGACGCTAAGCGCTGCACCAAAGGCAAGTATCACAGATACTCCACAGGGCAGACTCTACAGCTACCCCACGGAGCGAAGCGTGAATGAGACGGAGCTACGCCGTGAGCTCCTCACGCACCTCATCCCTTGGGGGCGCGCTACGCACAGCGCCTTCTACCTCCCCTCCACGAGCGCCACAGCCGAGATCACACACGTCGCCTTCGACCTTGACGGCACACTCACGACGACGGAGCTGCTGCCCGAGCTGGCACGCCTCTCAGGTCGCTCGGAGGAGATGACCGCCCTCACCGAAGCGGCTATGGCAGGCGCCACACCCTTCCGTGAGAGCTTCATGCACCGCACCGAGCTCCTTCGCGGGCTCTCCCGTGAGGCTCTTCACTCGGTCATCCGAAGCATCACCCTCCCCACTGACACCATGCTCCTCCTTCAGGAGCTCTCCCTCCCCACGGCTATCGTCACGGGGGCTTACCAGCCCTTCGTCGAAGCTATCTGTGAGCGAGTCGGTCTCTCCACCTTTGTAGGGAGTGCCGTACGCTATACCGCTGACGGCGACTTCGACGGACTCGACCCCGAGGGTATCATTGATGCCGAGGGCAAGCGTGCCTTCCTCGAGGAGTGGACTGCAGGGGCGCTCGCCTCGACACTCTATACGGGAGATGGTGCCAATGACCTTGACTCCCTCGCCGCCGTAGGGCATGCCCTCTTCTACACCGCACAGCACGGAGACCTGCGTGGCCTCGTCCATCAGATCCTCTCCGCAGACCTCCCACCCCTCTTCCCGACTACACGATGAACATCCGCCTCGACGAGAGCTGGCGCACCGCCCTTGCACCTGAGTTCGACAAGCTCTACTTCAGCATCCTCACCGACCGCATCCGCCAGGCTTACCAGCACGAAGGCCCTATCTATCCCCCAGGAGGGCTCATCTTCCGTGCCCTCGACGCCTGCCCCCTCCCCGCAGTGCGCGTCGTCATCTTAGGTCAAGACCCCTACCACGGTGCAGGGCAAGCCGAGGGCTTAGCCTTCTCCGTACCTGCAGGCGTCCCCATACCTCCGAGCCTCATCAACATCAAGAAGGAGATCGCCTCCGACCTCGGCCAGCCCTCCATCATCCCTGACGGGCACCTCCTGCCGTGGGCGGAGCAGGGCGTCCTACTGCTCAACACCACCCTCACCGTCCGCGCCGGCATGGCAGCGAGCCATCAGGGCCTCGGCTGGGAGACCTTCACCGATGCTATCATCGAGACGATCAACCGCAGCTGTGACCACGTCGTCTTCCTCCTCTGGGGAAGCCCCGCACGACGCAAGGGAAGTATGATCGATCGCACCCGCCATCTCGTGCTCGAAGCTCCACATCCCTCCCCCCTCTCGGCCCATCGTGGCTTCTTCGGATGCCGTCACTTCAGCCAGACGAATGCCTACCTCACCCAGTGGGGCAAGGCGCCCATCCGCTGGTGATGCGCTATATTGAGTATATCAATATACCTATATAAAGTCCCGTGCTTTCTGCGGGAAAATTAATAGTATCTTTGTAAAAAAGATATTAAACGGCTCGCCACATTACCCCTCGGCGCACCGCCTCACTATACAAAAAGAGCATTACAGACATGGACGTACTACAGATACAGAAGGACCTGATCGGCATGCAGGACTATATGAAGAACTTCGCGCGTACGCTGACGAAGGACGAAGCCGACGCAGAAGACCTGACGCAAGACACTACGTTGCGCGTCCTGAACAACTACGATAAGTTCGTCGACAACGTCAACTTCAAGGGGTGGGTGCTGAAGATCATGCGTAATATCTTCATCAACAACTACCACAAGCTCGTGCGCACGCAGAGCTTCATCGACCCCAACGTCGACGCTTACAACGTACCTCTGCTTAGCGAAGGCGGGCACAACACTCCCGAGGGCTCCATGGATATCAAGGAGATCACGGGTGCTATCGCCGAGCTGCAGCCTTCACTCAAGGAGCCTTTCTCCATGTTTGTCGCTGGGTATAAGTACAACGAGATCGCCGATACCCTCGGCATCCCTCTCGGTACGGTCAAGAGCCGCATCTTCTTCGCTCGCCAAGAGCTCCAGAAGAAGCTCCGCGATATGCGCTAAGACTCGCCCCTATTTCTATCACCATCACATATAGACTACGCAAGTATGAATAGAGAACATCGCCGCTGCCTCATCATCGGCTCCGGCCCCGCTGGCTACACTGCAGCCATCTATGCCTCACGTGCCAACCTCTCCCCACTCCTCTACGAAGGCATCCAGCCTGGAGGACAGCTCACGCAGACCACGGAAGTAGAGAACTTCCCTGGTTATCCCGAGGGGGTCACCGGCCCAGCGTTCACCCAGGACCTCCGCAATCAGGCCCTGCGCTTCGGTACAGAGATCCGCCCTGGTATGGCGACGAAGGCTGACCTCTCTAAGGCTCCCTACGTCATCACCTTCGAGGAAGGTGTCGAGGTCGAAGCCGATACGGTCATCATCGCTACGGGTGCTTCCGCTAAGCGCCTCGGCCTGCCCGACGAAGAGAAGTACGCAGGCATGGGCGTCTCGGCCTGTGCTATCTGTGACGGCTTCTTCTATCGCAATAAGAGGGTCGCTGTCGTCGGTGGCGGTGACACAGCCTGCGAAGAGGCACTCTACCTGGCAAGCCTCGCCTCGCACGTCTACATGATCGTGCGCAAGGACTACCTCCGCGCCTCTGACATCATGCGTCAGCGCGTCGCTGCCAATGAGAAGATCACCGTCCTCTACGAGCACAATACCGTGGGCCTCTACGGTGAAGATGGCGTCGAAGGCGCGCATCTCGTCAAGCGCCTCGGTCAGCCCGATGAAGAGCGCGTAGACCTGCCCATCGATGGCCTCTTCCTCGCTATCGGTCACCACCCCAACTCCGAGCTCTTCGCTGACTACGTCGAGGTCGATGAGGTGGGCTACATCAAGACCGAAGGGCCTACGCCACGCACCGGCGTCCCTGGTGTCTTCGCCGCTGGCGACGTCGCAGACCCCCTCTATCGTCAGGCGGTCACCGCAGCGGCCTCAGGCTGTAAGGCAGCCATCGAAGCTGAGCGCTACCTCGGCGAACACGGGCTCTAAGTCCTACTCCCCTATACAAGAGCGCCCCTGCCCACCATCGGTGAGCAGGGGCGCTGTCGTTATACGTCATTCGTCCCGCCCTACGGGGGGGACATAAAAGGAAATACCCCCAAGTTCTCCTAATTGAACCTGAGGGTATCTCCCTGAATCTAATTCCTTCTCTAAGCTCTTCCTCTTGGACTTGAACCAAGGACCCTCTGATTAACAGTCAGATGCTCTAACCGACTGAGCTAAGGAAGAGTATTGCCACCTTCTTTGTTGCGGTTGCAAAGGTAATACAACTTCTTCATATACGCAAACGCCTCCCCCACTTGCCCGCAACAATATCCATAGCCACCCGCACTCCCATCGCCGCCTCTGCGCATGTCTACCAGCATTAGCCACCGCCACTTCTTGGCAAAGACCTTACCCTCTCTCAGACAGCTACTGAAGGAGGTGCTGCCAACCTATACTGGTCAGCGAGTCAACCTATATAGGTCGGCGGCGTGACCAATATAGGTCACGAAGCGAAGCTATATAGGTCAACCCAGCGACCTATATAGCTTCACACCACCATCTGATTGGCAAGCAATACCCAGCCGGGAAGACAGAAGTGGTTTACACGATTATATCCCTCCGAAGTGATACACAAGCCCTGCGCCTTATCGCGAGTATTCCTCTCATCCAGCAGAGGGAAAAGCATCGTTCTCGTGAAGAAAAAAGCGTCTTCCCGTAGTGGTATTCTTCTATCTATGCACGTAGTCTTAAAGACCAGGCACGTAAATCCAAATATCCACGTACGTAGATATTAGAGCCACGTACGTAGCCCAAACTTATCTGCCACTCGTCCACTACTTTTATCCATACGTGGAGCAACAACCTATTACTACAAGCACCAAATGTGCAGCAGTAAATAAGCTTCTGTTATGATTAGCTTCCTAATTCCATACCTTCATACTTGCTAACACAGCCCGGATCACCTGCTTGTTACGCTTCGCCCTGTTGTGATTAGCTTTCAGATTCCGTACCTTCGTACTTGCTAATACAGCCTATCAATCTTGTTATCTCTAAGGAAACATGTTGTGATTAGCTTTCAGATTCCGTACCTTCATACTTGCTAATACAGCCAATAGGCCACAGGCTAACGACAATGGGTTGTTGTGATTAGCTTTCAGATTCCGTACCTTCACACTTGCTAATACAGCACGCCACGGGTAAGACAATCCCCACGACTGGTTGTGATTAGCTTTCAGATTCCGTACCTTCACACTTGCTAATACAGCCTTCGCCAGCTTGTCGGCTATCCTGCCCAAGTTGTGATTAGCTTTCAGATTCCGTACCTTCACACTTGCTAATACAGCCCTTTGCCGAAACATATTCATCACGGGGGTGTTGTGATTAGCTTTCAGATTCCGTACCTTCACACTTGCTAATACAGCGGTATAGACATTGGTCGAGGCAGCCTGACGGTTGTGATTAGCTTTCAGATTCCGTACCTTCACACTTGCTAATACAGCGAGAGCTTCTATGATAAGGACTTTGAGCAGGTTGTGATTAGCTTTCAGATTCCGTACCTTCACACTTGCTAATACAGCATCTACACCGAGGAACACCTTAGAGTTGTTGTTGTGATTAGCTTTCAGATTCCGTACCTTCACACTTGCTAATACAGCGTTAATGCTATTGAAAGTAATAAACCAGTAGTTGTGATTAGCTTTCAGATTCCGTACCTTCACACTTGCTAATACAGCCGCTGACTTCTCCGCATCATAGAGAAATAGGTTGTGATTAGCTTTCAGATTCCGTACCTTCACACTTGCTAATACAGCTAACTCGTTCGAGATCTACACGAGATACGAGTTGTGATTAGCTTTCAGATTCCGTACCTTCACACTTGCTAATACAGCTCATCGCCAAGATACATCAGAACGACCGACGTTGTGATTAGCTTTCAGATTCCGTACCTTCACACTTGCTAATACAGCGGGCGAAGCTGCGGTAGTTGGCTTTGATGTGTTGTGATTAGCTTTCAGATTCCGTACCTTCACACTTGCTAATACAGCTGCAAACATGAAGAAAAAGAACAAGGAGCAGTTGTGATTAGCTTTCAGATTCCGTACCTTCACACTTGCTAATACAGCCTCCGACCTCAAGAAGCTAACCCACGACAAGTTGTGATTAGCTTTCAGATTCCGTACCTTCACACTTGCTAATACAGCCAGCTCTCGCAGCGCGATTTGCCCGCAGCTGTTGTGATTAGCTTTCAGATTCCGTACCTTCACACTTGCTAATACAGCTTGTCTTTGCAAGAAGCATAGACGGAGCCGTTGTGATTAGCTTTCAGATTCCGTACCTTCACACTTGCTAATACAGCAGAAGCGTAGCCATCATCATCTGAAGAGCGTTGTGATTAGCTTTCAGATTCCGTACCTTCACACTTGCTAATACAGCAGATTGGCGAGTGATGCCCTCATTGGCGCTGTTGTGATTAGCTTTCAGATTCCGTACCTTCACACTTGCTAATACAGCTAACAGAGCCTTGTGCATTACCAGCCTGGAGTTGTGATTAGCTTTCAGATTCCGTACCTTCACACTTGCTAATACAGCTTTATCAAGATAAACTTTGAAGCGGTTGCGGTTGTGATTAGCTTTCAGATTCCGTACCTTCACACTTGCTAATACAGCTATGCAGGCAAATGTTGAAAATGTCACCGCGTTGTGATTAGCTTTCAGATTCCGTACCTTCACACTTGCTAATACAGCCAGGGAAAGGACATTAACTACGAAGCAAAGGTTGTGATTAGCTTTCAGATTCCGTACCTTCACACTTGCTAATACAGCCAAACGCTGGGTATCAGTCATGTTCATACGTTGTGATTAGCTTTCAGATTCCGTACCTTCACACTTGCTAATACAGCTCTTTCTTTAAAGTAGCTATAAGCATATCCGTTGTGATTAGCTTTCAGATTCCGTACCTTCACACTTGCTAATACAGCTATGAAACAAGCTATCTTTGTAGTGATTTGGTTGTGATTAGCTTTCAGATTCCGTACCTTCACACTTGCTAATACAGCAGACCCCGCAAAGGAATCTATGGGACAAGCACTTAGTAGAAGGATTTAGAAAGAGAAAAGCCCGTGGATGTCCACGGGCTTTCCCTTTACTTAGCGACTTTTCCGATCCAAGATCTCACAGCATATCGAAGAGCCCTGGGAGCTGAACGGCATCAGTCGGCTTGCGCGAAGAGAAGTGCTCCATCATACCAAACTGCTTGTCAGTAAGCGTCATGATCACCACCTCACCCTCATCGGGGAGCATCGCCTTGACCCGCCGCACATGCGTCTGCGCCTGCTCCATACTCGCACAATGGCGCATATAGATGGAGTACTGAAACATCGTGAAGCCATCCTTCAGCAGCTCTTGGCGGAAGCTGGTAGCCGCCTTGCGCTCCTTAGGCGTACCCGTAGGGAGATCAAAGAAGACAAAGACCCACATGATGCGGTATTCACTTAGTCGCTTGGCTCGCATGACAAGAGAGGATAAGCCAAGCGACGAGCCTCACCCGTGAAGCAACGCAGGAGCGAGGTCACCGTCTGCGTCGCAGCCAGTATCAGCGGGCGACGCTGTCCCTCGATCTCCACGTCCAGCGTCGGGAGGACGAGTAGCCGTGCCTTGATCTCCTTCGTCAGCTCTGTAGGGAAGCCCTCCTCCTCACAGATCTCCACGACGAGCAGATCCACATAGGGGCGGTAAGGCTCCATGATATCGTCCGCCAAGCAATAGGCATTATACTTATTGTGGTGATGGATGCCAAGCGTCGGGAGGAGACCACAGCCGACGAGGGCCCGTGCGATGATGGCTCTGAGGATGGCATAGCCGTAGTTCAGGAGCGAGTTCGGAGCCGACTCCTCTCGCTCCCGCACGAAGCCAGGGAGGGCGTTGAAGAGATTGCGCCAGTAGAAGGCTGCTGCCCGCGCCTCGAGATTGTCTGCATCCCCGCTCTTGACCTGTCGGGACCAAGCAAGCATATTCTTCGCCGGCTCTCCCAAGACGGTATGTAGGGCATGAGCTTGGTTGAGGATCTTCGCCTGCACCGTCTGCTGCCAGAGTTGCTTCCTTAGGGGAAGCGAAGCATCGAGCTGGGCACGGAAGCGCTCGGTCTGGAGCGTATGCCCGTCAAGCGGGAGGAGTAGTCCCGAGGGCATGTGCGTCGCCGAGCAGGTCACGACAGCACAATTATTCTCGAGCAAAGCTCCTAAGAGAGCGTGGGTGATCGTGATCTGTGGGTGGTCAAGGAGGACGACCCCGATATCCTCTATCGGGATCGTCCGTACCATCGTCTCACGATCATCCGACGGCTGCCGCACCTCCATCTGCTTGAGGCGCAGAGAGAGGTAGGCAGGATTGCCGATATAGATCGTTCGCTTCATCATGGTAGTTGGGGAGCATCAGAGCAGAGAGATTCGTCCGAGAAGGTCGACACGCACCTTGCGTATATTCCTCTTTTCGTAGTCAGAGAAACTCCGCACACGATGGAACTTCGGTATACGTCCCGAAGTATTCTTATTATCTGCCACACTCGTCTCTAAGTGATATCTGAAGACGTAGTACAGAGAGGAGAGGTTCTGCACTCGGTAGAGATACTCACTGAGCTTGCGGTAGTCCTGTGCTTCGAGGGCTCGCTGAAGCTCTTCATCCGACAGCCCAATGATAACCATCTCATCCTGCTGGAGGGAGTCAACAAATACCCAATCGGAGGGGGGAAGTAAGCTCAGTACCGACTCTGGGACATCTCCTCGCTGTAGGACTTGCTCCATGACCTCACGTGGATGCATAATGACTAAGGGGATACCATAGCGTGCACGGTCTACAGCGTCCCAGAAGGTCACGATAGACTCTACAAGCTTGCCCTTAGGAGTACGATAAATCGCCAGATGATGATTATTGCGAGGCGAGACAAAGCCGACAGCTTCGCCCTGCTCATCGTACTTCACCGCCTTCATCTTATCCCGATCCAGCCCAGTGAAGCAGCGCACACTACGGATGGGACCTTGCGTACCCGCTTCATCCATGTACACATCTCCCGTAAAGGCTTCCTTCTCCTTACCTCCGTGCTGTGCGAGAAGCTCCTTCAGGCGCTTCCTCAGAGCCAAGTCCACGACGTAGTCTACATCCTTAGCCTTGAGGCTATGGAGGTCATACTTACAGACGATCTGCGGCTCCCCATTGACCGTGATCTGCCCATAGACCGTCTCCTTCGAGAGCGGACCACGGGGCACTAAGAGTCCCGACTGCACGCACTTCTTCCCGTGACGGAGGTAGATATTGCGTCCGCGGGTGACGACGCGCTTCCCAGGGCGGTAGGAGATGAGGATCTCGGCGGCCTTATCACTGACAGCTCGCACCGAGAGGTGGGGACGCTGTGTCAGCCAGCGCTCCAGGAGGGAGAGCTTATCGGTCTTCGTCGCCTTCTGCACCTCGATCTCTTCGCTCATCACCTCACGCTCGCTCTCGGAGCTTACACGATTGAGGCGCTGGATATAGCCCTGACGAGTCGAAGCCACGACGAGGGCGTCGATAGCGTGGTGGCGGTGGTCCATACGCTTCGACCAATTTGTGATGCGAAGCTTCTCGGTCGTCTCACCTTCCCGAGATACACGCTCCGTCTCACCCATAGAGTCGTAGCGATCGAGATTGAGCGTATGGAGGATATCATCGTAGCCCCAGAGACTACGAAGTCGGGCAGTCACACCACCCTCGCTCGCAGAGACACGGCGGATACCCTGCTGGAGGATGGCCATAGCTTGGCGCGAGATATACTGTGTCAGACGCAGCTGGCGCTCGAGGAAGTCGGAGGGGATATCCTCCTTCAGCCAGCGTAGGCGCTGGTGCTTGCTGTAGGAAATCGCCTTCTTATCCAGCAGGTCATTGATGCGCTCCATATACTCGTCTTCCCAGCCCTTCGCACGGATGTACTCGAGAGCAGTGCGATTGCCCTTCTCTTTGTTGCATCGGCGGCAGGCGCAGGTCTTATTGCCGTAGGAGTCATCATAAAGGACGGACTTCGGGATGATGTGCTCGACCTCCATATCGTCCCCATTGAGACATTGGCTCAGCGTCAGGATCTGCCCACAGTACAGACACTGGCGTCCAGCCTCCTCCCACAGCATATACTTGCGGATACGGGACTTCGTCGGGAAGAGTCCACACTCCTGGATCTTCTCTGCGATCGCTTTATTCTCCTTCTCTCTACGGCGGTTGCCCTCTGCCATACGCTCACGCTCCTCACGCGACATCTTTAGCTCACGTGCCAGCTCGACACGGACTTCATCGACGCCGTACTCGGCCTTGAGTGCATTGACGAGGTTGATCATCTGGTTGAGGATCTTCTCGACGAGAGGCTGACGCAGCTCATTGCGCTGCAGCAGCGGTATCTTCTCCAGAAGCGTGCGCTCTGTGATTTCTTCGCTGGTGGGGCTATTCGAGTGGCGGTAGCCGACGGCTGCACACGCCTCGCTATAGCCCAGCCCCTGCTGTAGCTGAGGGAGGAGCTTACAGATGAACTTCGCGGACTTATTCCCGTAGCCGGGCTTGACGAAGTCCAGACGATAGAGCTGATCCAAGAGCCCGCCGTCCAGGTCCTCCTCCTTCATGCCCAGCTGTGTGATGAGTGCTCGGCGCATCGCATCACGCTCCTCGATGGAGTAGAGGATGTGCCACAGGCGATAGAGGGGCTGACGGACGTAGCTATCGGTGACGACAGCGACCTCTCGCTCGGTGACCTCGCCCGTCTCTTCGTCGGTGAGCTGGACGGTCATCATACGCGTCTCCAGCTCCATATCGAGGAGGTGGTGATACTGCGGGTAGGGCTGTAGAGCTGCAGCAAGAGCGACCCGCGTGCTATTCCCCTTCAGCCCACTCTTCGAGGTAAGCTGGTCTGCGATGAGTGCCTTCTCCTTGAGGAGCTTCTTCAGCGCAGCGAAGGATAGCGAAGCGCTTGACTGGAGATGTGCGACGATCTTAGCACGCTCCTCGGGTGTGATGTCGCGTGGCGAGCCGTCGGGACAGGTCAGACGGATATTATTCACCGCCTCATAGATACGGCAGAGCTGGAAGAGGGGTGAGGACTTTGGGGCGACCTTCGGGCCGAACTTGACCTTACGCTCGACGAGCTGCCGACCGCCCTTGCCATCATCCTGCTGGACGCGCATCACCTTCTCCTGCTTCTCAAACTCGCACAGCGAGACCAGGTGCTTGCAGGACTTCAGCGGGCGCTGCATGAAGATGACCTCATCACGTAGCATCCGGATGAACTCGTCTGTAAGGATATCGGGATAGTGCACGCGCTGAACCGCCATGATCTGATCGTACTCATCGATGTAGCGCTGACGGGAGAAGATCTGATCCTTGATGCGGTAGCTGATACCTCCCGTGGGGCTCTCACTCTGACTCTGACGGAGCTGCTCGGCGAAGTACTGCCCCACCGTCTTGTGCTCATCCTGGAGCTTCTCATCATTCGCACGGATACCAGCGAGGTAGGCACTATTCGGGTCCTTCTTCTTCTCGCCCTCATCACCGACGATGGCAGCAGCATCGCTCTTGACGTGCCGGTAGCCACGCTTCTGATTGATGTGGCAGAGCACACGCCCCAGCTCGGGCAGCGTCAGGCGCTCTCCAGCGGTAGCCGCCCGCTCGCGGAGCTCCCATAGCTCCAGCAGAGGGAGCTGAATGAGTGCGGCATCGGGGAGCATCCCGACCTTCTCCAGCTCCCGACGCAGACGATAGCGACGCAGCTGATAGCGGGCAAAGCCTCGGCGCATCGTACGGCGCGCCGTCCGCTCTTGGTTCGCCGTGAAGGCCTTCCCTACAGAGAAGTCCGCAGCATCGGTAGCATTGTTTAAGGGGACGACACGGCTCCCCATACCTAAGATTTCGGCAGGATCTCCCTGCGCATCGAGGGCGATAAGGCACCACCCTATTGATCCTACTCCGAGGTCAAGACCAAGTACATGTTTGCTCATAAGCATTGGTTGTGTTGATATTAAGAAAAATGGCTACATTTGCAGTAACGAAATCTGAAAGCTAATCACAATAAGGATTTATTCCGTTGTGAGAACATCCAGGGTGGGGCCTCTTAAGTGAGGTTCTCACCCTTCTTTTTTGTGATCAGACCGAGAGGTCAGGCCACTACGATCAGCCGTAGCACTGAAACAAATGTAGCAACTTCCCCACTGTCGAGCAAGCAACACCGCATCCATGAGCGACTTACACCTCACAGGAGGGCTCACCATACACCCACTTTCCCTACACCAAAAGTGAGCTATCCTGAGGCTGCTTCTCCGCGAATTCGGGGTATCTACGATGCGAAGATCATTTACTTTTATTTACCATATACCATTATACACGAACATATTTCCGCCAGAAAACAACACATCCACACATTTTCTCGTTGTAGTTAAGGTAGGAGAGGAAGCCCGTCTTACACTCCTTCTCTAAGTACAATTCATTTAACGGAACCATTACTGCGGAGCTGGATAGCTCGGTCTACCCTCCCTCCGCCTCATCATCAACTACAAGCAAAATGGCTACAAAACAATCATTTCGCCGACTCAGCATCCTATCTCTTCTCCTCCTCTCCTTTGCCTTAGTGCTCAGCTCTTGCGGTGGCAAGAGTGACCTGCCAGGCGGAGAATTCGGGGGCTTTGGCAGCGCAGACCTCAAGCAAGAGGTCTCGATCAGCGCATCTGCTCCGATCAGCGTCCACTTCACAGCCAACACCGAAGGGGGATCTGACATCTACCGTGACGGCAAGCTCGTCTCTCAGACGATCTACAACTCCGAGTGGAGAGACCCCATCGCAAAGTCCTATCGCACGACCTTCACCCACAAGGGTTCGGGGCTATATGTCGGCATTATCGTACGCAGACCCAATAATAATGCCCCTGCATCCATCAAGGTAAAGACAAGCGTGAAGCTGTATAGAGGGAACAAGTACCTCAAGACCTACGAGAAGGAGGTAACACTCACCCCTTCAGAGTCATTATCAAGTGAACTTTACAAAGTCGAGGCTAGCGACAGAAACTAGCCAGCCATCCCAACTTAGGAGAGCCACACTCTCCAGCACATAGTCCCTCGGGCAAGATCCCACTTGATACCGCTCCTCTCTGGGGTGCATCAAGTGGGATCTTCTCTTTTCGCGGAAGTGGCTTTGCCGAGGACTCTTCCCTCCGAATGAAGTACTATTAGAAACCATTGCGCAAGGTGCAAGCCGTGAAGAAATACCCTTGCGCAATGGTCTCCATATAGGTATATGGGTGCGTGAGTAGAGCTATATAGGATGGTGAAGAAAGCTATATAGCTTTGGATCGATTCCTATATAGCTTTGTGAAATGACCTCTATTAGGTTGTTGCCCCCACGTAGGGATAAAAGTTGTGGACGAGTGGCAGATAAGTTTGGGCTACGTACGT
>ERZ773214.842-NODE-842-length-19030-cov-31.187826_pt1 | contig 19030 bp, 17 predicted proteins | sample MGYA00511238_ERZ773214 | MGnify/ENA primary metagenome ERZ773214 (study PRJEB29015, sample SAMEA2738157) | human oral metagenome | biome: human oral; feature: human-associated habitat; material: saliva | place: China | collected 2259 ... | reverse complement strand
CCTTGTCCGACTAGCCCAAAAAACTGCCTCAACATCTCTGATACAAATTCAAAGACAACCGTCATCAGAATGAGAAAGAGCCAGCCTGTTAAGACGGCAAAGAAGAATTTTCTTTTAGTCTTTCTAATCTCATTCCATTGTTGAATCAATCTATCCTTGAACAAGAAAGAGCCATATAGAGCTAATACTACATAGACTAGATATTTTAGATAATTCGCAATGGCAGATGGCATCGAAGAAGCCAGCAATTTAACGCCATCAAACACAAAGAGAACTGTATAGAGAATCGCAAAAATCAGAATTCCCTTATTTTTGTTAGACATCATTTAATTCCCTTCCATTCACAATCATTCTCATGGTCGTCAACCAGACCAGCAGCTTGTAAAAATGACAAAACCGCGACTGGACCTGTAAACTTGAAGCCTCGTTTTTTGAGATCTTGAGATAATTTTTCAGACAAGGCTGTTTTAGCAGGTGCCTGGCGATAGTCAGGGACATCATTGATGATGGTTTGTCCATTGACAAAAGACCAGAGATAGGCATCAAAAGAGCCGTAGGTTTCCTGGACTTGTAAAAATGCTTGGGCGTTGGCACGCGTCGCAAAGAGCTTGGCACGATTTCGGATGATGGCTGGATTCTCTAACAAGGCTTCCAACTCTCCATCTGTCATTTCCGCGACCGCCTGAATTTGATAGCCATGAAATGATTCTCTGAAAGCTTGGCGCTTGTTTAGCACCGTTTCCCAAGATAGACCCGACTGGTAGGTTTCCATACACAATAACTCAAACAATGCTTGGTCATCATGAAGGGGTTGACCCCACTCCTCATCATGATAGGCTACATATAAAGGGTTATTCATTTTTACCCAACCACAGCGTTTTGGCATACTCTTCTCCTATTTTACCAACATCTTAAGGGCAGACTTGATGTAGTTCTCAGCTGTATCTGTCGTTCCTTCAAAGAATTTCTTGATTTTCTTGAGCTCGGTTGCCTTGTAGCCCAGAGCCAACATTGCTTCCATGGCTTCTTCCAGTTCTTGGTTTTCAGCGCTTGCTTGCACTGCCACCTTGGCAGGAAGGTCATCTCCTGCAACTACTACCTTGCCTTCCAAGTCCAACACCATCTGCTGGGCTGTTTTCTTGCCAATTTTAGGAAACTTGGTCAAGTAGGTGATGTTCTTGGTTTCGATGGCTTGAACCAAGCCAGCATTGTCATCGGCTGCAATAATAGCAAGAGCAGACACAGGACCAATCCCTGAGACCGAAATCAGACTGAGAAAAAGTTTCTTCTCGTCTTCTGAGCGAAAGCCATAGAGTAGATGGGCATCCTCACGCACGATCTGATGAACATAAATTTGAGCTTCTTGGTTAACCTGACCTGAGTAGGCATAGGGGTTGGCCACATGCAAGATATAACCGATACCATTTGCCTCAAGGACGATATATTTAGCAGTGATTTTGGTAATGATTCCTTTTAGATATTCGTACATAATTTTCACTTTCTATAATTGATTTGCAATTCCGTGTAAATGCGCTGCTCTGATGATAAGAAGCAGCCCAAGTACTGCACACACAATAAAAACGAGCCAAACACCTACAGCACCTGTTGCAGCGCTGATAGAAATCATCGCCCCCGCTAAAATAGACGCTAAAGGCTGCGCCATATTAAGGAAACCTGAGTAGGTTCCGAGCTTATTCTCATTCATCATTTCCGCCCGCAAAACTTGGCTTGGCGGCATGCAGATGAGTTCCCCCATAGTATAGAGAATGGCTAGCAAAAACAGAGCCCAGAAACTCCTGAAGACAATGGTGAAAAGCATACCCAAGTCAAAGATAATACTTCCCAATAAAAACTGCGGTATGATCTTCATTTCCTTGGTCAAACGATTGGCAGTCGTTATGAAGCAAACAATAATCAGGGTATTGATAAAAACCATGATACTGAGCATCTTAGCTCCTGAAATATGAATACCGAAAACACTACTCGCGATGAATGACTCTTTCAAATGAACGGGTATATAATTGTCAATTTGCAACCAGATAACACCATTAAATACAGTCCCTAACGTATAAAGTAGGAAAATTTTGTCCTGAAAAACAGAAACATAATTTTTCACAGTTGCCAAAGGACTGCTACCATGCTCAAAGACCAGATTAGCTGGCTTGCTTTCTGAAAAATATTTCCAAGCGAGGAAAAAATTCAAGAAGCTAATCACCGTCAAAACCAGAAGCAGCTCAAAAAAATGGTGGTCGTAAAAGAAACCTGCAAGCCCTGCTCCTAACATAACGGATACATTGACAAACCAATAACTAATCGTATAAACGAAACGGCGATTTTGCTCGTCGGTCAAATCAATAATCATCGCATCAATAGCCGGCCAAGAGAAAGTTCCTGCGGTCTCTGCCAGCAACATTCCGACAAAAGTCAAAAAGGGAAAAATATGATTAGGCATATTTGCCAGCAGCACAAGAAAGTAGCCACTAGCAAGACCAAAGTTTCCCCAGTCAATGACTTTCTTACGTCCCCAAAGATCCGCCAAATGTCCACCATACAGTCCAGCTAAAAAACCAATGAGTTTGGTTGTGATCATCAATAACCCCGCCCAAAAGGCTCCAAAATATTGAACATAGTACATGGCCATAAAAGGAGTAATGGCACTCTCTAAAATCCGTGCTACAAAGCTCATCCATTCCCGCATTTGAATTTGCTTGGGGAGGGCAAAAAATTCTTTCATCTTTCATTCCTTTTTCATAATTTCTTCGCTTTTTCTTACCTAGTATATCATATTTTTTTGCTGAAAACTGCAAACACAAGTGCAACCTCTGGTTGACAAATAGTACAGGAGATTGTATTCTCATTATAAGTAAAAATTGTTAGGATAGAGGTAGAAAAATGAGGATAGAATGATGAAACTCGCAGAAAAACTATTTGAACTCAGAAAGGAAAAAGGTTGGTCCCAAGAAAAGCTAGCAGAACAAATCAATGTTTCTCGGCAAAGCATCTCAAAATGGGAGTCTGGACAAGTCCTTCCTGAAATCGAAAAAATCATTGAATTAAGCAAGATTTTTCAAGTGACAACTGACTATCTACTACTAGATGAAAACTCTGAAAAAACTTCCACAGTAGTGATCTTGGAAGAAGACAAGGACAAATACTATAAAGAGGTTAAATCCTTTGGTCTTTGGCAAGTGATTAATGTTTTCGTATTGGCTCTGGCTATCTATCTCTTTTTATCTGGTTCTAGTTTTCCAGCCGAATTCACTGCTTGGATCTGGCTAACCTTTGTTCTCTTAATCGCTTCTGCAATTGCTATCAACAAGGCTCTCAAAACCAAACAACGTTATCTTGATAAGGTAATTGGTCTTGAGAATCCTTCAGACAAAGACGACTCTACAAAACCTTGAATTACCTAATTCAGTTTTCGCAACATTTTTTAGAACCGGTCTTGTCAAGCAAGTGTAAAACTCGTGTCAAGTTGCCCTGTCCAATCGAAGTACCACCTTAGAAAAACTAAAAAGCCTTGTTCAAAAAGGAACAAAGGCTTTTTGTGTTCTTAATATTTCCCCAACTCACGGAGGCTGGTATGATTTTCCTGAATGCGTCGGAACATCTTTTCCATATCCGACTTGGTGAAATGCACCAAAACAGGGCGTCCATGCGGACAGTTATAGGGATTGTCACATTGAGAAAGCTGATAAAGGAGCTGTCTGGCTGAATGGTCATCGATACGATGGTTGGCCTTGATAGACCGCTTGCAGGACATCATAATAGCCAGCTCTGCTCGGTATTTCTTGATAGAAACTTCCTTGGTCAAGAGTAGCATATCACACATCTCATAGATGCCTGATTCAATCTCTTCTTCTACCATCCAAATAGGATGTTCACGTAAGATAAATTGATTTTCTCCGTACTCTGCTAGAAAGACGCCCACTTCCTCCAAAAGAGGCATTCTTTCCTTGAGACGAAGGGCATCATCCGCTGGAAATTCAAAGATATAGGGAACTAGGAGTTGCTGCTGGCTCTGGTCAACGTTACCAATACTTTCACGATACTCCTCGTACTTAACCCGCTCCTGAGCTGCGTGTTGGTCTATGATATAGAGCCCATCTCGCCCTTGGGCAAAGAGATAGGTCCCGTGCATTTGTCCGAAAAATTCTAGTTCTGGGAAGCTTGATAATTCTTCTCGCTCCAGCTTATCATAAGCCTTATCGAGACTAGCAAGGTCCAACTCTGGATGGTCTAGTTGATCATAACTGACAGGCTTTCTCTCTGCAAAATGGAGTTTTGCAGGCTTGATCAACTGGTCCAAGGTTTCCTTGGCAAAGAAGGTCAAATCTTGTCCATTCTCAGTTAATTCCACCTGATAATCAGCTACCTCAACTTGACTAGGTTTTGAGAGTTCTGTCTTTTCATAGTAAAGCGTATTTTCTTTGAGCGGGAGAGTGGTCTGTTCTACCTTTTCACGATTACGCACGGTAGATTTGGCAAGATTTTCCAAGGCATCAGGTATCAAGGTCTGTTCCTTAAGACTCTTTGCGATAGCTTCTGAAACCAGCGCCATCAGCTCTCTTTCCTTAGAAATCCGCACTTCTTGCTTGGTTGGATGCACATTGACATCAGCCAGATAAGGATCGATATGGATGTGAATGACAGCCAGTGGAAAACGCCCTACCATGAGCTTGCTTCCGTAACCATCCAAAATAGCACGATTGAGCAGGAAGTTCTTGATATAACGGCCATTGATAAAGAGACTGATATAGTTGCGGTTTGCACGAGTCAACTCAGGCAAGGACACAAAACCTGAAATTTCGAAGTCCAGATCCGAGTTCTCAATTTCAATCATCTTCTTGGCACTCGCCAAGCCATAAATTCCTGCGATGGCTTGGCGCAGTTGACCAGTCCCTGCTGTTCGTGTCATTTCCTTGCCATCACTAATCAAACTAAAAGAAATCTCAGGATGAGCAAGGCCCAGACGGTTGACAATATCGATGATATGAGACAACTCCGCTTGCTGGCTCTTCATATACTTGAGACGGGCAGGCGTGTTGAAAAAGAGGTCCTCCACACAAACCTTGGTTCCCACTGGACTAGTCGCTGGAATGACTTCCTCAACTTCTCCCCCACGCGCAACGAGCTTGGTCCCATGACTCGCACCATCCACCGCCGTCAACAGAGTCAGCACACTGACAGAAGCAATAGAAGGCAGGGCTTCACCACGAAAACCAAGCGTCCGAATCCGAAAGAGATCAGCTTGATTTTTTATCTTACTGGTCGCATGGCGACGCAAGGCCAATTCCACCTCATCGTGGGCAATTCCATGACCATTATCTGTGATTTGGATTTTCTTGAGACCAGCTTCCTCAATCTCAATGATAATCTGACTAGAGCCCGCGTCAATGGCGTTTTCTACTAGCTCCTTAACAACGCTAGCTGGACGCTCGATAACCTCTCCAGCTGCAATCTGGTTTGCCAGCACCTCTGGCAATTCAATAATATGAGACATCTTTCAGCCCCTTTCCGTATCTATTTTCCTAGAAATTGATTAGTGCTATTATACCATATTTCAGAAAGGACAGAAAAGCAAGCGCCACATAGGAGTAAAATCCCGCCACATAGACAAAGTCCCTTGCCAGGGGGCATAAAATAGTGGTATACTCAATAAAAATCAAAGAGCAAACTAGAAAGCTAGGTGCAGACAGTACTTTAGTACGGCAAGACGACGCTGACGTGGTTTGAATTTGATTTTTGAAGAGTATTAATAAAGATGTACAAGAAGTGAGATTAATTTTGTATGAAAAACAAGGAGAGAAGTTTATGAAAATAGAACTACAGATTAGTGAAACTTACAAGGAGGAAAAGCTGATTGTCCAAGCACCTCAAGAAACCGATAAAATCCAGAAAGTCATCGAGTTCGCAGAAAATCTGGACCAAAAAGAAACAATCAAAGGAAAGATTGATGATCAGGTCTATCTCGTTGAGATTGGTAAGATACAGCGCTTCTATATCGAGAATCGGAAGGTTCTTGCAGAAACGGCTAGCCAGACCTACAATATTGATTTACGACTCTATCAGGTTCTTGAAATTCTGCCAACCAATTTTATCCAAATTTCCCAATCAGAAATCATCAATATCAACTCCATCTCTCATCTCAAGCTAACTCCCAACGGTCTAGTAGAAATCTTTCTAAAAAACGAAAGTTTCACCTACTCTTCACGCCGCTATCTAAAAACCATCAAGGAGAAATTAGAACTATGAAAAAACAAATCTTCCACGATGCAGCTGCCGGTGTTCTTATCGGCCTCATCCTCTCTATCATCTTTTCACTCATTTATGCACCAAATACCTACGCACCACTAAGTTCCGACTCTCTCATCGGCCAAGTGATGACCCAACATCAGATTCACGGTGCCCTGGTCTTGCTCTACTGCACACTTATCTGGGCAGGCATCGGTATGCTCTTCAACTTTGGCAACCGCTTATTCAGCCGTGACTGGAGCATGCTTCGTGCCACTCTGACTCATTTCTTCCTTATGCTGGCTGGCTTTGTCCCACTAGCAACTCTGGCTGGTTGGTTCCCCTTCCACTGGACTTTCTATCTCCAGCTCATTCCAGAGTTTGCGATTGTCTACCTCATCATCTGGGCCATTCTCTATAAAAGAGAAGCTAAAAAAGTGGACCACATCAATCAACTCTTGGCCCATAAAAAGTAATAGAGAAATCCCACTCACAAAGGCGCGAGTGGGATTCTTTTTATAATTTTTGTTTGAACTCAACTAAGACATTCATAGCCTGCATAGGTGTCATATTGTACACATCCAGTTTAGCTAATTCTGCTAGGATAGGATGTTCTGCTGGCGTGTCAAATAATGAAATTTGTTCATTGGCTACGGCGCTAGTTTGCCTCATCGGAGCAGGACTTTCTCTCCCTTGACTCTCCAGTTGAGTCAATATCTTATCCGCCCTTGCTAAAAGTTCTCCTGGCAAGCCAGCAATCTTAGCCACATGGATACCGTAGGATTTGTCAGCTGGTCCTGGTTCGATCTTATGAAGGAAGGTAACCTGCCCATCCTGCTCCAAGGTCGCCACATGGACATTGACCAAGTGTTTTAAGCTGGACTCCAGACTAGTCAACTCATGGTAGTGGGTCGCAAAGAGAGTTTTGGCTCCGATATGTTCATGAATATATTCGATGATGGACTGGGCAAGAGCCATCCCGTCATAAGTCGCAGTTCCCCGTCCTAACTCATCAAAGAGAATCAAGGAGTCCTTGGTCGCATGCGAAATGGCATTGTTAGCCTCCATCATCTCCACCATAAAGGTTGATTGGCCTGAAACCAAATCATCTGCTGCTCCGATACGGGTAAAGATAGCATCGAAAATAGGCAAATAGGCGCTTTCTGCCGGCACATAAGAACCCAGCTGGGCCATAACCGCTGTCATAGCTAACTGGCGCATGTAGGTAGACTTCCCGCTCATGTTGGGCCCTGTAATTAGCTGAATACTGGTATCTTCTGCCATCTGAATGGTATTAGGAATATAGGTCTGAGCTCCCATGACCTTTTCAACGACAGCATGGCGTCCCTTTTGAATATCGATTTGTGAATCATCCCCAAACTCAGGTCGGATCAAATGCTGGGTTTCAGCCACAACTGCGAGACTTTGCAAGACATCAACCGTTGCAATTCCTTGAGCTAGAGCCTGCAAACGCTGGATGTACTTGCTGACTTCCTCACGGATACGCATAAAGATTTCGTATTCTAGATTGGCTGACTTCTCACGCGCCTCCAACATATCCCCCTCGATACGAGCTAATTCCTCGGTACCAAAGCGTTCTGAGTTTTTCAGCGTTGCCTTGCGGAAAAAGTGGGCAGGAACATTTCCCAGTTGTGAATTGGTCACATGGAAATAATAGCCATCCTTTTTATTGTAGTCAATCTTAAGCGTGCTGATGCCAGAGTTTTCTCGCTCCTTAGCCTCAATCTCAGCAATCCAGCTAGTCCCTTCTCTGAGCACACGACGGTACTTGTCTAAGGTCTCATCAAATCCCGTACGGATAATGCCACCTTCCGTAATAACATGAGGGGCTTCAGGAGCAATCGCTGCGCTAATCAAGCTCTCCAACTCTGGAATGGCATCCAACTGTGCGATGAGATAAACTAAAGCAGGCTGCTCCATTCCCTCTAAAATCGCTCGAATCCTTGGCACACTAGATAAGGTAGTCGCCAACTGCAAGAGATCCTTGGGATTGGTCTTGCCAAAAGAAACCCGACTAGCCAAGCGTTCGATATCATAAACACCTTTGAGACTGTCCGTTAAATCGCTACGCTCAAAGAAGTGGTCAAGAAAGACCTGCACCACCTCTTGACGCTGGACGATTCGTTCCTTATCAATCAAGGGACGATGAATCCAAGAACGCAAGAGCCGCATGCCCATAGCCGTTTTAGTTTCATCCAAAAGCCAGAAAAGACTGCCTTGCTTCTTACCTGAACGGGCATTCTCAACCAAATCCAGACTAGCCTTGGTCGCATAGTCCATCTGTAAGAAATCTTTGATTTCATAGCGAATAACGGGTTTGAGATGGTTCAATTCCCGCATCTGGGTACGGTGGACATACTGGAGCAGCTTACTAGCTGCCGCTTGCTCCACAGCTGCCAAACGTGAATCCAGTAAATGAATATCCTCAAAGCCTTCCTTCTCATAAGAAAGTACCAGATTCATCTGACGACTGAGGATTTGTTCTTCTTCCTCAGACAAGTCATAACCCAGTACCACTTCACGAGCCTTGAGGTTACGGATTTCCCCACAAACCAGCGTAAAATCCAATAGACCCGTCACATAAAAGTCACCTGTCACCAGATCCATATAGGCTAGGCCAAATTGATTGCCATCACGATCTATGGCAACCAAGAAATTGTTCTGACTATCAGACTTACTGCTATCGACTACTGTACCAGGTGTGATGACCTGAACCACCTCTCGCTTAACAACCCCAACTGCTTGTTTGGGATCTTCCATCTGCTCGGCAATGGCCACCTTATAGCCCTGCTCAATCAAAACATCAATATACTGCTGGGCAGAATGATAGGGGACGCCCGCCATGGGTATCGGATTTTCTGCATTTTTATTACGACTGGTCAGTGAAATCTCTAAAATCTGCGCCGCATTGACCGCATCTTCATAAAACAGCTCATAAAAATCACCCATCCGAAAGAGCAAAAAAGCATCTGGATATTGCTTTTTAATATCCACATACTGCTGCATACCAGGTGATAGTTTTTCTGTCGTCATATTGGCTCTCTCCTTGTTAAAAATAAGGCTTGGGAACAAGTCCCAAAACCCTATTCATCCTTCATCAAATCTAGCAAACGCTCTTCCATGAGCTTGGCAACATGCTGGTCTCGACAAATAACCAGTAAGGTATTGGCTCCCGCAACTGTTCCTAAAATCGCCTCGTCCTTATTTTCATCAACAATATTTGCTAAGACAGCTGCTTCTCCCAGCTTGGTATGAAGTACCAAAGTAAACTCTGCTCTCGCAACCCCTTCTAGATGATGCGACAAAAACTCTACCAAATCAATCTTTTCTGTTTCATTCGCTAGCACATAATACACCATACCATTTTTCTTAACCTTGATCAAGCCGATCTCGCGCAGGTCGCGAGACAAGGTCGTTTGCGTTACAAAGACATTCCGAACTTCTAGGCGATCTTGGATATCCTTTTGTGTAGCTAGTTTTTCCTCAGTGATCATCTTTTTAATCAACTGGTGCCGTTCTTTTTTTCTCATATCAACCTCTTACATGAATATTTATAACCGATTTCGGGTTTATTTTTAGATATAATTATACCAAAAAAACTGAATAATTCAAAAAAATCTTTCTTCTTTCACTAAATTTATGATAAAATAGAATAAAAGTCCAAAAGGAGCCTACCTATGAGTACAAAAAAACTGATTGCTAGTGAATTGGCTAGCGTCATCGATAGCCTAGATCAAGAGGCTATTTTCAATTTACTAGAACAACCAAAAAACTCTGACATGGGAGATATCGCTTTTCCTGCTTTCTCACTTGCAAAAGTCGAACGCAAAGCCCCTCAAATGATTGCTGCTGAAATCGCTGAAAAAATCAACAGCCAAGCCTTTGAAAAAGTTGTTGCAACTGGTCCTTACGTCAACTTCTTCCTTGATAAATCTGCCATTTCTGGAGCAGTTATCAAAGAAATCATCGAAAAAGGATCTGACTACGCTCAACAAACGGAAGGCCAAGAGCAAAATATCACGATTGACCTATCAAGTCCCAATATCGCCAAACCTTTCTCAGTAGGTCACTTACGTTCAACTGTTATCGGAGATGCTCTTTCTAATATCTTTAAGAAAATGGGCTACAACACTATTAAAATCAACCACCTTGGAGACTGGGGTAAACAGTTTGGTCTTCTCATGGTTGCTTATAAAAAATGGGGAAGTAAGGAAGCTGTCGAAGCTAATCCGATTGACGAATTGTTGAAATTGTACGTTCGCATCAATGCTGAAATCGAAAATGACTCAGCTCTTGATGATGAAGGACGTCTCTGGTTTAAAAAATTGGAAGATGGCGATCCAGAAGCAACTCAACTTTGGCAATGGTTCCGTGATGAAAGTTTGGTTGAGTTCAACCGCATTTACAAACTGTTAAACGTTGAATTTGACAGCTTAAACGGGGAAGCCTTCTATAATGACAAGATGGACGAAGCCGTGCAAATCCTTGAAGAAAAAGGTTTGCTAGAAGAATCACGCGGAGCTAGCATTGTTAACCTCGATGATGTTGAACTTCCACCTGCTATGATTAAGAAATCTGACGGTGCAACCCTCTACATCACACGTGACATTGCGACAGCTATCTACCGTGCGCGTACTTACAATTTTGTTAAAAATGTCTACGCAGTTGGTCAAGAACAATCCAACCACTTTAAACAGTTGAAAGCTGTCTTAAAGAAAATGGGATTTGCTTGGAGTGACGATATGGTTCACGTGGACTTCGGTCTTGTAACCAAAAATCGCCAAAAGCTCTCTACTCGTAAGGGAAATATCATCCTGCTCGAACCTACCCTTCAGGAAGCTATCAGCCGTGCCAAAGCACAAATCGAAGCGAAAAATCCTGACCTCGAAAACAAGGATCAAATCGCCCAAGCTGTTGGGGTTGGAGCTGTCAAATTCTACGATCTGAAGACTGACCGTCGAAATGGTTATGACTTTGATTTGGAAGCAATGGTTTCCTTTGAAGGTGAGACTGGTCCATATATCCAATACGCTTACGCACGTATTCAGTCTCTACTTAGAAAAGCCGATTTCCAACCAAATGCTCAAGCAAGTTACAGTCTAAATGATGCTGAAAGCTGGGAAATTATCAAACTTCTCCAAGACTTTGCCCGTGTCATCAAGCGCGCATCTGTCAACTATGATCCATCGCTCATTGCCAAGTATGCAATCAGCTTGGCTCAAGCCTTCAATAAATACTATGCCCACACTCGTATCTTGGATGAAAGTCCAGAGCGTGACAGCCGTCTAGCCCTCAGCTACGCAACAGCTGTTGTTCTCAAAGAAGCCCTTCGTTTGCTTGGAGTAGAAGCACCAGAGAAGATGTGATTCAGTACTAACAATTGGAACTAAAGTTCCTAATTGTTAGACGCTAGTCGCTTTTATGCGAACTAGCTAACTGCTTCACTAGTCATGTTCTCTAAATATAATCGATTTAGAGAACATGACGTCGTAACTATGGTGATTTGGTTAGGCGCTTCACTAATTCAATCTACTCACTACTACTTCTTTATCATACAGGGAGATATCCTATGAGCCAATATGCTTATATCCTCGTTGTGATTAGCTTGGTTTTCCTTTTTCTGCTCAATAAGTACGAGAAGGAAAGACTGCAAAAACTCTACCAAGAACAACTGTTGAAGGATGAAACATTTAGGGCTGACATCAAAGAGAAAATTCACACGACTGAAAACATCAATGATGTCATTGCTTACATCAATAAAACTTATCATCTAGGAATGTTGCTATCAAAAGACATTACAGATCAATTGAAATAATCAAAAACCGAGAAGAAAGCTTCTCGGTTTTTTTAGGGCATAATTTTTATCTTCCAACTATAGCAAATAACATTTATATTAAAAAGTTGGGAACTATATACTAGTTTACATCAACCACAATATGTAGTGTTTCGATAATATCAAAAAGGCGACTTCCAAGTGGAACTCGTCTTTTAATTATCTCGATTCGTCTAGGTGTTCAGCCATATATTTTTTCAGCCGTTCCATACCAATATCCTTTGGCTTGCTTTTACGGTTCGCCTGTAAAACATGTTTCCTTGTATGCGTTCCGTCTGTCAATGAATCTTGAAGGGTTATTTTTTGGAAAGGTGTTAAGGTAGGATTTTTCAACAATTTCTCTACATCATCAGTAGTTAGTTTAGTCTCCTCTTCTTTAATGACCTTATAAAGATAGCGAAACCATAAATCACCGTCATTTCCAGCATATTCACTAGCTCTCACCATGTAATCCTACCACGTTGTCATTATTATTCCCCCTCATTTTTTCTAGGGTTATAGTGCATTGCTATCCAAAGTTTTTTGTCAAAATCAGATAACTCTTTTTTCTTCTGATAAATGCAGTCGTTCAAATCAGGAAATTTGAGACTGTATTTTTTCTCAAAAAAGTTCTGAAACTCCTCTTTACTTTCTGAAATATCAACCAAGGCTTCTAACTCAGCCATTTGTTTGGCAATAGCCCTTCTATCAATTTTCTTTTGACTATCTCCAAGTACGTCATAAACACAACGTTTTGTCAGTTGAGTATAAAAAGAGCGATGTTCAGTAACAAAATCAAAGGAATAGGTCTTATCCCAAAGTTTGGTGTATTTATTGTAAAAACCATCTGAAAGGCTAACTTGATAACCAATCAGCTTACTATCAACTCTACGAGCGATAGACCTTTCCAATTCAAAATGTAGGTCATGTAATGTATTAGTAGCCATAAATCAGCTCCCTGTATTTAATTCGAATACAGGCATTTGAAATTAGGAGATTAAAACGCTCACTATCCGAATAGTCACGAGTATTATAACGAAAAATAAATTCATCTACATAGTCTTGAATATATTTCTTAGACCACGAATGATAAATCCCTAATACTCCACGTTTCAATCCAGCCCAAAAACCTTCAATCGTGTTGGTATAAACATTATCTTGCACATACTCACTAATTCCATGATTAACAAAGTCATGATTATACATCTTAGCCACTTTATTATAACCTAGCCATTCATCTGTGTAAAGTTGAGCTGTTTCCTTTACGTATTTGACGATTTGCTCGGTCAATGTTTTTGTCTTTGTATCTGGCACATGATGAGCATTGACTTTCCCTTGACATTGAACCATTCCAACTACTGCGGATTTATCCTTTAATGAACGTCCTTGTGCATTTTTGATTTTCTTAGAGTTATGACGGTTCTTGTTTTTACCGCCAATATAGGTTTCATCAACCTCCACAACATCATCAAGTCTATTGTTATTCTCAGTACCAAAACATTTGCGAATACGCTCTAGCATAAACCAAGCTGTTTTTTGCGTAACACCAATATCTTTTGATAATTGTACAGATGAGATTCCTTTTTTGTGAGAAGTCACAAGCCAAATTGCCATAAACCATTTACGAAGTTCAATTTTAGAATTGTCAAAAAGAGTACCAGTCTTGACATTGAAGTATTTTCCAGTATTTTTACAACGGTATTTGTTACCTTTGCATTTGTAGACCTTTGAGGTAGCATCAAAAGGGCTGATAATCATATCGCCCCAAATCATATTTTCTAAATGGTCAATACATGACTGTTCGTCTGGAAAAGCAGATTGTAAATCAAATAACGACTTAAACTCAAACTTCATAACTGGTACTCCTTACTTCTTGATTATATTATATCGAAAACAAGAATATTTGTCAACAAAAATGTAAACTTCTACTATACAAAGAGCCAAAATTTTGATATAATAGAAGTATCAAAAACAAAGGAAATTAAGCATTATGAACGCAATCACAGCTCACAGCTCACAGCTCACAGCTCACAGCTCACAGCTCACAGCTCACGCTGATTATGTAATCGGACGTGTTTTTTGTCAAGCACTAAAACAGGCTTTTTCACGTTTTTGTGAAAAAGTTTGTCGTTTTTCCGTCTTAATAGAAGTTTTGAAAGGTGGTGGTTGCATTGCCTAAACAGAACTATGAGACAGAAAAACAAGGACAAATTGAATTTTTTAAAAATTTCAAGATTCCTTATTTAGAAGATAATTCGATATTAGTTAATAGTACAGATGGTGTTTATCACGGGAATATTTTGGAATTTAAGTTAAATATTACTAATACAGGTAAGGTTTTATTCCAGGCGATAAAGTATCTATCAAAATTAAGGGTGAAAGGGCAATCTGTTCCTGCGAGGATTTTACTAATTGACCTGAATGGTAGCAAAGTTTATGAATATCACTCAAAGGATTATTTAGAGGATATACAAACAATCTATATTGGTTCAGCTTCAAAAGATAATGATGCTTTTTCAAAAGATGTCACCCCTCACGCTGTTTATGACTACTCTAACCAAGTTGATGCTGATAAAGTGAAGAAACTGCTTATCAACAAGGTTGAAAATATAACAGATTGGTATGTGCCTATTGATATTGATGAAAATTGTATTGTTGGTTGGGCTGAGAGATACTATCGAGAAATGCCAACTGCTAAAAAAGGGGATTTTTTAGGAGATGGTACAGGTAAAATAAATATTAACGGTGAAATTAGAGACCCAAGACACTTTAAAGGCTTAATAAATAGCTACCAACATGCAACTAATACAAAATTTAAATATCTTATGGACTGCCTTAATGATAAGCTTAATAAAAAAGATTTGGGAGCGTATTATACACCTAAAATTTACTGCCAAAAAGCAGTTGAACTTGTAAAAGAAGCAGTCGCTAAAGTCCCAGATGGAAATGACTACGTTATCATAGACCGATGTGCTGGTACTGGAAATCTGGAATCTGCTCTAATTGGGGAATTTGATAAAAACGGTGAGGAACTGATTTCACATTGCGTGATCAGCACTTATGAATATTATGAGTACAAGGTACTATCTGAAAGAATAGGTGATAGAGTAAAGAATATTATTCCACCAACAGAAGCAAATGTTATCTATGAAAACGGTAAAATCAGCAATGCAGATGCAATGACAAAAGATTATATTGAAAATCCTTTAATTATGCAGTATGTAAATGATGATAAATACACAATAATACTACTTGAAAACCCTCCTTACGATGATAGTTCTTCAATTCGTGCTTATTATGACGAAGAAGGAAATAAACATCGTACTGGAAATAAAGAATCTTTTGTTTATACGCAAATGAAAGATGCAAAAAATACATTTAGAAACAGTAATATTAGTTCTGTTAGAGACTTTGCTAATCGCTTTATTTGGTCTGCTTTTAAATATTATCTTAGGCAAGATGCAGATAGCTATATTGTATTCTCTCCTGTAAAATACTTTAAATCTATTGGACTAATCGACAAACCTCATCATCGTTTTGAAAGTGGTTTTCTTTTCAACAGAAAACATTTCCATGCTAGTCCATCAGCTATTAGTTGTGTTCTATGGTCTTATGGGAAAAATAACCCTCCTAAAGATTTTGTATTGAAGACATACGATATTGATAAAGATGGCCAGTTAATACAATTAAATGATTCAACTGTAAAAGAAATTAACAGCCCTTTCTCTTCATACAACAAGAGATATATAGGTAAATCTCATACAATTGTCTCTTGTGACAGTCAAGGGAATCCAGTTGTTAGAAAGCAAGATACTATTAGTTACAATGATTCAAACGTTCTCGGTTATTTTTGTCAAGGTTCTGCTTCGTTTCATTTAGGAAGATTGGCTTATTTCAATGGGAGAGGTATGTTTATCACAAAAGATAACTTTGAAAAAGTCTGTCCATTATTTGCTACAAAGATGTTTCCTCAAAGCTACTGGTTTGAAAAAGATTTTTACTTTACATCATCTGATAGAGGTAATGACTATCTTATGGATAAAGAATTTTTAAAAGCTAGTCTTCTTTATACTTGTCTATCACACAAAAATAATTGTTTAGCTTTTGAAGGGCAAGATGGGATTTTTTATCGGAATGAGCTTTGTCTTGATTTCCCTGAATCAAAAACAATAGCATTTCAAGCATTACAAAACTATCAGCTAAATGCTGATGAAAAAAAATTGCTAAATTTATGGTCGCTTATTATGAGTGAAGTGAAGGGGTGTGATGAATTTTCACCTCAAAACACTTACGGAACTTATCAAATTGAACAACAGTTAAATAAATCTTGGACAGAAGGGGTAGGAAAAAATAAGACGACCATCTATAAATATCCTATTTTAAATAGTTATATTGTATCTCTAAAAGAAGAACTTAAACAATATTACAACTCCTATCTTTTACCAAAGATTTTTGAATATGAATTACTTAAATAATTAAAAGACGATTTCCGTTTGGAAGTCGCCTTTTTTGATATTCTTGAAAATACTATATCTTGTGTCTAGTGTAAACTGATATATAGTTCACAAAAATTTTATAGGTAATTTTCATCTCTGCTATAGAGGGGAATATAATAAGTTCTTTCTTCTAATGATTGCAAGATTGGTTTCAGCTTAACTTTCCAACTCATACAAATCTGCGATAATCGCTGCGACACGTTTGATATCTCCCAGCATACCTCGCATTTCAAAATCAGCCAATACAGGGAAACCAAAACGTTGACTGTATTGCTTGGCTGTCAGGCAATATTGGTTATTAAAGTTACGATTTCCTGAACCAACCACACCAAAACACTTACTAGCATTGTCACCATAGGCGATAAAATCCCCCACTGGTGTCGTCAATATCTCAACATCTCCGTTATCCACGCCATTCCCACCTTCAAGGTAGGTCGGTAAAAAAGCGACATAGGGATGGTCCATTTCATAGAAATCTTGGCCTTCTTTGACCAAATCCTTGATATGAATCTTTTGAACCTCAATTCCCTCGTACTGGGACAAGAGATAGTCTTTCAAGCGCGTCACAAAACTCTCGGTATTGCCGCTCAGACTGATATAAACTAAAGAAATTGTCTTCATATGTACCTCCATGATTTTATCTATAATCGAAAAATAACTACCAAGATTGTAACTTGATAGTTATTTTTTGTCAATACTTAGGCAAGTTCTTCTGTTTCCTCTTCTTCTGCCAAGGCTTTCTGCTGACGCCACATCTTGTAGAAGACAAGGGCCAAGAAGAGAACATTGATAACGATATAGAAAATGCTGACAGCTTTTGAACCAATACCCATTGTCAAACGAATAGTTTCATCTTGAACCAGCTGCAAAGCGTCTTGTAAAGTCACATAGGTATAAATCGAACCAATAATGGCTAGCAAAACATAGCCGACATAAGTATAGTTTGCATACTGCAAATTCTTACGAACAAGGAATACAATCGCTACTACCACTAAAATAGCAGATAGTACAACCAAGGCCACATTAAAAATAGAATGAGATGCTTCTGCCACTCTATAGCTAAAATTAATGCTATCTTCTACCTGCTGAGCACTGACCCCTGCAACTTGTTTTTGAGCAGCACGAAGGACTTCTTTACTAGGCAAGGGCTTCAAAAGTTCAAACAGAGACGTAGCTGAAATAAGGGCAGACAAGATGAGCAAGACCCATAGATAAATTGGTTTCTTTTTCATGATAGAACCTCCTGATGTTATTATTGATATTATAGCACTTTTTGTAAAGGGATACAAATATTATAGTGTCGTTTCTACCTGTTTTCGGTAAGCTTTTGGCGATTTTCCGCACAATTTTCGGAACACTTTATAGAAATATCCAACATTACTGTAACCAACAGCATAACAAATATCTTCGATACTGTCACTGGTTGAAAGTAAGAGCTGTTGGGCAGCCTTAATCCGTTGTTTGTTTAGTAACTCTGCGAAGGTCGAATTGGTTTCACGCTTAATCAACTGACCCAGATAGACAGGATTGATAAAGAGATCCTTACTGATATCCTTGAGAGAAAGTTCTTTTTGGTAATCACGACCAATCACTTCTAGCACACTGACCACATTCTCATTCATACGGTATTGACCGAAAAAGCGAGTCAGAGTTTCTTTGATATAAGGAACCAGTTCATCGAATGATTGAATAGCATGAATGGTTTTGACAATGTCCGTCATATCATCAGCTTTGAGATGTTCAAATAAATGGAAGACATCCATGACAAACTGGATAAAAAGCTGTTTGGTAATCGGAACACGGGGTGTATTTTCAAGAACCACCTTCTCCAAGAGGTTTAACTCTTCTACGATTTGATTGAGATTTCCCTGAATGATAACCCTATAAATCGGTTCGTAGTAGGTAAAGAGACTCTCAGACTGTTGTAGATTTACAGAACCGTAAAAGAGGGCTTTCTCAGCATTCAGCTTCCAGCGTTCAAAGTGTTCTTGATATGGAGCTTCAAAGGGAGTAACGACTAAACCATCTAGGGGTTTATCAGAAATAAAAATCTGCCAGTCTTGACCCAAGACATAGTAGGGAATGGTGAAAGATCCTTGTTTTTCCTTGGATAGGCCTATCCACCAATTCTCCTCACCTCCTAGATAACTAACAAATCCAGCCTCATCTAAATCTTGACTAAGGGTCTGACTTTTCTTTCCTCTCTCGCCGAGCTGACCTGCAATCTTCTCCAGCAGATTTCCCAACTCTACCTTATCAACAGGTTTGACCAAATAGTCCACCACACTAAGGTTCATGGCTCTTTTTACATAATCAAACTCCTGATAACCCGAGAGAAGGATATAGGCAATATCTGGTAAGATTTCTTTCATCTCCCGAATCATATCAAGCCCTGTTTTATCGGGCATATTGACATCGGAAATGACCACATCGACAGGATTTTCCTGAACATATTCTAGGGCTTCAT
>ERZ773214.835-NODE-835-length-19130-cov-7.857457_pt1 | contig 19130 bp, 22 predicted proteins | sample MGYA00511238_ERZ773214 | MGnify/ENA primary metagenome ERZ773214 (study PRJEB29015, sample SAMEA2738157) | human oral metagenome | biome: human oral; feature: human-associated habitat; material: saliva | place: China | collected 2259 ... | reverse complement strand
ATCACTATCTTTTAGATTTATACAATAATATTTAAATAATAGTATATTGTAAAATTAAGTTAGCCACAAATAGAAAAAAACATCTAAAAGAGGTAAAATAATAGTTAAACTAAAGAAATAAGCCTCAATGAGATGCACAATAATTGTAACATAAAACATAAACTTAACAATAGATTTAAGAAAATTAATAGAGAAATGGAAAAAAGAAAGAAAAAGTAATAGAGAAATAGCAAGATTACTTAGTAAAAATCATCAAACAATAAATAATGAAATAAAAAGAGGATCAGTAATTCAAAGAACAACTTATGGAAAATTTAAAAAAGTATATAAAGCAGAATTTGCTCAAATAATTTATGATAAGAACAAAAGAAATTGTGGAAGGAAATTAAAAGTTGATTATGTAATCAGAGATAAAGTAATACACTATTTAAAATATAAACACAGTCCTTAAATGATTTCAAAAACAAAGTTAGACGAGAAAATATCAACATTAACGATATATTATTGGATAAATAAAGGATTTTTCGGATTAAAAAGAAGTGTTTTAAATTATGCAAGAAAAAGAAAAAAGAAAGAAAAAGAGGAAGTAAAAAGAGTAAGAATATTAGGAAAAACAATAGAAGAAAGACCAAAAGAAATAAATAATAGAGAAGAAGTAGGACACTATGAAATAGATACAGTAATATTAAGAAAAGAAAAGGTACAATGCCTATTAACATTGACAGATAGGAAAAGTAGATATGAAATAATAAGGTTAATTAAAGATAAGACAGTTAAATCAGTAAATAAGGCATTAAAGGAAGTATTAAAAGAGTATGAAATAAAAAGTATAACAGAGAATAATGGCTTAGAGTTTGCAAGATTATATGAAGTATTTGATTATGAAAAAATATATTATGCACATCCATATAGTAGTTATGAAAGAGGAAGTAATGAAAATCACAACAGACTCATAAGAAGATTTTTATCAAAAGGAAAAAAAATACTACTCAACAAAGAGTAGCATTTATTGAAGGTTGGATAAATAATTATCCTAAAAAACTATTTAACTATAAAACACCTTTTGAAATTTTTTCAATTAGCTAACTTATTCTTGCAATTTGTAATAAAAGGTCAGTTTTTATTTTTGTTAAAATACTTTTTTACTATTGAATTTTTTGTTAAAAAATGATAAAATTACTTTACGGCGATGAGTTTAATATAAAATTTTAGATTTTTATGTATATTCACTATAAAAATTAAAATTAATTAAAATGTTTTTATCTTTTAAGATAGTAGTTTTTTAATTAGTATTAATTTTATAAATTCAATTTAGAAAGGATAAAATTATGAAAAACTTTTTAAAAAAGAAGGGTATAACGCTTTCTCCAAAAGTATATTTTATCGATGCTCTTGGTTCTATGGCATTTGGACTTTTTGCAACACTTTTAGTAGGAACAATTTTAAATACAATAGGTTCTGTTTGTCATATAGAATTTTTATCAAAAACAATATGGCCTTTAGCAAAAGATGCAACAGGTCCTGCAATAGCAGTTTCAATAGCTTACAGTCTTAAAGCTCCACGTCTTATACTATTTTCTTCTTGCGTTGTTGGAATTGGAGCAGATAAATTAGGAGGACCTATGGGAGTTTTTGTTGCAACTTTAATTTGTGTTGAAGTTGCAAAACTTATAAGTGGGGAAACAAAAATTGATATTGTAATAACACCAGTTGTTACAGTCCTTGTAGGAATTTTAGTTTCTAATCTAATAGGACCTTTTATAAATGAAATTATGATTTCTTTAGGACAAATAATAATGAATGCAACAAACAAAGCTCCATTTATTATGGGAATGATTGTATCGGCAATTGTTGGAATAGTCCTAACACTTCCAATATCATCTGCTGCACTTTGCATGATGATATCACTTTCTGGACTTGCTGCAGGTGCAGCTACAATAGGATGCTGTTGCCAAATGATTGGTTTTGCAGTTATATCATTTAAAGAAAATGGCGTTCAAGGTTTAGTAGCACAAGGACTTGGTACAAGTATGCTACAAGTTCCAAATATTATTAAAAATCCTAAAATTTTGATACCACCAACTCTAAGCTCAATTATTTTAGCACCAATCTCAACAGTTATTTTAGGACTTGAAAACTCTCCAATAGGAGCTGGAATGGGAACTTGCGGTTTAGTTGGTCAAATATCTACTTTTATAACAATGAAAGATTATAATTTTTTAAAATTACTTTTCATAGTACTAATTATGCACTTTATCCTACCTGCAATAGTAAATTTAATTATATACTATCCTTTAAAAAAATGTGGCTGGATAAAAGAAGGAGATTTAAAACTTGACTTTAAAAACAAACTAGCATAACTATTTAAAATAAACTTATAAAATTATTTTCTTTTGATAATTTCAATTGTATGTTCTCCAATTATTATGTTTTTTATAACTAAATATTATGAGAAAAAATATTAGAATAATAATTTTAGTTTAGAGAAAGGCTGGATTGTAAATGGTTTATAAAAAAGAAAAATTAAATGTTAATGATACAAGATGTATAGCTTATTCTTGTGAAAATCCAAAATACATTTTGATACAACCTGTTGATGAGCATGATATTAAGGTTTTAGATAGAGAAGTAGAATTAATTTCAAAAGATGTGGGAGAAGACTTTTTGTTTATTGCTTTTAAAATTTCCGATTGGAATAATGATTTATCTCCTTGGAATGCTCCTGCAGTTTTTGGTAAAGATGGGTTTGGAGATGGTGCAAAGAACACTCTTTCTTTTATAGAAGATGTTTTGATTGATTTTATTTGTGAAAAATATCAAATTAAAAATAAAATTCCAATTATCTTAGGGGGATATTCGTTAGCTGGTTTATTTTCACTATGGAGTTCTTATCAATCAAGTAGTTTTAATGCGATTGTTGGAGCTTCTCCTTCTGTGTGGTTTAATGGTTGGGAAGAGTTTATAGATAAAAATAGTCCTTTATCTAATGTGATTTATTTAAGTCTAGGAGATAAGGAAGAAAAAACAAAAAATCAGGCAATGGCTAGAGTAGGAAAGGCTATTATTAAACAAGAAGAGCTTTTAAAGAATAATGGAATTAAGACAATTCTAGAATGGAATAATGGCGGACATTTTCAAGATTCAGATATTAGACTGGCAAAAGGTTTTGTATGGTGTATTAATAATCTATAATTTTAAAGATGGTAGAAATACCGTCTTTTTGTTTCTATGAATTATTTTTTTATGTATCTACGATACATTTACTTTTGCTAAAGCAAAAGTATGAGATCTTTCGACTTCGCTCAAGATGACGTATAAGGGGAAAGCTTCGATTAGGAGCTTAACGTTAAAAGTAAATAAATTTCAAAAATTTTAAAAAATTTATAATATTAAAAAAATACGTCTTAAAATTTTATATGAAACTAAATATTTCACGTCTAAGCAACTTTACAAGTAAAGCTCACAACACGTCATCTCGAGCGAAGTCGAGAGATCTCATTACTATTATTTATTAGCAAATAATAGTAAGTCCTATAAAGGACTTAAAAAAACGGTTATAGCAATTTATACAAAACCCCTAATGCCCTCGAATAATTGACTTATTATAATATACAAGATTACGATAAAATATTGTATAATTTTTTATTTTTTGTAAGTAAAAAAGAGAGTGATAAGTCACTCTCTTTTAAATTTTTATAGATTAGAATTTTAACAAGTGGTATAATATAATTAAATTTGTGAGATTATAAGTAAAGTATAAAGTATGAATATCGAAAAATTATAGTTAAGGATTTGTATTGGAGAGGTAAAATGACATATATTCATTCTGATGATAAAGTGATTTATGAGTTTATACAAAAAAACATTAAGGATAGAAGTAGTATTAAAGCTGTATGTGAAGAACTATTTAATTGGTTTGATAAAAATGTAAAATACAGTAGATTAAACGCTCCGTTTTTTCCTTTGCAAAGAAGTGATTTAGATGTTATTTCAATGAAGGCTGGAACTTGCGGAGATTATTCAAATTTATTGGTTTCAGTATTTCAAAAATTAGGATATGAAGCAAAATATGCATATATACATAAAGATTGTTATGGAGATGAACAAGACCATATATGTGTTGCTGTTAGAGATAATAATAAATGGATTCTAATAGAAGCAACATTACCATATAGAAAATGGCATGGTTTTAACTGCCAACATCAAGAATATGAATTGTTATCACCTGATGATTTTGAAGATAAGATGAAAAAAGAAGAGAGCTATTGGGTGAGTGTGGCGAATAAATATGACAATGAGTTACTTGCCGGTTTGTTATATGCTCCGTGGATTCACGAAGAAATTATCAAGCAATCAGATAGTGTATTAGAAAGTGTATTTTTTCTCCTTATATTAGATGAGCAAAAAAATAAAACGATATATGCATACTATAAAAAATATACAAAGGAATCCGGAACAATTCCTGTAATGTGTATTATATCTAATGGCACACAAAAATACCGTTTTTCTTGTAAAACTTCTACTAATATATGGGATAATGAGCAATGGAGTGAAGAATATCTCGAATCAGATATTCCAAGCAAATTTAACACAGATACATTATATGAATTAAAAAATTGTATATCAAAGGTCTTATTAGATATTGACAAAGTTTTGTTTAATTTATAGAGTTTAACAAATGCTTATTTGTTTAATTAAATATAATATTTTTGGAGGGAAAGTATAAATATAGAATTATCACGATTTCGTGTCAGAAAAGGGAAGTCGGAAGTAGTAGATAAGTGGATGAATTTTTTAAATGAAAATATGGAGGAAGTATTACTTACTTTGGACGGAGAGAGAATGTATGTAGAAACTATTTTTAGAGAAAAATGTGATGATGAAGAGTATCTTTATTGGTATTCAATTCAGGAAGAAAATGGAATAAGAGTGGAAGAGTCTGATTCGTGGATAGATAAAAAGCATCTTGAGTATTGGGATGAATGTATAGATAAAAATTATCATGTTGAAATGTCAATGCAAGTTTCTATGATTCCTCATCATATAGCTAATTTGATGACGGATAATTCAATTGTTAGATAAATAAAATAGATATTTAAGGAGAAATATATGGATAAAAAGACACTTTTAAATGAATGGTTGCATGAGCAGGACATTGCTCATATTAAGGGTTGGGATTTTTCTCATATTAGAGAAAGATATAGAGAAGAAGATAATCTCCCATGGGATTTTGGAAGCATTATAAAATCTTATTTAAGAGAAAGTGATTATTTGTTGGATATGGAAACAGGTGGTGGGGAATTTCTTTTATCTTTTCTACTAAATCCTAAACATACTTCAGCAATTGAAGGCTATGAGCCAAATATTAAGATATGTGAGGATAGACTTATTCCTTTGGGAATAGATTTTAAACCAGCCGATGGTGGTGATGAACTTCCTTTTAAAGATAATTATTTTGATATTATTACAAATAGACATGGTGAATATAATATTAATGAACTTAAAAGAGTTCTTAAAAGTGGAGGATTATTTCTTACACAACAGGTTGGTGCAGAAAATGACAGAGAATTAGTGGAACTTTTAATAGGAGATGTTGATATTCCATTTCCTAAAGCTTATCTGAATATTTCAAAAGAAGAATTTATAGAAAATGGTTTTGAGATTGTTGAAGAAGCAGAAGCTTATAGGCCGATAGAGTTTTATGATGTTGGTGCTCTAGTTTGGTTTGCAAGGATTATAGATTGGGAATTTCCTTATTTCGAAGTTGAAAAGTATAAAGAAAATCTCTTTAAAGCACAGGAAATTCTTGAAAAAGAAGGAGTAATTAGAGGTAGAATTCATAGATATTATTTTGTTGCAAGAAAGAAATAACGAATTTATCGTTATAGTAATAAATAAAAGACGGGAAAATATCGAAAATTTGAAATTTTTAGATTGAAATTTTTGGAGATAGAGATACCGTCTTTTTTATGTATCTGCGATACATTTAATTTTGTTTTTAACAAATCTCTTCTTTTAGATAATCCGCAAATAGTATTTCTTTACAAATAAAAATATTTGATATATAATTATGTTGAGGAAATGTTCATTTTTTAGGAGGTATTTATAAATGGTAAGATTACGTTTTGCACCAAGTCCAACAGGATATTTACATATTGGAGGACTTAGAACTGCATTATATAATTATTTATATGCTAAGCAAAATGGTGGAAAGTTTTTGCTTAGAATTGAAGATACAGATAGAACTAGATATGTTGAAGGAGCTATTGAAAATTTAATTCACGAACTTAAATGGTCAGGTGTTGAGGCAGATGAAGGTGTTTGTCTTGACGAAAATGATAATATTACAGAGATTGGTGAATGTGGTCCATATATCCAATCTGAAAGAGTTGAAAAGGGAATTTACAATAAATATGCTGAAGAACTTATTGAAAAAGGTTATGCTTATTATTGTTTCTGTAGTAAGGAAAGACTTGATGACATTAAAAATCAACAAAAAGCTGATGGAAAGATTCCAAGATATGACGGACTTTGCCGAGGTATTAGTATTGAAGATGCTAAAAAGAGAATTGCAAATGGTGAAAATTATGTTATTAGATTAAAATTACCAGAAAATAGAGATATTGTTTTTGAAGATGTTATTAAAGGTAAAATTACAATTAACACAAATGATATGGACGACCAAGTATTAATTAAAGCTGATGGTTTCCCAACTTATCATTTTGCTGTTGTTGTTGATGACCATTTAATGGGAATTACTCACATTGTAAGAGGGGATGAATGGATTTCATCTACTCCAAAACATATTTATCTTTATGAAGCATTAGGTTTTGAAAAACCTACTTTTGTTCATTTACCAACAGTTTTAAATAAGAGTGGAAAGAAATTATCTAAGAGAAATGATGATGCTTCAGTTGAAGACTTCAGATTAAAAGGATATTTACCAGAAGCACTAGTAAATTATTTAGCACTTGTAGGTTGGAGTCCAGAAAGTAATGAAGAAATTTTATCTTTAGATGAGATGGTTAAACAATTCTCATTTGAAAGAGTGTCAAAATCAGGTGGTGTTTTTGACGTAGATAAATTAGACTGGGTTAATGCTCAATATATTAGAAAAATGGAAGTGTCTGAACTTGCAAAACTTGTTAAACCTTATTTAGTTGAAGCAGGTTTTATCAAGGAAGATGTTTGTGAAAAGAGACTTGAGCTAATTACAAAAACTTTCCAAGAATCTATTTCAAGACTTCCTGAAATTGTTGATCAATCAAGATTTTTATTTGAAGATGTTGAAGTTGAACCAGAAGCAGTTGAAATGAGAAATGTTGAACATATAGAAATCTTAAAAGAAAAAATTAAAGAAGAATTATCTCAAATTGATGAAATAGACGAAGAAATTGCCAAAGGATTTATGAAAAAAATTCAAAAGGCATCAGGATTTAAAGGAAAAGACTTATATATGCCGGTTAGAGCATTACTTACAGGTCAAGTTCATGGACCTGAACTTTCTAATATTTTAGAAATTTTAGGTAAGGAAGAGATTTTAAGAAGATTAAAATAAAATTTCTTCATCTATATAATTGCAAGTTTAGTTTTGTAAATTGTAAATTTTAAAGAAAGTTGGTATATAGAATTATGCAAAATATTAAAAATTTTGTAAAAAGAATTTTTGTGTTTTCTTTAATATTACTTGGATTATTCGTTGTTCAGTCCAACAATTCTTATGCAGATACTTTATATAAAAATGAAATAACTGTTAGAATTAATAAGGACGGCAGCGCTGATATCGAAAATATTATGGATTATCATCCAACAAAGGGTACAGAATACTATATTCCTATAAATAATTTAGGAAAAAGTGAAATAATTAATTTTAATGTTTCTGAAATAACTGATTCGGGAGAAATTCCGTATGAGAGTTTATCAAAATGGGATGTTAAAAAGACTAGACAACAAAAAGCTGGTAAATCTGGAGTTGTAAAAACTTCAAATGGTTATGAACTTTGCTTTGGTTTTGGAGATTATCAAAGAAAAACTTTTAAATTAAGTTATAGAGTTACAAATTTTGTAAAACTTTTAAATGATTCAGATATGGTTTTTTGGAAGTTTGTAAATGATGATTTAGAAGCACCACCTCAAAAGGTTAAAGTTACTATCACCAAGGAAGAAGGAAAGTTTGACAATACAAATTCCAAGATTTGGGCTTTTGGGAATAAGGGTAAGATAGTTTTTGATAATGGAAATATTGTTTTTGAAAGCTTAACAAGTCTTTCAAGATCAAATTATGTAACTGTTTTAATTCAAATCAATAAGGGTGAATTCACAACAGGAGAAAAAATAAGTAGAAACTTTTCTTATTATCAAGATCAAGCATTTCAAGGCTCAAGCTATACTAAAAACACTAACAACACTGGAATTAGTAAGAAAAGAAAAACTGTATTTCCAGTTAAAACTATAGTTAGATTAATAATACTAATAGTATGTATAGCATTTGGTTCAAAAGCTGTAGCTCAAAAGAAATTCAAAGGCGGATATAAGAAATTTGATTTAAAGGGACAATATTATAGAGATGTTCCAGAAAAAGAATGGTGGCGACTTTCCCATATTCTAAAATGTGCTGGTTTTGATGGACCTGAGGCTATAATTAGAGCTTATTTCTTAAAATGGATACAAACAAAACTTCTAATTCCAATGACTGAACAAAAAGGTTTCATATTTAAGAAAGATATTCTTTCTCTAAAAATTGACTATAAAAAAGATTATCCTTTTGAGACTAAAAATGAGAGAGAATTATTTGAAATGGTTATTGAAGCTGCAAGAGACGATGGAATATTACAAGAAGATGAATTTACAAATTATTTAAGAAAGACACATAATCAAACTCAATTCAGACAATTACAAGATGAGTTTAGAAAAGATTCTGTAACTTATGCAGCAGAAAATGACTTGCTTGTAAAGAATAATAGAGATAAGAATACTTACACTTACAATGAAAAAGGTAAGGAATTTACTGCGAAATTAGTAAAATACTATAATTATTTGAAAGATTTCTCTCTATTAAGTGAAAGAGAAGTTCAAGAAATTAAAGTTTGGAAAGATTTATTGATTTATGCGACATTGTTTGATGTTGCTGATCAAGTTGAAAAACAATTAAAGAATTTATCACCAGAATTTTTAGAAAATTACGATGTAGATGTTTACTCATTGCATTCAGCTATGATTTACTCACATGTATTCTCTAATAACTTCATAGATGCTTATTCAAGAAGTGTTTCAAGATCTTCAGGAGGAGGCGGAGGCTTCTCAAGTATCGGTGGAGGCGGAGGCTCCTTTGGTGGAGGTTCCGGTGGTGGAAGTAGATAATTGGGTATATATTTGATATAATATTAATGCAATTAATATAAATTAGAAAGGAGAAAATTATGATAGTTTTAGGCGTAATTTTAGGTGTAGTTGTCTTATTAGGACTTTGGTTAATGGTTAGCTACAACAACTTAATAAGATTAAGAGAAATGGTTAAAAATGCTATGGGACAAATAGCAGCAAATGTTGAATCAAGATGGGATGCTTTAAAATCTTTAATTGATGCAACTAAAAAATACTCTGCTCATGAAGCTGAAACTTTAGAAAAAGTTGTTCAAGCAAGAGGAGGAGTTAATAGTTCAAGTTCTGTAAAAGATATTGAAGCTGATGATAATATGTTTACTCAAGCTTTATCAAGACTTGCAGTAGTTGTTGAATCATATCCAGAATTAAAGGCAAATACATTATACTTAAATACAATGGATAAAATTGATTCTTATGAACAAGATGTAAAGAATTCAAGAATGATTTACAATGATACAGTTACAAGATTTAATAGAGCTATGTTAGTATTTCCAGTAGTATTAGTTTCAAGAATGTTAGGATTCTCAGAATACGAATACTTCCAACATACAGAATCAAAATCAAATCCACCAAGCTGGGATTAATTTAAAGCACTCGAAAGAGTGCTTTTTTATTGTAAAAACTTGATTTTTATGTTAAAATGAATTATTGTATTTTAGGAGGGAATTAATGAAAAATATAAAAAGAATAGTATTAACATTTGCAATGTTATTTTTTGTAGTTTTAGCAACAGCTTGTTCAAATAATAGAGAAACAGCGAAAAAAACTTTTACTTTAGAAGATAGTGGTTTAAAAACAACTCAAGTGTTTACTTATATTGAAAAAGAAGACAAGATAATTAAACAAGAAACAATAAGTGAAGGAACTTATGCTGAGTTTCAACCTGGAAAAACAAAAGAAGAAATAAAAGAAATGATAGAGCCAATTGCTAAAAAATTTGAAGGTATTAAAGGTCTTAAATACTCAATAGATTATAAAGATGAAAGCTTTGTTGAAACAATAGAAATTGATTATGAAAATCTTGATTACGAAAAAGCAAAAGTAGCTCTTGACGAAGAGTTTCAAGATCCTTCAAAAGGAATAGTTAGTATGAAAATTACAGAAGAAGCTCTATTAAAAGATGGTTATGTAGAACAAAAATAGTCTAATTTAAAAGTAGTATTTTACTACTTTTTTATTTTGCGTTAAATTTGAAAAAAGCGTTTAAATATGATAGAATTAAAGTATAAAATATAAGGAGAATAAGATGAAAAAACTTAGCAATATTTTATTGGCATTTACAATGCTATTTGTTGTTATATTAACAACAGCCTGTTCTAACGGAACTAAAAAAAGAGTTTTCGTTAAAGATGCAGATGGTCAAAAATCAACAATTACTTATGTTTATAGTGAAAAAGAAGATAGGGTACTTAAACAATTGACAACAAATGAAGGAATTTATGATAAATTAAATCCTGCAATGACTAAAGAAGAAGTTAAGAAAATTATTGACAAAGATATTGAAGAAACAAAAGAAATAAAAGGAATCAAGCATACTGTAGAGTATAAAGAGGATAGATTCATTGAAAATATTGAAATTGACTTTGAAAATCTAGATTATGAAAAGGCAAAAAATTATCTTTCAATTCAAGATCCAAAAAAAGTAAGAGTTAGCATGAAGGTATCTGCAGAAATTATGTATAATCAAGGATATAAGGAACAAAAATAATTTTAATATATAAAAGTGGAGGTAAAAAATGAAAAATTTAAAAAAGGCATTACTAGCATTTGCTATGCTATTTGTTGTTGTTTTATCAACAGCTTGTTCAAGTAAGGATGCAACTAGCACAAAAACTTTTGTGTTAGATAAAAATGGTTTAAAAACAACTGTTGTTTATACTTATATTGAAAAAGAAGATAAAGTAATTAAACAAGTAACAACAAATGAAGGTGTTTATGCAAGTCTAAACAGATCTAAAGAAGATATTCAAAAGATTTTAGATTCAATATCTGCAAAATATCAGGGAATTGATGGAATTAAACAATCTATAGATTATCAAGAAGATAAATTTATAGAAACTATTGAAGTTGATTACGAAAATCTTGACTATGAAAAATCAAAAGTAGTTATGGGAACAAACTTCCAAGATCCTAAAAAAGTTAAAATTAGCTTGAAAAAGTCAGAAGAAACTTTAATAAAAGCTGGATATCAAGAACAAAAATAGTGTTATTTTTAAAAAAAGTAGTATTTTACTACTTTTTTTGCTTGTTGAAAAATATTTAAAAATATGTTACAATAAGTCATAAATTTCATTTGGAGGTAAATAATGAAGAATTTAAGAAGAATTTTATTAACAATTACAATGTTATTCGTGGTAGTTTTAACAGCTGCTTGTTCAAAGAAAGATGAGTATGCAACAAAAGTTTTCTATTTAGAAAAAAATGGGTTAAAGACAACAATTACTTATACTTATGATGAAAAAGAAGACAAAATAATTAAGCAAGAAACTAAAAACGAAGGCATTTATTCTGAGTTCAGACCAGGAGCAAGCAAAGAAGATGTTCAAAAACTTTTAGATCCAATAGCTGCAAAATATCAAGGAATTACAGGATTAAAAGAAAGCATTGAATATCAAGATGATAAATTCATCGAAACTTTAGAAGTAGATTACGAAAATATTGACTTTGAAAAAGCAAAAACAGTTTTCGGACCAAGCTTCCAAGATCCTAAAAAAGTTAGAGTATCTATGAAAAAGACTGAAGATTCTTTAACAAAAGCAGGTTATACTGTAAAATAATTAATTTACTAAAAAAGATAGCATAGCTATCTTTTTTTATGTTGTTTGAAAAATATTTTATAATATGATAGAATTAGTTAATAAATTTTTTAGGAGGTAAATGATGAAAAATATTAGAAGATTTTTAGTAACATTTGCAATGCTATTTGTTATAGTATTGACAACAGCTTGTTCAAATAAAGGAACAAATAATGAAAATAAAAAAGAAGAAAAAGAAAAAGTAGAAGTAGAAGATACAACTCCAAAGGAAAAGAAGAATCCTTCAAAAACTTTTGTAAAGGAAACACCAGGTTATAAACAAACAGCTACTTATTATTATATAGAAAGTGAAGATAGAATCGTATATCAAGAAACTATAACTGAATCAACTTACGAAGCATACAAAATAGGTGGTGGAAATAAGGAAAAAATTCAAAAAATTTTAAAAGAAGTAAATGAACATCAAAAAGGATATAGCTGGATTAAAAATACTTTAGAATTGAGAGATGATGGATTTAAAACAGTTTCAGAAATAAATTTTGGAACTCTTATTTATGAAGAAGCTCAAAAAGTATTTGGAGAAAATTACATTAATCCACATAAAGAAAAATTCAGCATGAAACAAACAGAAGATGCGCTGTTAAAAGGTGGATATGTAGAAAAGAAATAAATTTTGGAATATACATAAAATTTAGGGAGAGATTTTATGAAAAATTTTAAAAGAATTTTATTAGCAATAGCTATGATTTTTGTTGTTGTGTTAACAACTGCTTGTATAAAAACTGAATCTATTTCAACAAAAACTTTTTTACTTGATAATGGTATTATAAAAAAAACAATTATTTATACTTATAAGGTAAAAGAAGATAAAATTCTTAAACAGGAAACAAAAACTGAAGGAAATTTTTCAATATATAAACCTGAATCAACTAAAGAAGAAATTATAGATATGTTTGAAAAGGCTCTTGTTAAATATAAAGGCATTGAGGGTCTTAAAGCAGATATAACTTATGAAGGTGATACCTTCGTTGAAAATGTTGAAATAGACTATGAAAGTATTGATTATAAAAAAGCACAAACAGTTTTTGGACCAAGTTTTAAAAGTCCTAAAGAAGTAAAATATACTATGAAAGGAATAGAAAAACAACTTCTTGATGAGGGCTATGTGGAACAGAAATAATTTTAAAAGACAGTTTTACTGTCTTTTTTTATTGTGAAACAATAAGGTTCTCGGATACTCACCCGATGCTAAATATCGTGGAAGGGTGGGGTTGTTATTTGAAAAAAACTTCATATTGTGATAGAATAAGTTAACCAAAAAGGAGGATAATTATGAAAAGAATTAATAAAATTCTGTTAGCATTTTCAATGCTTTTTGTTGTTGTATTAACAACTGCTTGCTCTGGTTTAGGAGTAAAAACTGCTACAAGAACTTTTGAAAAAGAAGAAAAAGAAAATGGTATAAAAACAACTATTGAATATACATTTATAGAAAAAGAAGATAAGGTTCTAAAAGAAGTAACTACTACTGAAGTACCATATAGTATATATAAAGGTTTATCTATGGACGAAATCAAAATTAAAGTAGAGGCAGTTTCAGCAAGATATCAATATATAAAAGGTGTGAAGGAAAGTATTGAATATAAAGAAAATGCTTTTATTGAAGTTATGGAAATCGACTATGAAAATATTGATTTTGAAAAAGCAAATAAAGCATTTAACTCAAATATAAAAGATCCTAAACAATCTAAAGTTAGTATGGAAGAAACAGTAAAATCATTAACAAATGATGGTTATACAGAAAAGAAATAATTTAACCAAAAAGGAGAAAAAATGAAAAGAATTAGTAGATTAATATTAACATTTGCAATGATATTTGTTGTAGTATTAACAACAGCTTGTGAAAGTAACAAACCTATTACAAAAACTTTTGTATTAAATCAAGAAATGGTTACTATAACTGAAACTATAACTTATATTAAAAGTAAGGATAAAATTATAAAGGTTACTAAAGTTACAGATGCAAAAATGATTTTAAAATCTGAAGAAGCCAAAAAAAAGGTTGTAAATATTTTAAATCTATCTTTAGCTAATCATCAAGGAATTAATGGTTTGACTGCGACTTTAGATATTCAAGAAGATAAATATGTTCAAACTGTTGAATTAGATTACGAGAATCTTGATTATGAAAAAGCTAAACAACAAATTCCAGGATTTGAAGAAGTATATGGTAGCAATGATTTAAGTATGAAAAATAGAGAAGCTGAGTTAATTAAACAAGGCTTTGTAGAACAAAAATAATTGTAGAGGAAGAGAATGATAAAACTAAAAAACATAATTTTTTCATTTTCAATGCTAGTTGTTTTACTATTAGCTTCAGCTTGTTCAATGAAGAAAGGAAATCCTACAAAATCCTATGAACTACTTATAAATGATTCAAAAGTAGTTATAACATATACTTACACTGAAAAGGAAGAAAAAGTTTTAAAAGAAAAAGTTAAATCAACTTTTAAATATTCGTCTTATTCGGGATTAAAAGAAAATGAAATTAAAAAAATAGTAAATGAAGTTGTTGGTAAAATTCAAGCAATTGATGGAATAAAAGCGAGTGTTGAATTTAAAGATGATGGGATTATAGAAGATATAGAACTCGACTTTGAAAAACTTGACTATAAAAAATCAAATGAGTTTAATAGACTTTATTTTACTGGTGAACTTAAAAGTAATAATGTTACTTTAAAAGAAATGGAAACTCAATTATTACAAATGGGATTTAAAAAAATTGAAGAAAAAAAATAATTTTAAAAGGCAGTTTAACTGTCTTTTTTTATTGTGAAACAACAAGGTTCCCAGGTACCCACCCGATGTGAAGCATCGTGGAAGGGAGGGTTAATTTGAAAAAAATTTCATAATGTGATAAAATTAGTTAACCAAAAAGGAGGAAAATAATGAAAAGAATTAGTAGATTATTATTAGCATTTGCAATGCTATTTGTTATTGTAGTAACTACAGCTTGTGGTAGTAAAGGAGAAAATGCAACAAAGACTTTTGTATTAGAAAAAAACGGTATAAAAATTACTTTAGTTTATACTTACATAGAAAGCGAAGATAAAGTAATTAAACAAACATCTAATACAATTGCTCCATATTCAGGATTTAATGGTTTAAGTAAAGAAGAAGTAAAAAGCAGAATAGAAGCGGCTGCTAAACAATATCAAGGAATTAAAGGTTTAAAAGAATCTGTTACTTTTAATGATGATGGATTTACAGAAGAACTTGAAGTAGATTATGAAAATATTGATTTTGAGAAGGCAAGACAATTACCAGGAATGATATTTTCAGGTGATCCTTCAGCAAATAAAGTTAGCATGAAAGCAAGTGAAGAAATGTTATTACAACAAGGATTCGAAGAAAAATAATTTTTATGGAGGTGTCCTATGAAAAATTTAAAAAGAATTATAACAAGTTTTGTATTACTTTTTACAATTGTAATTCTTGCATCTTGTAGTTCTGGTGGACAAACAAAATCTTATTATTTTGAAAACGAAGAAATTACAAGTACTATAAAGGTTAATTATAAAGAAGATACTATTAAAGCTATTGATGCAGAAGTTAAAATAAGTTATAAAAATTTGGGAGTTGAAAATGAAGAGCAAGCAAAAGCGATGGCATCAATGGCAGGAAATTTTGTTAACTCAATAGAGGGTTTTAAATATGAACTTAAATATAATGATACAGGGATAGTAGCTAATATTTCAATTGATTTTACAAAAATTGATATTAATAAATTCAGCGGACTATTAGGTACGAAATTATCTGAAGAAGAAGTAGAACAAGCTAAAGAGAAGATTAAAGAATCTTTAAGTTTTAAAGAGTTTGAAAAGAATATTTTAAAATATGGATTTAAAGAAAAATAATAAAAAGCAGTTATACTGCTTTTTTATTTGCATTTAAATAACTTTGTTAAAAAATATTTGAAAAAACTTTTCATATATGCTAAAATTAGTTATAATTTTTTAAATGGAGGTTAAGAATGAAAAATTTAAAAAGAACTTTATTAGCATTTGCTATGTTATTTGTTGTAGTACTAACTACTGCTTGTTCAGGAAGTAAAACTGCTACAAAAACTTTTGTTAGAGAAAATAATGGAGTTAAAACAACTTTAACTTATACTTATAATGAAAGTGACGATAAAGTAATTAAACAAACAACTGTAAACGAAGGTGTTTATGCTAATATTCCAAACTTAAAGACAAAAGAAGCAGTTAAGGCTGTTTTAGATCCAATTGCTGAAAAATATCAAGGAATCAAAGGAATCAAAGAATCAATAGATTATCAAGAAGATAAATTCGTTGAAACTTTAGAAGTTGATTATGAAAATCTTGACTATGAAAAAGCAAAAACTATAATGGGTGAAAGCTTCCAAGATCCTAAAAAAGTTAAAATTAGTATGAAAAAGAGTGAAGAACTTGTAACTCAACAAGGATTCAAAGAACAAAAATAATTAAAAATTAAAAAGTAGTATTTATACTACTTTTTTTATTGCAAAAATTTAGAAATTCACTAAAATGTTTGCTTTTGGAATTTTAGGCGCGAAAAATATATTACATAAATTTAACAAAATATTATAAGTTTTTAAAATGAATATCTTTTCACAATCCTTTGTATAACAAGACAATATACATATTTTAAATTATATTTTTGGTTGCTAAAAGTTTACCATAAGATTTTTTTGATTTTATCAAAAATAATTTTCAAATTTTAAGGTTTTTAGCTATTTTATTTGTTAAAAAATGGGTAACTTATGATATACTATATAAGTATATTAAAAATAAAAATTTACAAAAAAAAGTAGGAAAATAGGAGGTATGTATGAAGAGAGAAGAAGTAGTACAGAAAAATTGGAGAGCTAGAAAAAAACATGGTAGCTGGTTATTCGTAAGCAGTCTATTAGTATTCACTTTATTAGCTCCAACAACAGCAAAATTAACAGGCTCATTAAGACATGTTTCTTACGGAGCGGAAAGAGAAATAGATCCGTCTGTTAACTTAGGTAATGCAGAATATAACCCTAAGGCGAAATTAATTGTTACTCCAGATAATCAAGACACATTTTTTACAACATCAGCAGATGCTCACAAAGATGGAAATGTAGTAACATTAACTGATGATGCACCTTCAAGAAAGGGAGCTTATACATTATTTAATAAGATTTCACTATCTGAAAGCTTTGAATTAGTTGGGGAAATCAATATTGGAAAAAGATATGAAGGATATAGCCCAGATGGAGTTACTGGTGGAGATGGTGTTTCTTTTGTATTTACAACTAAAGAACCCGGAGTAGTAGGATTAGATGGAGCAAGTATAGGACTTGGAGGTATTCCAAATTCTTTTGGTTTTAAATTAGATACTTACCATAATACCAGTACACCAAATGGAGCAGCTAAATCAGATGCCGATCCTAAATTTCCAGGATATCAAAATGGAGCATTTGGAGCATTCTACCGTACTGATGGTGGTGGTAGAGCGAAATATGCTGTAAGTGATGCAAAGAGATTGACTACTCAACCTACTAATAATGAATTTAAAAAGGTAATAGTTAGTTATAACGGCTCTACAAAGAAAATGACTGTAACATATGATGGTCAAGTATTTGAAAGAAGTATTCAAGATTGGATTAATAATAGTAGAAGTACAACTAGACAAGTTGCTGGTCAAGAAGAGTTAGCTTTTGCCCTATTTGCATCAACTGGGGGCGCTAGAAACTTACAACAATTCAAATTAGAACGTTTTGAATATTCTGCAGGTGGTTCTTATGTTACTGTTAAGTATGTAGATGCAGATACAAAACAAGAAATAAAATCTCATAAGACTTTTAGAAGTGATGGAAGTACTCCTTCTGTTAACTTATCAAGCTATGTAAATCTTGATGGATATAAGTTAGTTGCAACAAATGTTTCAACTGCAAGAGGATACCAATCAGGAGATACTGTAAATTATGTAGTAGGTTCTCAAATTGTAACTTATGCATATAGAGTTGATAAAGATGCTCTTAAAGCAGAAATAGCAAAAGAAAATACTGTAAAAAATTCTGATAAATATAAAAATGCAACAGATGCAAAGAAAAAGGCTTATGATGATGCATTAGCGGCAGCAAAGAGAATTGATGCAAAATCAAATGCAACAGTTGAAGAAGTAAAAAAAGCAAAAGAAGATTTAGCAAATGCGGCAGCAGCTTTAGATGGTCAAGCTACAAACAAAGATGCTCTTAAAGCAGAAATAGCAAAAGAAAATGATGTAAAAGCTAGTGCTAAATATAAAAATGGAAGTGCTGACAAGAAACAAGCCCTTGAGATGGCAGAATATAAGACTTTCACCAATGGTGGTAGACCGATTTTAAATGTCTATGAGTTTGACGAAAAGCAATTAGATAACCCCAACCTAAAGGTCAAAAGATTTGAAGGATATACCAAGGAATGGGCTGAGTTCGTTTTTGCCAACCGCAACTCTGCAGACGGTGGAAGTACACATGACTATGATATTGTCATTGGTCCAATCGCAAATGACCGTGTCGGACTACAGATCAGACGCTATATAGAACAAGAGATAACCTTCGAAACTTTCCTAGAAAGGCTGAAGTACATGAAAGGAATAACCTTTCAATACTTCTTCGGAACCCAACAGTCCATCCAACTACTTAAACGCTTATGAACGAAACAAAGTATATGATAGAGTGTATAACACGTGACCTCATTCTCAAACTCATGTCTGATAAGGAAATGAATATGCAAGAGGCAGTCGATACTCTCTATAATTCTGACACATACGAAAAGCTCAAAGATACCCGAACAGGGCTTTATTTCCAGAGTACTGGATACGTCTATGACTATCTTAACAAGGAATTGCTAACAGGGAAAATGCAATAAGCAACAACCAAAGAGACGCCCTTTTCAATTTGAAGAGGGCGTCTCTTTGCATCAAAGGAAGCCT
>ERZ773214.833-NODE-833-length-19154-cov-19.764647_pt1 | contig 19154 bp, 27 predicted proteins | sample MGYA00511238_ERZ773214 | MGnify/ENA primary metagenome ERZ773214 (study PRJEB29015, sample SAMEA2738157) | human oral metagenome | biome: human oral; feature: human-associated habitat; material: saliva | place: China | collected 2259 ... | reverse complement strand
AATGGATATAACAACTCCCTCCTAAGGAGTAGTTGCAGGTTCGATTCCTGCAGGGAGCATAATAAGAAGCGTAAAGAAACGTAAAGAATATTCAAAGTGTTTATTTATAGGCAATCATCACAATTTGGTTTTTTAAAATAGGTTAGTATTTTTAGTTTTTTTGACCAAAACTTGACCAAAATTTGACCAAAAAATCAATTAAATATAAAATTAAGTGGATCATATATCTGGTCTATTTTATTTTGTGTTTAATATGTATAAAAACTTGAATTGTCTTTCTAAAAGTGATACAATAGATATACAAAGAATAGAGGGGAAAACTATGCCACAAATTGCTGTAAGAGTTGATGATCAATTAAAAAAAGAAGCAACTGCGCTCTTTAATGAATTGGGTTTAGATATGACAACTGCTGTAAAGTTGTTTTTAAAGCAAAGTGTTTTAACTAGAAGTATTCCTTTTGAAGTGAAATTAGATGTTGATGATGATGTAAAAAAGGGTTGAAGCTATGGTTTATACAATAGATCAGATAAAAGATAAGATTTCTCCTGTTGCTGAAAAATATGATTTGTCTAAAGTTTATCTTTTTGGTTCTTATGCAAGAGGTGAAGCAGATGAAAAAAGTGATGTGGATATTGCTTTAGAGTTAGAAGATGAATCAAGTTATTTTGATGTTTATGGGAAATTATTAACTCTTTTTGATGGAGAAATAGATATTTTGTTAGTTAGTGATTTGCTTTCTCCGAAAACGAATATTGGGAAGTTAGTTAAGAAGAATTTTTTGAATGATAGAGAGGTAATTTATGAGAAGTCAAACGCTTGAATCAGATATTGCGTATTTAAAGGATATGATTCTGTATTTAGATAAGGCTGTTGGAGTTTTAGATAAAGCTAGAAAGTATAATTTGCCTTTAGATGATGATATGGTAGTTGATTCTATTGCTATGAATCTTGGTCAAGTAGGGGAACAATTATCATTAGGAAAATTATCAGAAGAAGTAAAAGAAAAGTATTCTGATAGGTTGAATTGGGTACAAATAAAAGGATTTAGAAATTTTATTTATCATAACTATTCAAATTTGAATTTTAAAATTGTGGAAGGAATATTGAAAAAATCTGTTCCTGAAACAAAAGAAGCCTTATATTCGATTATAAGAGAATTAGAATCTGAATTATAGAATACTATTTATTAGGAGATAGAAAATGGAAATAAAAAATGTTAGTTATTACAATTCTGTACCTCAATTTTTGAAGCCAAAGTTGAATTATTTTTTAAGAGATTTCTTGAATGATTATTCTGATTATATTGAAGATATGGAAGCTGGATCAAACTTTGATTCAGAAGTTGAATATGAAGGCGATTTAGAGGTTTATTTTGTTAAATTTGTATTCAATAAAAAAGGTGGGGGAATCTTTGGCAACTCTGAAAGTGAGTTAGATGTTTATTGTAACAATGAGTTATGTTTAACTGCTACAATAGGATAGAATGAAAAAAACACTATCATTAGATAGTGTTATTTTTTTTGTTTTCATTATAAAATTGTGTTGCTATTTCTTTAACGTAGTTTTCGTATTTTGACGGAATATCAGCATTTTTGAGATAGTCCTGATAATTGAAGCTATCGTCTATTGGGTATTCGCTGTTCACTAAACTCATAAAATCAAGGATTCGTCCTTTTTCGCTAGTATTTTCTATATGATTTTTAAAGGTATCTATTTGAGATAGTGAATTGTTAGAATCATCATTGATTAGATGGTGTTTCTCATGTAGTAGAACGTTTATTTTCTCGATTTCTGATGTGTCGGCTCGAAGAAAAATAAAGTGTTTATTCTTTGCTAGAACGTATCTTCCTTTAGTGGATAGGTCTTTAAGAATGATTACTTTACAATTTAGGTGTTCGATTTCTTTTATAACTTTGTTTAGATTCATACTTATTTTTTATTTGAAAAGTATTCGTTTAGATAATTCTTTATGATTTCTCTATCGTGATCCGTGATAGGTGTACCATCATAAGCGACTGAATTATCAATAGCAGAATCAAGGTCAATATCTGAATCAGGATCAGGAATATCAGTTTTACCTAGCAGGTAGTCTGTTGATACATTGAAGAAGTCTGCTAGTTTTTCAACCATTTCATGTTTAGGTTTGCGCTCCCCTTTTTCATAGAAAGCAATATTTTGTTGGCTTGTATGTATTGAAAGTGCAAGTTCTTTTTGAGTGATATTAGCTTTTTGGCGAAGTTCTTTTAGTCTATTTGGAAGCATATTTTCTATCTCCGAAAAAAAATAAAAAAAAATTTAAAAAAACTATTGACTTCTAACAACAAAAGTAGTATTATATATTTAACAACAAAAGTTGTTAAAGAAAATGGTCTTTGAAAATTTAATAAAAAACGTGTCAGACAACAACGAAGCATTGACTAACACGATTAAATGTAGCAATTTAATTATAAGTGAAAAATGGTAAAATGTCAAGTTGGTCTGATAATAGATGTAGTTTGTGGAGTTTAGCTGATAAAACTAGAATGGCTCCTGAACCTTTAAAGACAAACCAATCTAATTTTTGTTCGAGTTCTGTTTTTGGTTTTGATACAGTATGCCTTTCAAATTTCGTTTGATAAGTTCTCAAAAATACCAAACCTTAAGCTAGATTCCGTAAACTATGTCTATTATTCATAATTGATCACGTTGGGTGTTTCGTCCTTTCGCCTTAGTAGATAAGAAAAGGGAACTGACGGCTGTGGTGCAGTCAATGATACTTTGTAGAGGTAGCTAGAGTGAGATAGTGAGGCTATATCGTATGGTCGGTGTGTAAGAGTAAAATCTTGCTAATGCCTTTGGGTAAGGAAGAGGGGGTATTGAGTTATCCTTAAATCTGTGACCTTGGCGAAGGGAGTAAGCTATAAAGCTGAAAGTGTGCGAAGATAAGAGCATACACAAAAAAAAGAGTAACAAGAAAAGGCTTTGAAATATAAGCCTTTTTATTTTTACTCAAAAAAGGAAATTAACAATAAAATTTATTGTTAGTTTTCACAAGAGAATAGTTTTTATTCTTTTATGTGAATTAACAATAGAAAGAAAGAGGGTATATTTATAAGAGAATTTTTTGAAGGTTATTTTCTTTTCCTGAAAAAAGGAATGAAGTTTTGGTTAGAATATCATTTGAAGCTGTTAAGAGTTTTATTAGTAGCTTTTAGTATGGTGTTAGTTGATTTTTTAATTTATCAGTTTTTCTATCTGATATTTAGTAATAATACTGTTTCTGTATTCTTTTTAATTTTATTATTGATTTTATTAGATAGTTTTGTAATGTATGCGATATGTCGTGAATATTGATTGAAAGAGGTGTGTTAAGATCGTATCTATTGAGTGGAAGGGAGAAGATGATGTAAGAACATATTCAGAAGAATGGATTCGTAGGGAATATCTGCGAATATATAGTAGGTTCTGTTGGAATCTAAAAATCTATGCTCACGTTAAGAGGGGCGCTGATGTTTATGTATCGTCTAAAAAATGTTGTGAAGATTTGTATAGGAAGTTATATGCTATGGGTCAATTAACGAATACTTTTTACCGTAAGATTGATAATCGTATTGATCGTACTTATAACCATTTTTTAGAAACAGGAGAAATTATTGAATTTCATTAAATAGTTGTTAGTTGTAGTAAGTCGGTGTATATCGGCTTTTTTGTTTAGAGAAAAGGAGAAAATATGACAGTATTTATCTATAAACGGTCACGTTCACCATCTAATGAATGAGATCGAAAAAGAAAAAACATTATTTAAAATAAAAAAAGAAAAAGGAGAAAAAATTAATGTTTAAATCTAATGAATTTAAGGCTTACGGATCAATCCGTAAAACGAAAGTGGCTGGTACTTGTGGAGTTATTTTGGCTTTTGCTATGATGGCTATGGTAACTAATGGGAATGTATCTGCTGATGAAGTAAAACCTTCAACTCCTGCAACTACTGAAGTTGCTAAACCTGCTTCACCTACCGAAGCACCTAAAACGGAAGCTAAACCTGCTTCACCTACCGAAGCACCGAAAACAGAAGCAAAAGCTGATCCAAAATCAGAAGCTAAAAAAGGAGAAACAGTAAAACCTGTTGAATCTGCTGATCTTGATTCTACTGTGAAAAAAGCGCAAGAAGTCGGTGTTAAAGTAACCGAAACTGAAAAAGTTGGTTATGATACTGAAGATCAAGCAAAAGCTGATGAAAAAGCGCAAGTTAAAGTGATCGAGAAGAAGATTGCTGAAAAACAGCAAAACACAAAAGAAATCAATGAAGCGCAAGGCAAAAACGCTAAAATTAAAGCAGAAAACAAAACTGCTATGGAAAAAGCTGGCTTGAAACATACTGGTGATTATCCAAAAGATAAGAAAATTGTTGATGGCTATAATGCGCAAGCTAAGAAAGAAAATCAAACTAACGAAGCTAAATTCAAAAATGAAAAGCTGGAAGCAGAGAAAATCAAGGCTAAAGACAAAGCTATCATGGAAAAAGTCGGCTTGAAATTCACTGGTGACTATGCGCAAGATCAAAAAGCTGTTGATCAATGGAATAAGGCTAACGCTGGTAAGGTTATCAAGTCAATTCAAACTGGTTTGACTGCAACTGCTAAAACTACTTTTGAAGTGGTTTCAGGTGCTTCTAAAGTTACTCCCCCTGCCTATACAGCTAACGTGATTCAAGGCTATGCTCGTAACACTAACTTGGATGCAAACTTTGATAATGTGTTCCTTCTTGATGATAAGAGTGGTACTGCTAAGATCAAGGTAAAAAACACTTCTAATGGTGATGTTACCTTAACATTTAGCAATATTACGCCAAGTGCTGAATCAGGCTTCATTCGTAGCTATGTTGCTCTATGGGCTGGTGAAGATGGTGGTATTGGTTATGGTGTCTTTATCTCTGCTGGTGCTGGTGAAGCAAATGGAGGTGGAGGCGTAGATGGTCAAGGTGGTGGAGGTGCTTCAGGCGCTTACCTCAATGACCGTCAAGGCTGGGTTAAAATGGTGACTGTCGGAGTAGAAACAGATTCAAATAACGTAAGTGAAGTAACTGTCAATGACGTTGATAGTAACCAAGTTATTGATGTTTCTAAACTTGATGGCGCTAAAGTAACAACTGGTAAGAATATTACACAAAGTGGTAATTCATTTACTGCGAATGATTCTGCGCAAAGTCAAAGTACAGCAGGAGTTCTTGATTCTAATGGTATTGGTTGGTCATTTGCTAAAGGACAAAAGATTAACTTTACATTCATTCATTCAAACACTTCTGATACTTCATATTCAATCGTAGGTGGATTGTTTGGACGTGCTTCACAAAAAGAAGTTAAGCAAGAGCCTATTTCTATTGAGAAATACAATGATCCAAAATACACTCCAAAACCATTGATTTCAATTAAGCCTTATGTGCCTGTTCCTAAAGAAAAACAAGTGGAAGTTGAATACCACAAAGCCTATGTTAAAGAAAAACCTGTAACTCCTGAAAAACCAAAAGAAGAAAAACCTGTAACTCCTGAAAAACCAAAAGAGCAGAAGCCTGAATTGCCGAATACTGGTACTGCTGAATCTTCACTTGGTCTTGCTGGTGTAGCTGGTGTGCTTGCAACTGTGCTTGGTTTCGCTGGTCTTAAACGTAAAGAAGATTAGTCTATCTGTTAAGGGCGATTAAAACAGGAAAATCGCCCTTTTTAATTTGTGAAATTAAATATTTAAAGAGGTGTAAAAAAAATGGCAAAAATTAAAAAAATCCCTGTTGGCTTGGAAGCTATTGGATCAAAAGTAGTTGTGAATCCAAAATTCCGTGAAGTTATTACTGGTAACGGTGAAAATTTTGTTCCTTTCCGTGAGTTTGAATTGTCAGGAGATCAACAAAATAGCGTGACTGTTCGTGTATATGGAATTAACAATTCTGATACTCCGAAGGCTAAAGGTCTGACTGTTGTTAAGTCTGTATCAGGACTTAATTTTGTAACTCGCTTGATTGGTCGAAAAGAAGAAATTCAATTTGAAGCAAGTGAATTGCGCTTTGAAAAATAAGAAAAGGAGAAAATAAAAAATGGCTTTTAACATTCGTAAATTTAACAATGCAGAAATCCCTGTTAATGTGAAGGAAAAATTCGGTACGCTTACTTTTCTTGGGTTTGACGAAAACTGGAAAATGGTAGAAGGAGAAGCTGTCGATTATCCTACTCATGCTGAAGTTTTCTCTGACAAAATGCAAGAAACTATTGCGATCAAGCTGGAAGAAGGTATTTCAGTAGAAGATATTCCGTTTATGTCAGAAGTTGAAATTGTTGGTCAAGCGACAATTTGGATCTATGATTATGAAGATACGGTGTATCGTGGCAATAACAATGTGTCAGAAATCAAGGCGCTTGCTTTCTCATTGCGTGCTGAAAACATTAAGCGTGTTGGTGCCGGTGTAATTCCACAACCTAAGCAAGAGCAGAAGCAAGAACAAAAACAAGAGCATAAAGCTTAATTTGTAAAGGAGAAAAGATATGGGTTTGTTTCCTGCGTATCGAGGAATCAAGATAAAGCCTTATATGGTGAATCTTAGATACTTTATCTTTTCTTTTTTCTTTTTGTTGTTTAGTCCTGGGCTTGTATTCTATGTTTATCTAAACTTTGATAAAATCAAGAGTTTAGATATACCAGCTATTGTTATACTTGTGATCCTGTTGGTAGTATTTATTGTTTTAAGTATTTATCTAACCTGGTTTTCACAAGAAAGATTCTTTCTTTTTCAAAAGTTAGAAAGACTGTCTAAACTGGCTTTCTTTTTGAAAGAGAATGGTTATACCTATACAAAGAAGGTAAAACGAGAATCAGGTACTATTGATAAAGTTGTGTTTCCTGTTGTTTATCTGAAGCAGAATCGCTATGATCTTGATGTAGCGTTTAAAATGGCTGGTAACAAGTTTCAAGAAAAGTTTAAGAAGATTGGTAGTGAGTTAGAAACAACTTTTTTCATGGACTTTATGGAAGTTCAGGACGATATAAAGTTTAAAACTTACAAACTAGCCTATTCTGCTTTTTTGAATCGTATCAAGGTAACTGATGTCAACTATTCTGATAAAGGTATTCAACTGATGAAGAATCTTTACTGGAATCCTATTGATGATCCTCATATGCTGGTCTGTGGTGGTACTGGTGGTGGTAAAACTGTACTTTTAAGAACGTTGATTCTTGCTATGTCAAAAGTAGGTGTAGTGGATATTTGTGATCCAAAACAAGCTGACTTTGTGACAATGGCAGAACAAAAAGCCTTTGAAGGTCGAATCTCTTATCAAGTAGAAGATATTGTTTCTATGATTGAAAGAGGTGTTGAAATTATGTTTTCACGATATGCCTATATGCGTGAAAAACGTGAAGAAAATGGCGATAAGGACTTGAAGAAGTTTTATGAGTATGGTTTAGAGCCTTATTTCCTAGTTTGTGATGAATACAATGCCTTGTGTGCTATGTTAGACTTTCAAACTAGACAGCGTTTAGACAATGCTATGGGACAATTTCTGCTTCTTGGAAGGCAAGCTGGCTGTTTTGGAATAATAGCTATGCAGAAGCCTTCAAGAGAAGATTTAGGCTCAAAATTACAAGCAAACATTAACTTTCGTGTGTCTGTTGGTCGATTGGACGAGATCGGTTATGATTTAGCCTTTGGTGAAGTCAATAGAAACAAGGAATTTAAGTATGTGAAATATCTTGCTGGTAAGCGTGTTTATGGGCGTGGATATGCTTCTGTTTATGGAGAAGTAGCAAGGGAATTTTATTCACCTTTATATGTCAATGGTTTCTCATTTACTGATGAATTTAACCAGGTGAAAAGACGAGAAAATCCTTTCAATCCATTAGAGAATCCTGAAGTTGTTCTTTCTGAAGAAGAAAAACAAGCATTACAGGAAGAGATGCAGGCTAAAGAAGAATTGCAGAATGGTTCTGTTAAAAAGGCTAGTCCTGAATTGGTTCAAGAATTGATGGCAAGTAAACAAAAAGAAAATGAAGATGATCTAGTAAGAACATTTGCTTTTTCTAAAGAACTTGGTGTTTCTGCTGGTTCTATGAAAAACTTGGTTGATAAGCTAGATGGTATTTTAGATTTTGAAAAGGAAGATAACGTAGTGTTACTTGATAAAACTCAAAGAGATATTATTAGAGATTTGTTTGAGTTGAAAAAGAATACTACACAAAATTGGAGTGAGATTTTGGAAGATTTTCCTTTTGATCAATACTAATCTAGTAGTTGTGAGGGGGTTTACCCCTCTTTTTTATTACTGCTAGTTGGTACAATTCAGCTTGCTAGTAGCTAGTAGCAGGAACGAGGAAGCGTATGCGACGAGTGACTGCGTGTACTAGCGTGTACTAGCAGGCTGGATTGTGCGAATTAACCCCCTATGACTAATAGGGGGGTGGAAGTATTCAAAAGTGGTCAAAAGTATTGATATTACTGACTTTCTGATAGCGAAAATTTTGAAAAACTGAAAAAGTGAGGAATTATGGAATTTAATTATTTAGAAAAAGTTATGAGAATGTATAATTTCTCGGTAAATGAAATATCAGACTATTTAGGAATCAATGTTGGTTCTTTTTATCATTGGAAAGAAGCTGGTAAAGTGCCTGATTCGTATGATTCACAAATTCAAGAGTTGGTGGCTTTTAAAGAAGGTGTGCGAGATAGTGGTTTTTCTTTGGAAGGTAAAGTTGACTATGTGAAGGTAACATTCAAAACGAGAGATTACATTGAAGTGATTGAAAAAGTCCTATGTTTGAAGAACAAGCCTTTTCTCGAAGAAGAAAAAGGTGGTTCAGGTTACGATACAAAATATACATTCCAGCATATCAACCTTTTCATTTCAAAGAAAAGGGAAGATATGGGTTGTATGATTGAGTTAAAAGGTCAGGCTTGCAGGCAATTTGAATATTACCTAGAAGAAGAACAAAAGGCAAGTTGGAGAGATTTCTTTATACGGTGCTTTGAGTATGAGCGTGAGATTGCTGAAGGTGATGGAAAGTATATGAATATACCTCGGCTAGATATTGCGCTTGATGAAAAGTATAACGAAGAAGGGAATTTTGAACTTGGCAAGCTGGTAGAACTTTGGGACGAAGGCTTGATTGATAGTCGGTTGAGATTGAAGCAGATTGAAGATAATGGTGAGTATGGAAAAGCTAAAACAATCTACTTTGGATCAAGACAATCTGCCTATCATTTTTGCTTTTATCAGAAGGATATTGAGCAGGCGAAAAAACTTGGTTTTGATTTAGATTTCATTCATTCGGCTTTACAATTCAAGAATCGGTATGAAGTGCGAATGTGTGATGAAGTCGCTTTGGACTTTGTTAAAAAAGCCTTGAATGAAAGATTGGATATGGCGAAGTTGGCTGTAAGGGTGATCAATAGCAAGATTAAGGTTTATGAGAAAGTCAATGGAAAGAAGGTTCTTAACAAAGAGTGGTATTCATTGCTGGGTGAAGTTGACCGAATCGGTTTTTCAACTGCTCCTGTTGAAGTTGGATTCTTTGATAAACAGTATAAATGGATCAATGAAAATGTTTCAGGTGTAACTACTGTTCTTAAAACTTGGGAAAATATAACTGGTGAGCATAAGTTGAAAAAAATATTGTTTGAAGGGAATATAAGTGAAAAAAATTGGAAGAAATTAGAGCAAGCGAGGGTTGACTATGAGAAAAATTTACAGGTTGATAGGTACTGATTCAGTAGTAGTGAATAATAGTAACTTAGTTGTATCTACTGATAAAGGATTGAAGTCTATTAGTAGTTATTTTCCTTCTTTTGAAGGGAATGAAAATTTAGTAGTGATTCCTGTTGAGCCTTCAAAAATCTTTCGGACTTATTTCAAGGAATATATATTGGATTGGTCAAGGATTCATGAAGATGTAAATGCGATTCTTGATATGACAAAATAGTTAGTTTTATTTGAGGTTGTTCTATGAAAAAGAAGAAAAAAATAACTGATGAAGTTTTAAGAAAATTGGTGTATCTGATTCCTGCAAGGTATTTCTATGATGGAATTATAACAAGTGAGAAGGCTAGAGGTTATCAAGATTATATTGAATTTCAATGTCAAATTTATAGATCAACTAAAACAAGAAAAGATTGGTATGAGGTTAAAAGACTAACTAAAGAATATGAAGAATATCTTAATAAAGAGGTGGATATAAAAAGAAAGTTGTTATTGTTTGGTTTGCTGAAAAGAGATAATAAGGAAAGAATAGATGTTTATAATTTATTGGTGAAAAAATATCATTTAGAAAGATGGGTTTGAAGATGGCTAGAGTTTTGAAGTGGTTAAGAGAAGTCCTGCGCTTTATGTGTTTGAATTATATATTGCCTATGTTTGTATTTCTTGTTGTAAATTTGATTATTGGCAACTCTAAAATCGCTTTTGTTTTTTTTAGTATTACGCTTATTGCAGGAGTTGTGATGAATTTTAGAGAATTGGATAGGTCTATATATGATAAGAATGGTAAAGATGATTTTTAAAATCATACATTATTTGTTTGTAAATATTATTGTTGGATTGGTTATGGCGCTGGCTTCGTATGTGTTGATAGGGAATGTTAAATTCTCTATTCTGCTATTTCTGATGTTTTTTGTAGGTGGTTTATTTGTTGAATGAAAAGGAAGGTTTCTATGGAGTGAAAGTGAAAAAGCGTTCCCCTGCATGATAGCTGGGAAATAAAAAAAAAGCTAAAAAATAGAAAACGAGGTATAAAAAAATGGCTTTAAGTGGAAAAGATAAACAAGTGATTGACTTGTCATTGGAACTTGGTAAGAAATTGAAGGATCAAGAATTTAAGCAAGCGTGGACTTTGGCTGGTGAGTTAAGTGCGCTTCTTAAAAATACTGATGATTTGAGCCTTCCATATCAAGTGATCGAATGTATCAAGAAAGATGTATCAAGTTATTACTCAATGAATCAAGAGTATAATAAGGTAACGAATCGTGCATTTGCGATTGGCTCTAGCTTTGAGCGTTCAGCTTCAATTTAATTAAAACGGTAAAGGAAGTCATCTATGGCTTTCTTTATTCATTTGGAAGGAGAAATAATGAGTATTAAAGTTATTTACGATAGCTATTCTGATGTTTGTAGTGATTATGCTTATGGGAAAAAATTCCTTGACGAGCCTGATATTGTTATTGAAAAGTTAAATGAACACTTTGACGGTGTTGAGTTTGGACAATTTGATGGTTGTAACCCTGATAATGTTTATATCAATTCATTTACAGAAGTTGACACGAAGGAAGCCTTGATTGATTTTGCTGGTATTTTGGATCATGGAGAATATGAGCAGTTAGTCAATGAAGATCGTTTATCTGCCTATGTAGAAGAAAACGAAGATGAAATTATCAGTCGATTAGAAGATTCTTATACTTTTCTTTGTCATGTAGGCGATAGCTGGTATTTCTTGCAATAAGGGGTAGCTGGTATTGAATATGGCTTCAAGAGTTTTAATTAAGAATCCAAAAAATGGAAGGCAGGCTTGGTTTAGCTTGCCTTTATATTTTGGAAGGTTGTCTGTTATTGGTTTGAGTGGTTCTTATGATGATCAAATTGAAATTGTTGATTATGAGGGTACTTCATTCATTGGTTATGGTCTATTTAATGTTGCTGATTTGGAACAGTTAAATAGACAGGTAGAAGGTTGATCCAGGAAGGAGAAAAAATGGAATTAACAGCTTTGATTATGGATAATCGGACAAAGAAAGTAAAACAATTTTCTTTGCCTGTTGATCTAGAATATGTCGCTTCTGAATTTGGATATGATGTTGAAGATGTTTCTATAACGATTCAATCCATTGAAGAATTGCCTGATTTAGAAGTTGAAAGAAGTACTTTATTTGAGGTCAATGAACTTGCTGAAAAATTGGAAGATGTAGATGAAGATATTGTTTTATCATTCATTGAATCAAATAGTTCTGATCCAAAGGAATTATTAAATGCTGAATTTGATGATTGTAGTTTATATCCTGAAGTTACAACTGACCGAGAATTGGGTCAATATATTGTTGAAGATATGGGTGTTGAATTGTCAAGGGAACAATTAGAACGCTATTTAGACTATGAAAAATTTGGTCGAGATGTTCGCTTAGAAGAAGGTGGTAGCTTTGTAGATAAAGGTTACTTTGTATCAAGATGATAGCGAATATAAGGGTTCTAAACGAAGGCAATTTTGATTATCTTTGTGAGTTAGATATTATGAAGTATAGTCAAGAGCAGATTGTTGCAAGATTGAAAGAATTAGGAATTGATAAAGGGAATTTCTTTGTATGTGGTATTAGTGATTGGGAAGTTGATAAGATCATGTCGCTGGACGAGGTTTACTTGCTGAAAAAAGCAGTACTTGATTTGTATGATGGTGATGATTATGTTGTGAGATTTCAGTTACAGCGATATGTTCCTATCAAAAAGATTATTTCAACCTATTATCAATTCTGTTCTAAAGATGAAGTCGCAACTGTGATTCAACTTTCAAAGAATTTAGATATTGGTCTTTTGATAAATTATTTTTTTAAGTGTGGAAATTGGGTGACAGCTTTTCAAGGCTTTGTTGAGCAAGGCGAAGTGCTGAATACTCCAAAAGGATTTTATAGAAAGGTTTCTTTTGAATGAGAAATATGTTTTTAAAGAAACCACGCAAAGACAAGCAACTGACAGTCAAGAAAATCAGTCAAAAAAAATCGAATCTGATTTTTATGATTAGCTTGGTTGGTTTTGTCCTCTTGTGTGGGTTAACCATGTTTGTTTCATTAGCAACCACTGCGAAGATGAATGCAAGGCTTTCTGAAGCGCCTGTGGTGGAAGCTAAAAAAGAAACAGATCGTACTTTGGAACAGTTCCTAGATGGATATGTAAGTAGATATTTTACATATAATTCACAAAGTGGCTCTGCTGATGAAGATGTCTCAAAGTTGAATGATTATTATGGTGGTGTTCCTGATGTCAAGAATCAAGGTCAGACAAAACAAGAGATGAATATTGTTAGTGCTAGAATGTTGAGTGCTAAAGATGGTGTCGCTGTTTATCGTGTGATCTATGATACGAAGAAAGATGACAAGAATCAACGTGTAGGGATTGAATTTTCGATTCCATACGGTGTGAAAGATGGTAAGTATTATGTAAGTGGTTTACCGTGGTTCTCTCCTGTGAGCGATTTTAAAGCCGAAGGAGTGGATAAAGAAAATCATGTATCGCTGGTAGCGAATGATGAGATGGAAGAAGGTAAGCGCAAGAAGTTAGTGTCCTTCTTAGAATTATTCTTTAAGAATTACACTACAAGTCAAGCAAACTTAGATTTGATTTCTAATGGAATTAAGTCTATTGGTGGTGCAACTTTCAAGAGTTTAGATTATACCTATTTTAAAGAGAAAGATGGGAAAATCTATGCTTATGCGCAAGTTACTCTTGATGTTGCAGGTACAACTCATAGTGAAAACTTTAGCTTTGAGTTAAGACAAGATAAAGATAGTTATTTTGTAGAAAAAATGGATCATACGATCCCAGCAGATTTCAATAAAAAAGAAGATGATAAAGGAGAATAAAACAAATGGCATTATTTCAATTTTTAGTAGCAAAACTTGGTATTCCAGCAGTAGCATTTTTCGCTGGTACGAAGGTTCTTAAAGCATGGAAGGATCAAAAAGTCGGAACGATTGTAGGTACAATTCTAATTGCAGGATTCATTATCTATTTCATGGATAATCCTGAATCAGTTCTTCGTGCAACCAATACAATTTGGTCAAAAGTGCTTGAAGTATTCAAGTAGGTAAATTTTATGAAGCGTGAAGATAAAAAGCTATATGTCTATACTACTGCATTTAGACAGCCTATATGGGTGCATAAGATCAATGAAGATTTTAGCTTACCATTTGCGCTAAAGATGTCAACGATTATTTATACTCTAGTAAGTTTCGCTATATCGTGGTTCTTGCTAGGGTATGTACCCTTATTGGATTGGGGTTTTCGATTCATGGGTGCATTGTTCATTGGCTGGTGGTGTGGAAATTTACTAGCTGAAAATAAAATTGATGGCAAAACATTGTTTCGTTTCTTAGTTGATTATTTTAGATTTTGGCTAGAATATGACAGCAAGAGAAGTGCAATGTATCTCTGTAAAGGTAAAAAATATGAGAAAGTGAGAAGAATTTATCGTGGAATTAACGAATAATATTTGGGCGATAGATGATAGCTTGATTCTCTTGAAAGATGGAAGTGTGCTGGCTGTATTTGAAGTTGAGCCACAAGTGATCAATACCATTGAAGATGGTGAGAAAGAAGATTCAAAAGACTTAGTATTCAATTACTTATCAAGTATTGCTGATTATGGTGATTTTGGAATCTATACTCTGAATTTTGACTTAGAATTGGCAAAGAAAATTGAGTTGCTTTCTCACGATATTGAGCAGGGTGTTGGTACCAGTCCATTGGCAAATTATGTGATTTCTAATATGGCTGATCGTCTAGAAGAAGAAGTTACATATTTGTTAGAATCAAAAGATTATCTAGTAGTTCCTTTAAAATCAGTCAATGTATCGTCTGATTTCAAAGTGACAGTCAAGCAGTCTGTTGCTAACTTTAGAAAATCAGTCATGAAGATGGTTGGTTTTGAAGAATTACCAAAGGTCGATTGGTCGAAGGAATGGCAGGATCAAAAAGAATTGATTCAAACAAAATTACACGCTTTGAATATTCAAGAAGTAGTCAAAGAAGATTTGATGTTGTTGAATCGGATTCATTTCTTGAATGGTCAATACTATGATAAGGATAGTGAGATTATTTCCCTTCAAAACTCTATTGAGAATGTTGATGAAACAATTATTGAAATTGGATCAGGTAACGCTTTGAAGTTGGTCAATGGTGAGGAAGAAAGTTATGTAGCAACTATTCCTGTATATGCTTATCCAAAGAATGTTTCCTACTTGCACTTGGCAGAAGAAATTAAGAATATTGGTTTCCCTGTCAATAGTGCCTTGAAAGTGAAATTCTCAACTAAAAGTGGAATCTATTCTTTGAATACCAGGGCAAGAAACAAGCGTAAAAATCTTGGAAATACGGTGACTGAAACAGCAGAAAATGATGATGTTCAAAAGATTGAAGTCTTAGAAAGTTATCAGTTACTAGAAGATTTTCAAGAGAAATACGATAATAAAGAGCCTATGGTTACGTTCCTTCACCTGTTACAAATTACTGGTGATAGCATTGAAGAATTAAATGTGAAGTATGATATTTTAGCTTCAAAATTGAAAGATATGGAAGTTGAAATTGTGAAGGCTGTTGCTGACCAGGTATATCTATTCTATAAATTTAGAATGACAGAATTGATTGATGGCGATAGAGAAGGCTTTCTACAATATTCAAGCCTGCGTGGTCTTTGTGAGAATCTGTTCTTTACGAAGAAAAAAGTAGGTACTGATGTTGGATTTCCTATTGGTCGAATTGATAAGAATATTGCTTCATGGTATGGAGATTTTAAACGTGCCTTAGATAATAGCACGAATGTTGTATTCACTAACTTGTTGCAAGCTAATAAAATTGGTGTGCATGGTAAAGAAACAAGCAATCCTCATACAGCTATTACTGGTTCTACTGGTAACGGTAAGTCATTCTTAACAAAATTACTATTTACTTATCATTCATTGTTAAAAGCTAAAGTGTTGTATGTCGATCCAAAAGCTGAAATGCGAACACAATATCTATCTGTGTTAGCCGATTTGGAAGAAGAAGGTGAATTTGAAGAATTACAAGAATACATACGATCTATTCGCTTTATTACTTTGGATATGCGTAAGGAAGAAAATAAAGGTGTTCTTGATCCATTCTCATTCCTTCAAGATGAAGGTGAGTTAACGGAGTTAGCAACGGTACTTGTTGGCTCTGTCCTGGATAAAGACACTTATATTAAGATTCAACCTTACTTGTTAGATTCACTTGATAAAGTGATTGAGCGTAGGAATGCTGGCGAAAAGGTTGGTATGTTACAAGTCTTTGATGAATTGGAAAAATCTTCAAAAGAAGAAGTTTCAACTGCTGGATATTTCTTGAAGCGAATTTCTAAAAATTCATTGTTATCATTGTGTTTCGCTGATGGTAGTCAAGAAGTCCTAAAGACTGATGATAAGACAATTATTGTTGAGATTACTGGTCTTGATATGCCTAAAGGTACGGACAAAGACGAGATGACTGAAACACAATTAAGAAGTTTGACTGTTATGTATGCGTTGACCTATTTCTGTGCGATTTTTGGTGAACGTGAGAAGGACAAGGAAACAATGCTATTCCTTGATGAAGCATGGCAGATTATGTCAACTCCTGCTGGACGTCAAGTGGTTAACCGTATTAAACGTACTGGACGATCATTTAACAATTTCTTAGTTCTTGTTACTCAATCGGTCAAGGACTTGAAAACAAGTGATGATACAACTGGTTTTGGTACAGTATTCGCTTTCCCTGAAAACACGGAAACAGAAGCAATATTGGAACATTTACGAGTTGAAAATGATGAATTGTCAAGAGCATGGCTTGAAAATCAGACAATGGGACAATGTATCTACTATGATACATTTGGACGGAAAGAGCGTATAACTGTTGATGGTACAATCTTCCCTGAATTTCTACCATTGTTTAAAACGGTTGATTCTAAACTGGTGTCAGTACAATAGAAGGGGGAAAAATGAGAAGAAATATTTTACTAGGGTTTGTTTTATCTATCTTTTTCTTTCCTTTAGTTGTTGCTGGTGCGATTGAGCCTTCCTTGCCGAATAGTAGTACGAATATTGGAGAATCAACTACTAAACCTTCTTCTAGTTCGTCTATTGTTCCGAATACTAATAATGGTTCACCATTTTTACCAAACAATAATTTTAATATTGTTGAATTTGATAAGAATACAAATAAACCAAAATTAGTTGATCCTGCTGATAATGCAAAAAAGGCACTAGATAATGCAAGAAAGAGTAGAGAAGCAAAAGAAGCCTTAGAAAAGAAAGAAGCAGATTCAAGAAAGTTGACTTATGATAACTATAAGTCGAAGATGTCTGATCTAACAAGTAAGGTTTACTTTGATAAGAAATTCTTTGGATTTGATTCAAACATGAATTATTTCTTTAATTCGATTGTGCAAGCTATCTTTTGGTTATCAAAATTTATCTTTACGATCATAGCTGGAATCTATAATGCAGTAGAGGGAATGAGTGATGTATCAACTTTATTGAATAACGTTATAGGTAACTCTAGTAAAGTATTTTCTTCTCTATTCAGTAAAGAGATAGTCTATGTTATCGGTGCAAGCATGGCTGTTTATCTGTTGTATTTGTTCGCAACTGGTAACGGTAGCGTGGTTAAAGCATTTGTGAAGATGTTATTGATCTATACAATCATAGGTCTTTATTTTGTCAAAATAAATGTGAATAATCAGAATAAGTATTTACTAACTCATTTGTATGATGGTTTTAGAACAACTACGATTTCTCTTAATGGTCAGATTACCAAAACTTTGACTAGTGAAGATTCTAATGCTATTGATGTCTATTTTACTGAAACAATCGTAAAATCGTATAAGTATATGAATTCCCCTTTGAAAGAAGATGGAGAATTTCAGTTATCTGAAGCAGAATTTGAAGATTTAGCTGGATATAAACAAGGTGATGGAGATTATCTTGTTGGTGGTAAGAAAATCAAGGATATTGCAAAAGACAAAGATCCTGAAAACAAAATGTTGAAAAGTGAGTGGGGGGCAAAGTTTAGCTATGCCTTATCCTCTCTTGTTGATGTAACCGTAGTAGGAATCGTTTATCTAGTCTTAGGTCTAGCAAGGTTCTTTTTCTTGATGATCTATGTGTTCTTGATTCTCTTGTTACCATTTATCTTATTGGTTAGTCTGTTTCCTTCAATGGAAGGTTTGATTCATTCGTTCAATAAAAAGGCTATTTCAATGCTGATTCTATCGTCTGTGACTTTGTTAGCGACAACTCTGTTTGTGTTTTTCTATAATTCATTAACAGACTTTATTAGCTTGGCAGTAGGTCAAAATGTGTTGATCGTGATATTTATAAAAGCTATTCTTTTATTCTTAATGTTTAAGAATAAGAATATGATTTTATCAATGTTCTCAAGGATTGGTCACTTGCCTGTAAATAGAATGAATGGCTTGAATCTCAATCAAGGTACTAAAAAGATTCGTGAAAGAGTGCTTGGTGCTGGTAAGAATGGACTTTCTGCTGGTGGTCAATTTGCTAAAGGTGGATTGAAGATGGGTAAAGACAACTTACAATCTCGCCTTAAAGTTTTACGATCTAATGGTACTCAATCTAAGAATGGTACACAATCTAAGAATGAATCACTTGGAAGATTTGGGAATAGATATGCTTCTATGAAGCATGGAGTAAGAGGTACTGTAAATTCCTTTAAAGAAAAAGGGAATCGTGCTATGGCTTCACTTTATAATGTTCGTGCTAGTGCTTTTAAAGATCAGGAATCTGATAAGTATAAAGCCTTGAATAAAAAGAAAAAGGCATTTACTGAAAAAGCGAAGGCGCAAGGAAAAGTAAAAAATTCATCTTATGCTGAAGTGAAGCGTTTGAAAGAACAAAGACTGGCTAGAAAAAAAGCAGAATTTCAAGCGAAGAAGGGACAAAGAGTGAATCAAGTGGATTCAGGTAAGAATCCTAAAATTGATACTCCTAAAACAAAACGAATGAAGGGGGGAAAATCTAGTCCAAAAAAGCAAGGAAGAAAAAATAAAAAGAATCGTCCGAATGTTACGATAGATAGAAAGAGAAGTAAGATTTAATGAAAAATCAAATTAAGAATCAGGTAAAGAAATATGTAGTTGCCTTTCTCTTGTCGAATCTTACAACTATTCTACCTATTATCTTGATTATGATACTTTTCATGGGTGCCGTGGTGGCTGGAAGTTCAGGTTCATCTGATTCTACTACTGGAAAGAGAACACGTTTAACAGCGCAAGAAGTAGCACAAAAAGCGAATATCTCTGTTGAAAGAGCAGAAGATGTGATTAAGATTCTAAACTGGCAACTCTCTAAAGAAAAATTCACTTTAGAGGGTGCTAGTGGATCGCTTGCTAATGCTGAAAGAGAAAGTGACTTTGATCCTAAACTAAC
>ERZ773214.829-NODE-829-length-19217-cov-10.999322_pt1 | contig 19217 bp, 18 predicted proteins | sample MGYA00511238_ERZ773214 | MGnify/ENA primary metagenome ERZ773214 (study PRJEB29015, sample SAMEA2738157) | human oral metagenome | biome: human oral; feature: human-associated habitat; material: saliva | place: China | collected 2259 ... | reverse complement strand
AAGGCTTCAAGCTCGCTTGGGGCATGATTCGCACAATTAAATAATCAAAAAAGGGGGGTGTATGTCGTATCGTGTGGGTAGTCAATGCGTGGCAACACAGCTTGCTGCCGATGATTTAATACTTTCGCAGCAGCCCCCCACCTTAACAGCAGACGGGCAGCTTATCCGTCCGATTCGCAAATCCGATGGTTGGTATTTGCAGAATCAGAAAATACAGCTCAGTCATCCGCCTTGTGATGAGATGGCACAAATGCAGTCGGGTATGCAATACGGCTCGTTGCTGATTGTTTTGGCTGCAGTTATTTTTGGCTTCAGGTCGGTTATCCATTTAATCAAAGGTTTAACTTCGGTAGGGGCTAGAGATGATAATTGATTTTTGGTTTTTGTTCGGTTTTGCGTGTTCGGCCATGGTGGCGGTGTTTTTGTTGTGGGTTTGGGTGTTGCGGGTAAAGGAGTGTCCGCAGTGGGTGCAGCGCCAACGGGTGGTTGATTTGCTGGTGGTGCCGTTTTTCTTTGTGTTGTTGCCGCATAGTGGGCAGCTGGGGCGGTTGGTGGTCATCCTTTAATCCAACCGGTGTGCGGTTAGCACAAATGTGGCCGGAGGTGCGGGATGGTGTGGGTAATAGCTTTCGGGGAGCTATTCTTTGGTGATTTGTGGTGTGTGGTCTGGGGTTATGGTGGCATGCGGACACACTTTTCTTTACTTAACCCTTGTTGTGAGCGCTGTACTCACCCCAAATATATGCTGCGTACAGCCCATTTGCCAGGGGGAGGGGTGCAGTGTAGTGTTATTTTTCGTTGCACACCAGCAAAACTGCGCCCGTAGCTCAACGGATAGAGCATCTGACTACGGATCAGAAGGTTGGGGGTTCGAATCCCTCCGGGCGCACCACTTACATAATGCTCAACGCGCTCAGCGTTGTGTAATCCTCATCGGAGGGGCGCGCAATAATCCATCGTGGGGGATGAAAATTCGGGTGTTCCCGAACAAGATGGGGGAATTCGTTCAGAACCTTGTCACTGGGGACGAGGTATATCGTATTGTCCTCACGGGCAAAAACAAGCATGTCGGTGGATGGCACACTTGTTTCGTCCATCGTTTCTGCGACGATGGCCGTGGAGATTACATCATCGTTTAACCCCCGAACTTCAAATGTCGCCAGGAAAACCTCGCTGTGCTCCTGCATTACACTTTGGATGGCCGAATGCAGCCGATGCTGAGCTTTAAGCTCCAGCATGCGCAGTTTCATACCCAGCTCAGTGTCGCGGGGAGGCAGCTTGACCACCCAGTGATCGTCCACAATCAGGTGTGGTATTGGGTGAATTCCATCGTGGGCATCAATAGCCGGGTTGAGTAGATCTAACAAGGCATCCCACTGGTCCGTTTCGGAATTCACCAGAAACAGTTGAGAGCGGCGCGCAGGGATAACCACCCAATAGGTGTCTGTTTGCGTCCACAGGTGGAAGAGCAAGGACTCCATGGTTTTGACGTCCGCGAACCAGGCTGCCTCGTTGCCGTCTGGGTTGTCCAGCACCAAGACATCTGGGCCTAGGCCGATCTCAGAAAACGTCATGTTCCCGGCCATGGTGCGCAGATTTTCAATTGCTTGGCTTTGAAACTGCAGGTCATCAAAGTGATCATGCTGCTCTGGCATCTGTGAATCGTTGATAATGCGCAATAGGTCAGGTTCATCAATGGCCAGACCAAGCCCAATAAAGTCAGTAAGCCACGCCACGACGCTGGGAGCAGTGTTGTCTGGTCTTGGTGCGAAATAATCCGCGCTGCGGACTAGTGGAACAACATCTTGGAGAGATAGCTGGTCAGAGGTCTTGCCGTTTGCTTTCATGACATCCAGGGTCCGGTGGATCCGGGCGATGCGATCCTCCTCTGACTCATCAGCCGTGAGCGGGTTAGCCATTTCGGGGTTGATTCCCGAGGACGTCCCGTCGTCAAAGAGCACGGTGATCAGCCCAAGTTTGTTGTCCTCCGACGGGCGTACATCTACCACCCGAGGATGTAGTCGCAGGATCCGCATCATGTCTTCTCTGCTCATGGTTAGATCCTACTGATGTCGGGTGAACATGTGAGGGCACCAGCTAGGAGTTAATCATCTTGAGGGTGGCATCAGCAACGATTTCTTGAGTTTGGTAGCTAAAACCATGACCTTCACCATCAATGGGTTTTAACGTTGCGGTGGTAAATGTCTTTGCTGCTCGCTCTGAATAAGAAATGGATACGAGCTCGTCTGCCGCTCCGTGGAAAATGAGAACGTTGCCGCTGAACTTTGACATATGTTTGTAGATATCCACGTTGTAGATGTCTGTAAAGTACCGTCGGCCAACAGTTAATCCCATCAGGTCGTAGGTGTTGGGAATGTCGGCTTCCGTGGGGAAGCGTTTATGGGCATCGTCAAACAGAGAAAAAGCCGGGTACAGAAGGACAATGCCCTGCACTCCTGCAGGGTGCTGGTTGGCGACCAGCGTGGTGACAACGCCACCCTGGCTAGCACCAATGAGGTAGATGCGTCTGGAGTCTACGTAGGTAAGTTTCTCCACCTCTTTTAGTGCATCTCGTAGATTTTGCACCTCTGTAAACACGGACATGTCGGTCATGTCGCCTTCACTTTGCCCAGGTACATACCCTGAACCTCCGGAGAAGTCGTAGCTGAATACGACTATTCCATGTTGAGCCAGAATGTCCTGCATGTGTGATTCCTGATCATGGTTTCCTCCAAAACCATGACTCATGATTGCTACTGGTCGTTGTCCTGTAGCCTCAGGGATCCTTATTTTACCGTAAATACGGTTTCCGTCGCTCTGAAAACTGAACTCTTCGGTTTTCACCGTGTACGTTTCTTCGGACGATGCGCTGGTTGATAGTCCGCCCGGCGAGGCGGTGGCATGTGAACCTTCATCTGATGACGAGCACGCACTGGTACCAAGCAAAATTCCGGTAGCTGCGAGCGGCAGCATCTGCAGAAAGGTTCTTCGTTGCATGTTATCTCCACCTGTTTCTCAGTGATAAGGGCTAGACAGTCGCTGTGGTTGGCAGTGACATCCGCGATATTTTCTTGAAACCCCGATGGAGAATCACGAAAAGAAAGATCACAGGGAAGCTGATGGTGTGCTTGAGCAGTGCTGCGGGATTCATTGGATGTACAGGGCAGGCAGTCCTGTACGCTCCTGTGGCTAGCGCATTTCCGCGTTCCCATGCCCAGCTACCAGGTGTTTTTGCGATGTCTTCCCTGCGACGGGATGGTGTGCAACTGTGTAGCGTCATTGCGGAGGTGGCTACTTTGCCACCAATAAATACAGCTCGCCCTGTGGTCATATAGCCCTTTGTTTTGTGACGGTATATCTCTTCTGGGAATCTATGCCATTTTAACAAGCATCCTAGATTCCTGGAAGGTATTTTGAGTACTTTTCAGGGCCGTAGAACTTAATGACCACCACTGTCCGCCCCCCCGATCACCTCACTTAATCGTGTACCCCGTCACTGGCCCCTCGGTGTTGGGTTTCCAACCAAGTTCTGGTGCCACGTGTTCGGCGAAATTGCGCAGGATATTCAGGTTAAGCTCTACTCCTAGCTGGTTGGGGATGGTGAGCATGAGGGTGTCGGCGGACATGACCGCGGCGTCGTTACGCAGCTGTTCCACCAGCTTGTCGGGTTCGGCGGCGTAGGTGCGGCCGAAGGTGGAGACGAGGCCATCGATACGCCCTACTTGGTCCTGGCTGTGTGCCTGCGAGCCAAAAATCTGGTGATCGTGGTCGCTGACTAGTGGGAAGATGCTGCGGCTGACGGAGACGCGCGGTGCGTTGTTGGCGTGCCCAGCATTTTTCCATGCTGCGCGGTAGCGTTCGATTTGCTCGGCTTGGAGGTCGGCAAATGCTTCGCCATTAGTTTCAGTGAGCAAAGTGGAACTCATCAGGTTCACGCCTTTTTCCGCTGCCCATTCAGCAGTATCGCGGGTGCCTGCACCCCACCAGATGTGATCGCGAAGGCCGGGGGAATGGGGCAGAACTGGTAGTTTTATGCCGTCCCCGTAGTAGGTGGGGTCGGCTGATACCATGCCTTTGCCTTCCACAGCATCAAGGAAACGGTCGAATTTTGCGCGAGCAATGTCGGCACCGCGCGGATCGGTGGATCCGGTGTAGCCGAATGCTTCCCAGCCGCGTTCGGCTTCTTCGGGGGATCCCCGGGAGACGCCGAGGGCGACGCGGCCGTCGGCAATGTAGTCGAGTGCTGCAGCTTCTTCAGCGAGGTAGAGAGGGTTTTCGTAGCGCAGGTCGATCACGCCTGTACCCACTTCGATGCGCGTGGTGCGGGCGGCGATGGCGGAGAGCAGCGGCATGGGGGATGCCGCTTGGGTGGCAAAGTGGTGGACGCGGAAGTACGCGCCGTTGACGCCGATCTCGTCGGCGCCGACTGCCAGGTCTATCGCCTCGTGGAGAACATCACGCGGTCCGGGGTGCTGGCCGCGCGTCATGCTGTAGTGTCCGAAACTTAAAAACCCGAATGCCTTCATGTTTCCTACAACATTGTTGATGTGTCACCTATTCCCCGGCGTGCTCCGCGGTGCGCCCTTTGCTCTATGTCTGTTCAAAACACCTCAATCCGCGCGCCCACGTTTTCTGCCTGGATCAGCTGGCTCACCCAGTTGTCTGCGCCAGGGTGGAAGCGAATAACGGGGCGGGCGGACATGTCCGACCCAGGACCACTGTGCACAGAACCGCCGCTGGTAGAACCGCTCCGGGAGTTGGAGCGTGCTTCGTAGCGGATGCGGGAGCGGTACCCGGCGTCGACAAGCTCGCCAACGCTGGGTTTGTCGGCGTCAAGGTTGGCGCGGGCATCCTGAAGCAACGTCAGTGTTTCGTCTAGGGCGTCAAGCAGAGCGGTGTGATTGGTTTCGCACATGGCGCGCACCAGGGACGGTGCCGAACCCGCCACGCGGGTGCCGTCGCGAAAACTGCCCGCAGCCAGAGACAACGCCAGAGTGCCGCCGTTGTCTCCGACGATGGCTAGGGCTTCCGCGAGGATGTGCGGGAGGTGGGAGATGCGGGCGACGGCGGCATCGTGGTGGTCCACCCGAGCGGGAATGACCTCTGCCCCCACTCGGGTGGCCATGTGCACCACATCAATCCACAGGTCAATCCAGCTTTGCGAAGGCCGCGTGTCCAGCGCGTGATCGAAGGTGACTACCCAGGCCGCGCCGTCGAAAAGCTCATTTTTCGACGCCCGCCACCCACTATCAGCGGTACCGGCCATGGGGTGCCCGCCGACGTAGCGATCCTCCAGGCCGTGCTGTTTCACCAGCTCATACACTTTCCCTTTGACACTGACCACGTCGGTGAAACCGCAGGAAGGGGCGTATTCTTTGATGTCGTGAAGCAGCGCATCAATGGCAGGCATAGGGGTTGCCAGCACGATCAGCGCAAACTCCTCCTCGGCGCGGCGTAGCGCATCCTCTAGGGAATCTGTGACGTCGAATCCCTCAGCCCTTGCAGCGCGGGCGGCGGAGGGGGAGCGGTTGTAGCCGAAAGCGGCATGTCCGCTGGTGGTGAGGTCGCGCAGCAGCGAACCCCCAATCAAGCCAAGGCCAAGAATACAAACCGGGCGGGAAATGTCAGTGGTGGTCACCTGACAAGTGTGGCACATTCCGACTACGGTTACTCCGTATGGAAACGAACAGCACACCAATGGGTGACCCCGCATCGGTTGCCCCCGGTGTCACGGATGCAGGCGCGACCTTAGACGGGCACGAACCTGACCTCTGCTTTGCCGTCACCGTCACCCGAAACGGCACCGACTGGACAGTCAACTCCCTGAAAAGCTGCTTCAGTCGTATCGACGACACCATCGAAGCTGTTCAGAGGCTTGGCTCGGAAAACCCCACCTTTGCCATGCTGTGCGTTGACGACGAGTACTTCATCATCGTCCGCCCCACCCCCTCCCGCGTCCACCTCCTGCTTTCCGACGCCACGATGGCCGTGGACGATAACCTCGCCTCCAGCGTCCTTGACGCCATGGGTGCCCAAACCCCCGAAATGACGGAGGAAGAACTCGCCCGCCTCGATCCCTGGGCCGAAGGCGACCTGAGCATCCTTGCCGACCTGGGGCTCAGTGAACAAGTGATGTCCGTCATCTGCGATGACTCCGAACTTTGGGCCTCCGAACAACTGCTCCGCATCGCTGCTGAACTCGGGTTTGAATCTGAACTCTCCGCTGCCGCAGACCTGGACCTGGATTAACATGACCCTGCCGCGCGAAGCCGGACTTGTGCGCGACGAAGACTACATGCGCCGCGCACTTGAGGTTGCCCGCAGCACGCCGCGTGACGACGTCCCGGTGGGGGCCGTCATATATGGACCTGACGGGCAGGAACTTGGTTACGGCACCAATCGCCGCGAAGCTGACCAAGACCCCACCGCCCATGCCGAAATCCTGGCCATCCAAGCGGCCGTCCGTTCTTATGGGGACGGGTGGCGGCTCACCGACTGCACCCTTGCTGTCACCCTCGAACCTTGTGCGATGTGCGCCGGTGCGCTCGTTGGTGCGCGACTGGGGCGACTTATCTTCGGGGCGTACGAACCGAAAACAGGTGCGTGCGGATCGGCTTTTGACATTGTCCGTGATCCCTCTGTGCTGCATAAACTCGAAGTGCGGGGCGGAGTTCTCGAACGAGAATGTGCTGATCTCTTGAAAGTTTTCTTCAGCTCATTACGCTGGGGGCCATGAGTAACTTTGGAGACAAGATCCGCAAGCAAGGCGACGAACTGAAAGACAAATTCGACGACGCAGCCGACAGGTTCAAAGACTCAAAACTTGGCGAACAGGTCAGCGAAGGCATGGACAAAGCTAAAGACAAAGCCGAAGAAGCCGCAGGTAAACTCAAGGACAAGTTCAACCGCGGGTAATACGCGTTCGGACGCTGATCAGTAAAATGTGCTATCCTCGCTGGAAGTTCGCACAAGCGGATTTGTCCCCACTACATGTAAGGAGTGCACCATGGGTGATCTCGGAGACAAGGCACAAGAATTTGGCGGAAAAGCCAAAGAAGGAATCGGCGAAGCCGTAGGCAACGACGACCTGGCCAACGAGGGCCGCGCCGACCAGGTGAAAGCAGAGGTCAAGGAAAAGCTCAGCGAAGCTGGGGACGCCGTCAAAGGTGCCGCCGACAAGGTTCTTGGGCACTTCAAAAAGGACGACTAGATAGCGGTTTATGCTGCTAGGTGTCGTTTTTTGAGTGCTTAGCAGCGGTGATTTGGCTTAGCCGCTACGCTCCGATACGCTAGTTGGCGGTGGCGTGTCCGAGCGGCCGAAGGTGCTCGCCTCGAAAGCGAGTGTTGGGTAATCCCCAACCGGGGGTTCAAATCCCCCCGCCACCGCCAATAACCCCCAGCTGAATGGCTGGGGGTTTCGTGTTTGCAACCCACTATAGTTTTAATGATCTTTCAAAGATGCGCGGCGATACACCAAGTACGCCACCGGCCCAATAATGGGCAAGATGATTACAGCCAGTCCAGCCATTGCCTTTGCTGTGGAGGAGGCCTCGGATCGGGCGATAAGGATGATCACGCTTATAGTGAGAATGGCGGACGCGATGAATATCAGGCTCATGATCACGTCGTATGTAGTGGGGACGAGCGGATTCATGGGGGTGAGCATATGGTGTGATCTGCCGCATGGAGAGGCGACACGCCGCTACCATCGTTGACGAAACCAGCAACCATTAGTACACTCTCTATCGAACAAAATTTCCTATTGTGAGGGGTGTGTGCAATGCAGGGTAGTCCGCTGTTGTCTAGCAATGGTGTTAGAGGCACCTTCATGACCATCGTTACCGAAAGTTAGTGCGATGGCGAGGAAACACTTTGAGCTCACGGACTGCACGCAGCGGGTGGGGGACCGGGTGTTGCACCGCATTCGGGCGACGCGGGACTTGCCGCGCCACGACGTCGATAAGGGCATGTTGGGTGGTTGGGTTGAGCATTTGACGTGCCTTGCGGGTGATGCGTGGGTGGATGACGACGCCCGCGTCTTCCGCAACGCTAAAGTCTATGGCCAGGCGCTGGCGGGGGAGGATGCGCTGATTGCTGACCAGGCGAAAGTGTACGGAGATGCTGTGGTGGTGGGGGATGCCCGCGTTATGGACCAGGCGAAAGTGCTGGGCAAGGTGGAACTGAGCGAGTGTGTGCAGGTGCGTGACTATGCGCGCATTCGTGGTGACACATGGATTGAAGATTTTGTGCAGTTCACGGGCGACATGGATTATAGCGGTGGCCCTGATCTGCAGGGGTTTAGGCCGAACATAACATCACGGAACGAGCAGGATGATTACGTTCCGGGGGAGCCGTATTTCAGGCTCGCGGGTCATGCTCGAAAAATCGAGGGCGTGTTGATGAAGCGGGTGAAAGCGATACGGAACCTGCCACATGCGGGTGTCGTCAAAGGCGATGTTGGTGGCTGGGTTGAGAAAGAAAGCAACCTGGCGGACGGTGCGTGGGTCGCCGATGATGCAAAAGTCTACGGTGATGCAGTTCTTGCGGGGGAAGTAGTCGTGTTTGAGCAGGCTAGGGTGTGTGACCGTGCTCGTGTAACCGGTCGCGCGAAGGTGTGGGGAAGTGCCGTCATTTGCGGTGACGCCCAGGTGAGGGGCGATGCGGTGGTGTGTGGTCAAGCGTACGTATGTGGAAAAGCGCAGGTTGGAAGCGATGATGAGAGGGCGTGCGTCTGCGACTGCGCGCGCGTGGCCGGTAGGGCGCGGGTGCTCAATTGCGCTCGCGTTTATGGCAATGCGGAGGTGACGGGGAGCGCGGTTGTTTCGTCGTTTGCTCGGGTGTTTAGCGATGCACGGGTGCGTGCGCGGGCGAAAGTGCAGGATCGCGCTCGGATTTTCGGCACCACCATACTCGCTGGGGCGGTACGTGTCGGCGGCAATGCGGAAATATGTGCTGATGTGACGCTGACTGACACAAAAAACGTAACCACTATCGGCGACTATCTTGAGCCGTTTTATGAAAGTGCAACACTGATACACACAGGTGACGGACCTGATGATCACCTGCTCCGGGTGGGACTGTGGCAGGGGACCGTGGATAAGTTTGCCGCCAGGATTGAGGAGCTTCCCGCGAGCTGGTCGGCAAACGGCACGCAGCGGAGGACGTGGCGCGCGGAATATAAGAAAATAGAGAAGGCTGCGAGAGCGCTAACGTCGCGTCCGCGTTGACGTAACATACATAACAAAATTGGTGGGTTTATTGGGAAAACTAGTCGATGATGACGCGTCTATAATCAAGATATGTCCTCGCTCACAAGTAGATACTACGATACGCTGCTGCGGCACTTGTCAACCAAGGATCGAGCTGCGTTTTTAGAGCTGCCGGGAGCTGAAGAGGACGATATTACGCAGGTTCTGGAAGCATATCCGAACGCGCCAGTTGATGTGATTGAGCTGCTGCGATTGCGCGACGGAACGCCTTTTGAGTTGCCAATTTTGGGGTGGCATAACGGGGATTTTTGGGAGGGTTATAGTCTCAATTCGTGTCGGGATATTATTGGGAATAAATCGCGAGAAAGTATTATTGATTTTTACGGAATTGACTATATTGAATCCGAAGGCGACGAAATTTTTGACCCTCGCATTGATGTAACAATTCCCATGTTTCGTCGCTTATTCTTTGCGGCCGATACGACGTTTTATCAGTTGTATGTGGATGTTGATCCATCGCCCGGCGGCACGGTGGGTCAGGTGATTCGCTTCGCGAGTGACGGCGACGAGTGGTTAGTCATTGCACCCAGCTTCGCGGACTACCTACAGCAGGTCATTGACGCCTATGGGTACCCCTGATGTACCCTAACCCCTCGCGCGTGTCGGCCATGTATCGACATCGCGTCTTACCTGCTATTAGTGCGCAATTCCACTGTTTTTACGAACAAAATTGTGATTTTTGTTCATTCTGAAAAGGAAATTTTCATGATAGCCTTATGTGGTCCATAAGGGGCCACTGCTGTAGTCAGCGATAGTGGCCAAGAGTGCAGGTATGGTGAGTGAGGAACTCTATGCGCAAGAATATGACTGCCGTCGCGGCGCTGGCAGCAGTAACAGTATTGGCTTTTGGTGTTGTCGGCTGTGGAAGCGATGATGGTGGGGAAAAGAAATTTAAGGTTGCTGACGTATCAAAGGAATCTCGCGTTTTGACAACCACTTTTGCTGATTCATCCGTCCCTCCAAGCACCTATGAGCAAGATTCGAAGGGCAACTTCAAGGTAACGGCGGAGGTCCCGGGTCAAGGCAAGTCAGAAACGTATTACGTTGATGGGAAGTTCTATAACTGCAGCAACGGTACATGCGCTGAAGATTCAACAATGAGTAAGGCTGCTGCCAACACTGACGTGCTCAAGGAATATCAGCAGCGGTTGGATCAGGCCAAGGACACCGCGCAGTATCTGGGCGAGGAATCCTGCTCCTCTGGCACGTGTGATACGTGGGAAGTGGAAAATCAGAAGTTCTTTATGGATAAAGATCACCGCGTAGTGCGCATCGTTGCCCAGACGACTAATCCATTCACCAACGAACCAACCGAGTCGACCACCGAGGTTGAGTACAAGGACGTGCCCGAGATTAAAGCGCCGTAGGTGTAACTGCACGCGTATCGACGCCCACCCCGCCTGCTGTTAGTGTGCACCGTCCCTGCTTCACGGGAGAAATTGCTATTTCCGTTCATTCTGAAAAGAAAATCTTCATGATACGCTTATGTTGTCCATAATTGGCCGCCGTCACATGTGGCAAATGCGGCCAGGATCACATGTATGTTGAGTGAGGGATTCTATGCGCAAGAATATGACTGCCGTCGCAGCGCTGGCAGCAGCGACGGTGTTGGCTTTTGGTATTGCTGCCTGCGGAAATGGCGGAAGCAGTGATACCAGCAGCGGGGGAACATCGGCGACAGCCCAGAGCGGCAATGGGGAAAAGAAAATGGAGGTTGCTGACGTATCAAAGGAATCTTTTGTTTCCACTACTAAATACGCTGATAGTGGTCTCCCTCCCAGCGTTCAGGAGCAGGATAAAAAGGGGAACCTCAAAATCACAACGGAAGTCCCCAACCAAGGTAAGACGGAAATATATTACGTAGACAAGAAATTCTATCGGTGTGACAATGGTCCATGTACTGAAGACGCGACGCTGAACGAAGCGGCGGCTGATACAGATATGGTCAAACAATTCCAGGACCAGCTACAGCAGGCCAAGGACGCTGCGAAGTATCTGGGTGAGGAATCCTGCTCTGCCGGTACCTGTGAGACGTGGGAGATGGGAGGCCAGAAGTACTTCCTGGACAAGGATCACCGCCTGTCACGTGTCACCGCTTCAGCAACTAATCCGTACACCAACGAACCAACGGAAATGACCACAGAGGTCGAGTACAAGGACGTGCCCGAGATTAAAGTACCGCAGACGTAGCAAGACGCTACCCCTGGGCTGAAACCTTATCCGTCCGGGCGTCGATAAGCATGAGGTACGCATCAACAGTGATACATGTGACGGTGCCTGTCGCCGAAGAAGCGACGCGAGTCTAGGTACACTGGAGTACTTGTTGGTAGTTGCGACGTGGAGTGGAGGGTAGGGTAGTGGCCCAGTTGCTGTTTAAGCTGGGGCGTTGGTCTTTTCGGTGGAAATGGATTGTGATCGTCGCCTGGCTGCTGATCTTCGTGGCGGTCTGGGCGGCGCAAACGTCCCTCCAGCGTGGATTTAACGACCAGTTCGCCATCCCCGGCACCCCCTCGGAAAAGGCCGTGGAGCTGCTACAGGAGAACTTCCCAGACGTACGCAACCCCGTCGAAGCAACGGGCGTGACCATGGTGTTTGCCGCCCCGGAAGGCCATACCCTGACGGAGGAGCAGTACACCAAGGCGATTGATGAGGTGATCGCCTCCCTGGACGCGAACCTGGACGGCATTATTGATCGAACTCGTTACGGCAATCCAGTAACGCTCAGCCCCCAGTTGGAAAAAATGGTGATCGACCAGACCACCTCCATGGGGCTGCCAGAGAATATCGCGCATGTCGACGCCGCGAACCTCGCCCTGCTCAGCACCGATAAACGCGTCGGCTACACCACGTTCAGCCTGGACGTGCCCTCGCCTGCGGACGTGACGGACGAACAGCGCGCCGCGATCCGTTCCGCCATGGATGTGGGCCGCGAGAAGGGGCTGACCGTGGAAACCGGCGGCGCGGCGTTTGGTGACCCCCTGAATATTAAGACCACCAGTGAAGCCATCGGCGTGGGCATTGCCTTTATCGTGCTGATCTTCACTTTTGGGTCGGTGGTGGCTGCGGGGCTTCCACTGATCACCGCCATCTTTGGCGTGGGACTTGGCAGCATGTCTATTCTGCTGGCCACCCACTGGGTGAACCTCAACAACGTCACGCCCGTCCTGGCGGTGATGTTGGGCCTAGCGGTGGGCATCGACTATGCCCTATTTATCCTCTCCCGGTATCGCGCCGAGTACAGACGCATGCCGCGTGACCAAGCGGCAGGCATGGCGGTGGGAACCGCAGGTTCCGCCGTGGTGTTTGCTGGGCTGACGGTGGTGATTGCGCTAGTGGCGCTGTCCATTGTGAACATTCCATTCCTCACCTACATGGGGCTTTCCGCCGCCCTCACGGTCAGTATCGCAGTGCTGGTGGCGTTGACGTTTGTACCGGCGCTGCTGGGTGTGGTGGGCAAGTACGCATTTGGCATCAAGATTCCGGGCGTTGGCGGTAATGCGTGGAGCAAGAAATCCACCCGCGACCCCTCACAACGCCGGTCCAAAGGCCGGATGTGGGTGACCTTTGTGCAGAAAGTCCCGGCGCTGATCCTCACCGTTGTGGTACTGGGGTTGGGCGCGTTGACAGCCCCGGTGATGCGTCTGGAACTGTCGTTGCCCAATGACACTCTGTCCAACCTAGATACGACCCAGCGTAAATCCGCCGATCTGCTCAAAGATGCCTTCGGTCCCGGCATCAACGCACCCTTCTTGATCGTTGTGGACGGCAACAATGTCAACCCTGATTCTCAGGTATTGGCACCGCTGATCGAAGCCCAAGAAGCCGAAGCGCAGCGTAACAACAAACCCTTTGACCGCAAAGCCGCCGCCGCAGCCGCGTCGTTTATTTACGTGGCGCAGCGTTTCAACGGCAACGTGGATGTGAAACACGCCCAGCTGGTTGCCGCCAACGAGAAAGTCACAGCCGCACAGTTGATGCTCACCCCGAATTCGGGTCCGGCGGATGAGGCGACCTCTAAACTCATGAGTTCCTTGCGTGCTCAGGAAGCCGAAATCGAATACTCCACCGGCGTGAACATCGGCATTACCGGGCTCACGCCAATCCAGCGCGATGTGACGCAACGCCTCTCCGACGCCATGCCGCTGTACCTGGCCGTTGTGGTGGGCTTGGCCATCTTCCTGCTGCTCCTGATCTTCCGATCCATCATGGTGCCGCTCATTGCGGGCTTGGGCTTCTTGCTCTCTGTTGGCGCGGCCTTTGGTACTACAGTGCTGTTCTGGCAGGAAGGACTCGGCGGGTTCGTGAACACCCCCGGGCCGCTGATCTCCTTCATGCCCATCTTCCTGATCGGCGTGACGTTCGGCCTGGCCATGGACTACCAAGTTTTCCTGGTCTCCCGCATGCGGGAATACTATGCTCACCACCGCGGCATACCAACGCCTGGGTCAAAATACAACGCGGTGGAGGAATCGGTCATTGAGGGTTACACACTGGGGAGCCGCGTGGTGACCTCAGCGGCGCTCATCATGATCGCTGTGTTCATCGCCTTTATCGACCAGCCGTTGCCGTTCATCCAAGTCTTTGGCTTCGCGCTTGGCATGGGTGTGCTTTTCGATGCGTTCTTCATCCGCATGGGCCTGATCCCCGCCTCCATGTTCCTGCTTGGGCGCGCCACCTGGTGGATTCCCCGCTGGCTTGACCGCATCCTGCCCACCCTGGACATTGAGGGCACCAAGCTGGAAAAACAGTGGGAACAGTACCGCGAACAGGAAGAACGCGATGCGGAACCCGACTATGACCTAGTGCCTGAGCGCGCCTGACGGTCCCCGGCAACAAGCCAGGCGTTACAGTAATGGAATGACTGAAGGTACCTTTCACGACACCACTTTTGAACTGGGCACTCGACTGGAGGCAACACCCCGTAACGGCGATGGGGGACATGGTGCACGCCACGGTCGCACCGGGGTGATCCACACCCCGCACGGCGATATTGCCACCCCAGCGTTTATTCCGGTGGGTACGAAAGCCAGCGTGAAAACCCTCACTCCCGAACAGGTCCGAGATGCGGGCGCACAGGCCGTGCTTTCCAACGCCTACCACCTGTACCTTCAGCCGGGACCAGACATTGTGGACGAGGCCGGTGGCGTCGCCGCGTTTGAAAACTGGCACGGGCCGACCTACACCGACTCGGGTGGCTTCCAGGTGATGAGCCTGGGAGTGGGCTTTAAAAAAGTCCTGGCCATGAGCACCGACGGCCTGAAAGAACATGACATCCGCGCCCGTGGCAAAGACCGCTGGGCCCACGTGGACGAAGAAGGCGTGAACTTCCGCAGCGTGATCGACGGCTCCAAGCACCGCTTCACCCCAGAAATATCCATGCAGATTCAGCACCAGCTCGGCGCGGACATCATGTTCGCCTTCGACGAGCTCACCACCCTGCTGGATACCCGCCTTTACCAGGAACAATCGGTTGAACGCACCCACCGCTGGGCCCAGCGGTGCCTCGACGAACATGATCGCTTGACCCGCGCGCGCGTCGATAAGCCCCTGCAAAGCCTGTGGGGCGTGGTGCAGGGGGCGCAGTACGAGGACCTGAGGCGTCAGGCAGCCCGCGGGCTTGTGGAACTGAGCGACGCCGCGGAGGCCGAGGGGCGTCGCGGGTTCGGCGGGTACGGCATTGGTGGAGCACTGGAAAAGGAAAACCTGGGCACCATCGTCAGCTGGGTGTGCGATGAACTTCCCGAGCTGAAACCCCGCCACCTCCTGGGCATTTCCGAACCCGACGACCTGTTTGTTGCCGTCGAAGCAGGTGCCGATACATTCGACTGCGTGGCACCAACCCGGTTGGGGCGTCGCGGCGGCGTGTACACCCTTGAAGGGCGCATCAACCTGACCAACGCGCGGTTCACCCGTGACTTCACGCCCATTGACGCGGAACTTGGCGGCTACGTGTCCGAAAACTACACGCGCGCTTACATTCATCACCTGCTCAAAGCCAAGGAATTCCTTGCCGGAACGCTATGCACCCTGCACAACCTGCACTTCATGATCGGGCTGGTGGATAAAATCCGCTGGTCCATCGACAACGGCGACTACGAAGCCTTCCGTGACGACTTCCTCGGGCGGTACTACGCCACGGGCGGGCGCGCGCAGTAGAGGTCAGTAGCCCTCGCGGTTTTTCACAAACCGAATCACCGCGTAGGTGACCGGCATGACAGCGACCTCAACAGCGGTTTTCCACAGGAACCCCACCACCGTGTAATTTACCGTGTCGCCCACGCTGGCAATCCCAATAACCGGTGCCGCAATGAGGCAAAACACCAGGGTGTCACCACATTCCCCGACCACGGTGGACCCTAGTAACCGAGCCCACAGGCTTTTCTCCCCGGTACGCTGCTTCATGTGAACCAGCACGTAGGAGTTCAGCAATTGCCCCACCAGATACCCGGCTAACGACGCCACGACAATCTGCGGCACCAGCCCCAGAGCTGCGGAAAAAGCGTCCTGCCCTTCGTAAAAAGGTGCAGACGGAAGTGCGATGGCGATGTAGAACGATGCCACCGCCAACATCATGGCGGCAAAGCCCGTCCAAATGGCGCGCCGGGTTGCGGCAAAGCCGTAGCATTCCGAGAGGACGTCGCCGATGACGTAGGCGATGGGGAAGAGGAAGAACGCGCCGTCGGTAATCAGTGGCCCCAAGGCCACGCCTTTGGTGGCCGTGACGTTGGAGATGATGAAAACGACGACAAACAGCGCAAGAAGTATGGGATAGTAGCTGCGCTGTACGGGAATTGACCTCACAGTGGAGTTTGAAGTGTTGTTGCGCGGCGGGGTGCTGGGTATCGGACCGGGTATGTCAGGCATGGGTTTTATCGTGCCATAGGGGGAGTCGTGTCGGCGTGCGGGGGTTTAGGGACAATACGGTGGCCAATGTAGAGCATTACGTACATATTCCCCCAATTCGGACGTTCCAACAACGCGAAGCTGTGTGTTGTTTGTTTTTGGAAACGATCATAGTGTGGGCACGATGTGTGTCTGCGTAGATGTGTTGGATGTTTGGAAATGGCGGCTGGAATGCATTAATGCCTTTGGTTGATATACCAACATCTATCAAGCGCTTTAAGCTTAAAATAAAATAAGAACTATTTGATGAATCTTGACGGGGAAGTACACCTAGTTAGCGGGGGTAGCGTATGTGCGCTACGAATGCTTTTATTGGCAGGGAGGGGTGTGGGGTTGGTACGGTTTCATTCAAGAATGAAAGTAATGGTGATACGCCAACAAAAACCGCTCTAGCTGCAGTTATGCTAGCAACATCGATGAAGTTTGAAGGTTAGAAACGGGGATCAATTCGCTGGAATTCTTCCTTGTTCCGTGCGAAAGATTTTCATTAGTGGGGGAGGAAAACGGGGGTGATTTTTGCTAAGAATTCGCAGCTGAGAAATAAATACCTCGATTATATTGACTCTTGGATTTATTTAAGGGTTATAGTAACGAGCGAAGATAACACCTTGTGCTGTTGTTGCAGTGGGACGGGGGGTTATCTCGTCATCAGTCTCTTTGTTTTGGGCTGCTCATGCCTCTTTTATGTGTGAGCATGTCTGCGAAGCAAGAGTGATTCACTAAGGATGGGAATTAAATGAGTACTCTTCACCTAAATCTTAGGGAGGGGAAGCGCCACATCTTGCTGGCTATCGTGACTGCATTGTCGCTTATAGCTGGCTTCTTGGTCGCTCCTCCCAGTGCGCAAGCGGATGTCAACACTGGAATTAAGGTGACCGATCTGAAGTTGACGGCTTCGGATCAAAACGGCAACCCGCTCAACAACAACGCGATGATTACTCGTGACACCGCAGCACGTCTGGACTTCAACTGGGATGCCTCTGGAACGCGTGTGAAGTCTGGGGATACTTTCACCATTGATCTTCCTGAGCAGTTCCAGAGCTGGCGTAACTACGAAAAGCACCCCCTTGTTGTTGACCACAATGGTCAAAGCGTGCAGGTGGGTGACTGCAACAGCGAGACGAAGACCATCAACTGCGTTTTCAATGACAAGGTTGATGAGCTGAATGCAGACGGTTACCGCGGCATTGAAGGCTCAGGCTGGGCCGTGTTCAAGGTGCTCGGTGAGCACGAAGGCCCCGCTATTGACTTTGTAGTCAACGGTGAGAAGACCGCTGTTGACCTTCCCGGTGGCAAAATCCCCGGTATTCCTGGTGATTACTTCAACATGGGCTTTGGCAAGATGGCTGCATACCTCGGCCCGAACACCGATAGCATCACCTGGGACATCAACTTCAACTCCACTCACGTGAAGAACCTGCTGAAGGACACCCCTCAAGCATTGACTGTGGACGGCAAAACCTCCCAGACCATCACTTTTGAAGACATCCTGGGTCCCGGCCAGAAGTTCAACCCGAATACTGGCAACTTCCAGCTGATGATCCGCAACAGCAAGAACCACCCCGCCAACATCCTGAAGCCTTTGGCTTTTGTGAGCGGTGCCAAGGACAAAGTGGTCACCGAATACGGTGACTTCACCATCGCTTTCGACCGCAAGAATGACCAGGAAGGTACCTTCACCCTCACTGGCCCGTGGGCAGAAGACACGAACTACAAGATCGTGTACACCTCCCTGCCGGATTCCGCCGATGGTCACGCAGTTGCCGACCACGCTTACTACAACGAATCCACCATCAAGGGAAGCACCCAGAAGGCTCACTTCTCCCGCCAATTCAGCCGGTCCTTCGACGTGACTGCTAGGCTGCTGCCCGGTTTCGGTGGCCTGGAAGTGACCAAGAAGGTCGCCAATGACCCGCAGAACAAGGTTCCGGCCGAGTCCGAGTACATCGTGAACATCGAGTACACCCTGCCGAACAACACCACTGCATCGAACTACCCGACCTGGACACCAGTGGGTACCCTGAACGATGCGAAGAACGGCGGTACCGCCTCCATGACAGTGAAGGCCAATGAAGCTAAGCGCTTCACCGGCCAGTTCCCCACCGGAACCACCGTCAAACTGACAGAAGAAAGGTCAACCCTCCCGAACGGCATCCAGTGGCGTGACCCAGAGTTCACCGTTAACGGCAAGAGCGCCGATACCTTCACGGTGGAAGAGCTGAAGCACGCTTCCGTGGAGCTGACCAACGAAGTCGCACGCATCGACGTCAGCCCGCTGCCGAACCCAGACCAGAATGATCCCGACAATCCGGACAACCCCACCGATCCGGTCAACCCAATCAACCCGACCGATCCGACGGACCCGAATAAGCCGGACAACAACAATGGTTCCTCTGGTAACGGCTCCTCCGGTGCTGGCTCCGCCACTGGTAGCTCCCGTGGTTCCAGCATCTCGGGTAGCTCCGTCTCCCCGTGGTGGTTGCTCCTGGGTATTGCCCCGCTGCTGATGTTCCTTCCCCCGCACGTGCTGAAGCACTTCCAGCCCAGCAACAATGCGCAGGTCCCGGCACAGGCACCGGTCAAGCAAGGACCCCGTAAGGGATAGTTCCTTAACGCCAGATTTACGGTAACAACGCTCGCTCGCCCCGCTCGACATTCCTGTTGAGCGGGGTTTTCTTGCCCCTGCGTTGTACCATGGTGGGCATGCCTGGAGCTGGACGTTACGCGCCGTCGCCAAGCGGTGACCTGCATTATGGAAACCTTCGTACTGCCCTGCTGGCTTGGTTGTGGGCGCGCAGCACCGGCCGCGATTTTCGGATGCGCGTGGATGACATTGATACGCAACGCTCCTCGGCTACAAGCGCCGAACGTCAGCTGGCGGACCTTGTGGCGCTGGGCATTGATTGGGATGGCGACGTGCTGTACCAACACGACCGCTTCGATGCCTACGCCAACGCTCTGAGATGCCTTGAGCAACGCGGACTTGTGTACGAATGCTACTGCTCCCGGCGCGAAATTCAGGAAGCCTCCCGCGCGCCGCACGCC
>ERZ773214.827-NODE-827-length-19232-cov-11.233196_pt1 | contig 19232 bp, 9 predicted proteins | sample MGYA00511238_ERZ773214 | MGnify/ENA primary metagenome ERZ773214 (study PRJEB29015, sample SAMEA2738157) | human oral metagenome | biome: human oral; feature: human-associated habitat; material: saliva | place: China | collected 2259 ... | reverse complement strand
AATTGTTATTTATATTCATCTGTGGCAACGTATATACCAGGACGTTACGCACAGGGTTGCTCATCTTGCCCCTACCCTATCCTTTCAGAAAAGAGCTGGCTCAACAAGCGTTAGTCAATATTCAACTTCTTCAAAGCGTCTGCACCATTCTTGGCATTGGCAAACAGTCCGCCGTCGGTTGCAGTTTCTTCAGCGACCTTCTCTGCAGCAGCCTTTACACCAGCCTCAGCCTCCTCACGGTCACGCTTCTGTTGGCTCTTCTTAGCAACGCCAGCCTTCTTAGGTGCAAGATAGAGGAACATCTTCTTGCCCTCAAGTTTTGGGAGTTGCTCCACCTTTGCAAGCTCTTCAAGGTCGTTGGCAAAGCGCAACAACAAAACCTCTCCTTGTTCCTTAAACAGGATGGAACGACCACGGAAGAACACGTATGCACGTACCTTATTACCTGCGTTGAGGAACTCTTGTGCGTGCTTGAGCTTGAACTTATAGTCATGCTCATCTGTTTGCGGTCCAAAGCGAATCTCCTTCACCTCCTGCTTCACCTGCTTCTGCTTCATCTCCTTCTGATGTTTCTTCTGCTGGTAGAGGAACTTAGAATAGTCGATGATACGACAAACCGGTGGCTGTGCGTTAGGAGAAATCTCCACAAGGTCAACTCCCTCTTTCTGAGCTAATTCCAACGCTTTTCGCGTAGGCATAACCTCAGCTCCATCATCACTTACCACACGTACTTCCCGAACGCGAATCTGCTCGTTCACGCGGTACTTCATTTTCATTTTGTCATTCTTCATTCAACTATTTTAAAGAGTATAATTTTGCTAAACGAGTGCAAAGTTACTATTTTACAACTGATTAACCAAGGATTTTATCGATATTTTTATCATCGAAGCATGAAAAAAACTTAATCCGAAAGGCTAATCAGTTCAGCTGCTCATGAACATTACTTATTAATGGACATAACGAACGTCAAATCCCGAAAACAAACTACCGAACGAACTAAAACACAAAGACTGACGTCAAAGAGATTTTGATTTTCCTGTCATATCTGTCATCTATTACGAGCACATAACTAATTAGTTCCCAGTGAGGTTACGTGAAATGTTAAAAGTGACAGCAAACTAAAATAAAAAAAAGTTCTGTATTAAGCCTATAAATAAGGTAAGTGAACATCTGTCATTCCTCTACTTCAATACACCTTGGGAGCAACACCTTTCGCAGAGAGGGATAATGGCATCTATCCGTATTTGCACATGTGCAAAAAAAAACAAAGGCAATACGAACGAACAAATCTACCTACCACCCTCGTTATTACCTAACAGGTGTATTTATAAAAACAATGGCTCCCTTAGTTGTTGTACAGGTCTACCATATCTATTCAACAACGTCTTTCTGTAAGTAAAAGGTTTGTTCCTCATTAAATAAAAAGCCCCATACCTTCGTAGGGTCTGGCAATCCTTAATTCAGAAAGAAACCAAAAAGTATCTTTATTCATTGATTGCACCACAATGCGGGCACCTACCCTTTCGATGGAGACGAACGCCACAATTGCCACAATAATAAGTTTCACTACTCTTACGTAAATAGACACGGAAGGCGTAATAGATATAAACTATGAGGAGTGGATAACCTATATAATATAAGGTGAGCACGGAGAAAACGATATAATTGACGGCACACACAGCTCCTAACCCACAAAGATAAAGTAAGGTTTCGCCCGACTTCAATAATCTTCGGACGTCATCAATCGTTGCGATACCAATAATGAGCATGGCCCATACCAATAATAAGAAGATATTAAGTAGGGGAGGCTGCGAGAAAGGATTAAGCGAAGGATGGAAATAGAACTCACGCCACGTCTCTGGTGCAAAGATCTGTATACTGGCATAGAAGGCTGCGGATAGTGCCACAATAACGGCTAACAGCGTAGGATAAAGCGAACTAATATCATTGAAATGTACGATATGTGCATTCTTCTTCAATATCTTACGTGCCAGATAGCCAACTCCCATAATGGAGATAACAATCAAGAAGATTAGCAAGTGGATGTTTGAGAATGTAGAGATAAACTGAGAGATAGGGTCAGCTGGGTCTACCTGCTTTAAGAGACGGTTCTCGTGAACCCACCCAAAGGCATAGTCCTCCGTGGCTATCTGCACCCATACCGAATCCTGCTTATCATTAGGAAGAATACGAATATCAGCCACAACGACCTCCTTTCCTTTCTTCACTGCAAAGGAATCTGTCTCCATCTTGTTGACAGCTTCCTCTGGTTGTTGACGAAGAAGCATCAGAGAATCAGCCGTAACAATAAAGTTAAACCCTTGTGAATAGTGATGTTTCACACGAAATGACAAGGAGTCTACCCTACTCCGTGTACCACTCCATTCAATGTTATCGGTATCTTTCTCCTTTAAAATAGAGTCGCCCCCAGCCTCTATTCGTCGCGAGATTTGTGCCTCTTGAATACTGTCTGGCAAACGAAAGGAGGATGGCGTCTTCTTATGATAACAACCTGTTAGCAAAAAGCTAAGCAAGAAGAGAAGGAATACCCCCATTAGCCCATATCGTTGTAGGGTACAACTACTTGCCTTTTCTCTCGTAGAAAAGTCAACATGGGGCTCTCTTTTCAGGTTCACTTTATCCATAATCATAATGATTGGTAATGAATAATGACTTTTTATTTAAGTAGCATTTCGAACATTCATCTGACAGTTCTTACAATCAAACTCTAAACGGAAACGTCGCTTATCTGGTAGTTCGAGGAAGAGTGGTTCCCGCCATGTGGGTTTCTTTCCCCCTCGTTTCACACAATAGCCGAGCGAATAACGAATACAATGACGACACTGCATCAATAGATGAGAGACGGCGTCTTTATCCCCCCTGATAGAAAACGACTTACCTGTTGACTCTGAACCATTGTCTACAGAAGGATATTGAATTTCAAAAGCAGGCTCAGCTTTGGTCAGTCCCTGCTGCTCATAGAACTTACGGGCAACATCATTGGAGATGTTATACAGATAAGGCAACTGCTGATATTGGGATGGATTCACCATCGAAATATGTGGTTTATGGCCAGACACCTTATCCACCGATTTCCTATAAATCGTCATACGCTGCCTATTCAGTATCTGTTTATCAAGTTCCTCTACCACCATACGGCGAAGTTCTGCAAGAATACTGCTTGGAATAAAGTACTTATCAGCCCCGTCAACTATCTCAACCTCGGAACATTCATATACCGTATTGCCCAACTTAGTGAGCTGGCGTATGATGTTATCACGTTGGGGTTTTTGGGCAAGTTGAAGACCTCCCCCATCCCCTCCAAGGGGAGGAGAGAGCCTAACGGGATGTTCGTTGGATATTCGTTCGTTAGATGTTTGCTTTGGAGTAGCACTTCCTATCACCTCTGCTTTTGCCCATATTGTCCCACGACTATCCGTTAGGCACTCCCCTCCTTCGGAGCGGTTGGGGGAGGCCTCAGGTGAGGCTCCAAACCACATCTTTATCTTAATCTTACGTTCAGCAGTCTTACTGCTCAACTCCTTATCAAAGGCTTGGTCTTGATTACGATACAAACTCATCCCTGCTTTTAGGCCTTTTGGCATCTTAAACGGATAGAGTCGATTACCCACAGCACGGTTCACACGAAATCCCTCCAACCGTGTTGACTGATTGACTGGGTCACGTGAAAGGAAACAGAGTCCGTCACCATTCGCAAAGTTTGCTGTACTGGACACGTTAAAGCTGTCTCGTCTTATCTCTTTTACCCTACCAACAAACTCACCCAATGCCTTTGGTGTATCAGGAGAGAAGATATCTGCCTGCCTGCCTTTGAGGAAGTAATTGGTATAACCACGGTTGAATGTCTTCTTCAAATCAGGCGTAAACGAATAACGGACACGTCCCAACGAAGCACGGCGGAACTCATCAGGATGCTTACTGATTATCTCATCAATGCGCTTACTATAAGCTGACACAACATTCTTCACATAGTTTATATCCTTCAATCGCCCCTCAATCTTAAAGGCACAAGCCCCAGAACGCATCAGCGTTTCAAGGTTATCAATCTGACTCATATCCTTCAATGAGAGAAGATGACGCTGGTGTTCGATGGTCTTTCCGTCTGAATCCTTCAAGTCAAACGCCAATCGACAGAACTGTGCACAGGCACCACGATTGGCTGAACGTCCGAAACTATACTGGGAAACATAACAGACACCACTATAACTTACACATAATGCTCCATGTACGAAGGCTTCTAACTCAAGGTTTGGCAACCGATTATGAATATCGCTTATCTCTTCAGCAGACAATTCACGAGCAAGTACAACACGAACAAAACCCTGCTGACTCAGCCACTGGGCCTTCTCCCATGTACGTGTATCACATTGTGTACTGGCGTGGAGTGCTACCGTATCGGGTACTATCTCCCTCACCTTACTCATCAGCCCCATATCTTGTAGAAGGAAGGCGTCTACCCCTACGTCCACCAACTCACGCACCAAGGCCATTGTATCGTCGAACTCATCATTATAGATAATCGTATTGATGGTCACATGAACCGTGGCACCATAGCGATGAGCATATTCGCATAGCTTACCAATATCCTCCACACTATTACCTGCAGACTGACGTGCTCCAAATCGAGAAGCACCGATATATACGGCATCTGCTCCGTGGTCAATAGCTGCCATTCCACATTCAAGATTCTTGGCTGGCGCAAGGAGTTCTATAGTAATGGGTAATGGGTGATGGGTGATGAGTGATGATGATTGCATATTGTTGGGTGATGGGTGGTAATTGTTGGGTGATGGGTGGTAATTGTTGGGTGTTGGGTGTTAATTGTTGGGTGTTGATGAAATGTATAGAACAGGATGGACGTTGGGTGATAGATGTTTATTGTTGGGTATTGATGAAGTGTTTAGAGGATGATGAGCATCGGGTGATGGGTGATGAGTGTTGGGTACTGATGGAGTGTTTAGAGCTTGATGAGGTGATTGAAGGTATTAACAACCAATGTCGTCTATTTATGGTGAACAAAGATGCTAAGTGAAATTACTATTCTTCAACACCTAACATTCAACACCTAACACCCTATTCCTCAACACCTAACATTCAACATCTAACACCCTACACATCAACACCTAACACCCATCATTCACCACCCAAGCCACCCAATTCACAAATAGTAAATTGGCATGTGCACGCCAGGTGACAAGCGGACCATTCGTTGGCTTGTCATCACGATAATAATGTTTCGGGACCTCTACATCGTCTCGCTTACCAAGGTCACGGTGATACTCCGTGTCGAGGGTATCTGGAGCATACTCTAAATGACCGGTAAGAAAGAACTCTCGCCTACTACATGACCTAACAATAGACACACCACTCTCTGCTGATTCAGCTACGATTTCGAGGTCGGCGACTCGTTCAATATCCTCACTCCTTATCTCTGTATGACGGCTCTGAGGCATACGGAAGACATCATCAAAACCACGGAAGATAGGCAGTTCGGGCTTTAGAGGAATCGTAGGGAAGATACCAAACATCTTCTTTGGCAATGAATACTTAGGGATATCATAGAAATGATAGAGTCCTGCCTGTGCTGCCCAACAGATATAAAGCGTTGAACGCACATTCTCACGAGCCCAATTGAATATCTCTTGTAGCTCTTTCCAATAATCCACCTCCTCGAAAGGTATGTCTTCAACAGGTGCTCCAGTGACTATCAACCCATCAATCTTCTCCTTGCTTAGTTCCTCAAGTGTATGATAGAATCGGTCGATGTGTTCCGCTGGAGTATGGCGGGAGACATGACTCTTGAGTTTCATGAAGCTGATATCTAACAGTAGTGGACTATTAGAAAGAAGGCGTATGAAATCAGTCTCCGTCGTAGCCTTGAACGGCATAAGATTGAGTATGACAATGCGAAGCGGACGTTTATCGTCCTCCTTAGCAAGCATATCTTCTATGTTGATATTCTCACGCTTCAGCATATCAATGGCGGGAAGTCCGTCAGGTAATATCAATGGCATATCCTGTTTCCTTTATCTTTAATGGTAGTATAAGTATACAGCCCTACTATTCTCTACTATAAATAAGCTACAAAGATAGTAATTAATAAGAGATTGCACAAGTCTTATCTACACAAAAGTATGACAACGAATACGAATAGACATCCACCTATCCTTCCCACAACAATATCCTCCTCTATAAGAATAAACACAAAAGGCTCACGCTAACCATTCCTATCAACATCATATCTGATAAGAATGATTAGTCGTAAACCTTTTATTTTATAGATTTATTGGTATGGGAAATATCGAACGACAGATGTAATAATCAGCTGAGAGTCAAGCCATCAACACCCAACAGTCATCATCCATCACCCAATATTCAACACCCATCACCAACCATTACCACAGCTTCAGGCGTTCATTCTCAGGGATGAAGAGCTTATCACCCTCCTTCACACCGAAGGCCTTATACCATGCATTGATATGAGGAAGAGCACCATTGACACGCCACTCACCAAGAGAGTGTGGGTCACTCTTCACTCGACTACGGATTTCAGCCTCAGTGATATTGTTTGCCCATACACCTGCATAAGCGATGAAGAAACGCTGCTCTGGTGTGAAGCCCATAATGACCTTACCCTTCTTTGCCTCTGGTGTCTTCTCGAAAGCATTGAAAGCTACCTCGAGACCACCGTGGTCAGCAAGGTTCTCACCTAATGTGAGCTTACCGTTAGCATTGAGGTCTGGCAACACCTTAATGGCACTGAAGAAGTCAGCATACTTACCTGTACGAGCCTCGAAGTTCTTTCCATCCTCTTCAGTCCACCAGTCTGTCATATTACCATCCTTGTCGTAATGGCGTCCTTGGTCATCGAATCCGTGTGTCATCTCATGTCCTATCACCACACCAATGGCTCCATAGTTAAAGGCATCATCCGCCTTCGGGTCGAAGAATGGGTATTGAAGAATACCTGCAGGGAAGCATATTTCATTCGTCGTAGGATTATAATAAGCATTGACAGTCTGTGGTGTCATCAGCCACTTATCCTTATCAACAGGCTTACCAGCCTTCTCCTTGATAGCATCCTCAGCCCAGAACAGCTGACAGTTCTGCACGTTCTCATAATAAGACTTTGTTGGGTCTATCTTAAGTTGGCTCAAGTCCTTCCACTTATTAGGGTAACCCACCTTCACATAGAAGGTTGAGAGCTTTTCAAGAGCAGCCTTCTTAGTAGCCTCACTCATCCAGTCTTGTGCCTTAATACGCTCAGCAAGACTCATCTCAAGGTTCTTGATGAGGTCTTCCATACGTTTCTTACTTGTAGCTGGGAAGTAACGCTCACAATAGATTCGGCCAAGCGCCTCGCCCATCTGCTCCTCCACCTGCTGTGTAGCACGTTTCCAACGAGGATAATCTTCCTTCGTACCACGCATCTTCTTACTGAAGAAATTGAAATACTCTGCCCGTATGTCATCACTCAGATAGTTAGCTGAAGCAAGGATAGCGCTCCACTCCATACGTGCACGCAGTTCCTCTGCACTCTCTGTAGCCGTTAGTTTGTCAACACCAGCAAGGAAAGCAGGCTGACACACTACCATCGTCTGAATATACTCGCTCTTAATACCTTCAGCGTTAGCCAACTGCTCGAGTGGAATGTTAGGATATTTCTCCTTAAACTCACCGAGCGTCATCTTATTATAGTTGGCCTCAACGTCACGTAACTCCGTACGACTCTTTGAGATCAAAGCCAACATTGTCTCATAACGCATCACAGCATCACGTTTAGCCGCAGCCTGTGTATCAGAGAAGCCATAAAGGCGGAACATATTAGCGATAAACTGACGGAAGGCATTACGGATATCTGTCGTAGCCTTGTCATTATCAAGATAGTACTCTTTCTGTCCAAGGCTCAATCCGTCCTGATAGATAAGAAGGATATTCATCTTCGCATTCTTCTCATCAGCCTCAAAGGAATAACCCATTGGAACACCATAACCGAAACTTGCATACTTCAACTGCAGGGCACGAAGGTCAGCCAGACTCTTTGCATTCTCCATCTCGTTGAGTAGCGGTTTAACCGGACTTACGCCTTCCTTGTTACGGCGCACTGAGTCCATAGCGAGCTTATAGAAGTCGCCTAACTTTCTCTCTGTCGACCCTTCCTTACCCTGTTTCTTGAGCAAGTCAGTGAGGATCGTGTTAATACGCTTGTTGTTGTTCTCTTGCAACTGGTCGAACGAGCCAAAGCGTGAGAAGGCTCCTGGTAGCGGGTTAAGCTTCTGCCATCCACCCGTGGCAAACGTAAAGAAGTCGTCAGCCGGGCGTACCGACTTGTCGAGATTCTCTGCCTTGATACCTGCCTGACCCTGTGCCATAGCGGTGAAGGGCGCAGATGCAAGGAGCATCATTGGTAAAAGTGATTTAATACGCATAGTAATATATTTAATAAATAATAACCTCCCCCAACCCCTCCGAAGGAGGGGAGTGCAGGAAACGGGCCTGATAAACTTAGTTGGTTTGGGACCTCCCCCAACCCCTCCGAAGGAGGGGAGTGCAGGAAACAGGCCTGCTTACCGTAGTTAATATATAACTTTAATCTTCTAACAGAGAGTAATATAGAATACTTCTCATCCATAAACTATCGTGAGAATCATCCACTAACCATCGTGAGGAACACCCACAAACTAATGTGAAGTTAACATCCCTATCACAAGTAGCCGACCTATCCAGACATAGCTGGTTTGGGACCTCCCCCGACCCCTCCGAAGGAGGGGAGTGCAGGAAACAGGCCTGCTCATCATAGTTAATATATAACTTTAACCCTCTATCAGAGAGTAATATAGAAAATTTCTCATCCACAAACTATCGTGAGGAACACCCACAAACTAATGTGAAGATAACATTCCTTTCACAAGCAGCCGACCTATCCTGCCATGGCAGGTTTGCGGCTCCCCTCCTTCGGAGGGGCTGGGGGAGGTCCCCTACTCCTTCATCCCCTCCAGCTCTTCCGACAGTATGAGCCATCGGTCGTTCTCCTCATCAAGTTCACGCTGAAGGTTGGTATATTCCGAAACGAGTTCCATATTCGAGGCATTCTCAGGTGCCATAAGGAGCTCATCAAGTTCGCTCTTGCGTGCTTCCAGCTTCGCTATCTTAGCCTCCGAGTCGTCCACTGCGCGTTGCGCCTTACGTATCTTCTTCTGCAGTTCCTTACGTTCAGCGTATGACAGGGTCTCACCTGAGGTTTCAGCCGACCCTTCCGAAGGGAGGGGAGCAGCATTTCTACTATTATTAGATGACAGCGACACTGTCTCAGTACCCTCTCCCTTTCGAGCGAGTTGGAGGGACTCACTGGTGCTTCTAAGCCAATCATAGATACCACCTAAATGTTCTCTCACCTTACCACCACCGAACTCATAGACCTTACTTACCAGTCCATCGAGGAACTCACGGTCGTGGCTCACGATGATTGCCGTACCGTCAAAGGCCTTAATGGCCTCCTTCAACACTTCCTTTGAGGCTATGTCGAGGTGGTTGGTAGGCTCATCAAGGATAAGAAGGTTTACTGGTTCAAGCAATAGCTTAATCATCGCTAAGCGCGAACGCTCACCTCCTGAGAGTACTTTAACATACTTCTCTGACGTCTCTCCACCAAACATAAATGCACCGAGGAGGTCGTTTATCCTCAGACGCATGTCTCCTGTAGCCACCCTATCGATAGTTTCATAGATCGTAAGGTTCTCGTCTAACAGTTGTGCCTGGTTCTGTGCGAAATAACCAATTTGCACGTTATGCCCTATCTTCAGCGTACCATCAAATGGTATCTCACCCATGATACACTTCACGAAGGTAGACTTTCCCTCACCGTTCTTACCGACGAAGGCCACTTTCTCACCTCTTTTAATAATGAGGTCGACACCCTCAAAGACCGTCTGACCCGGTCCGTCACTATGCAGTCTACTTGGATAAGTCTTCCCCAATCCCTCTGCAATGACTGGATAGTCTCCACTTCTCAGACACGGAGGAAACTTCAGGCGCATAGCCGAATTGTCCACCTCGTCCACTTCTATGGGTACTATCTTCTCCAACTGACGGATGCGTTGCTGCACCTGTACGGCTTTCGTGGCCTGATAACGGAACCGTTCGATAAACGCCTTGGTATCGGCAATCTCCTTCTGTTGGTTCTCATAGGCACGAAGCTGCTGTTCACGACGTTCTTTCCTAAGGACAAGATACTCGTCATACTTCACCCGATAGTCTTCCACATGGCCACAGGTTATCTCAAGCGTACGGTTCGTTACATTATTAACAAATGCTCGGTCGTGACTAACCAGTACTACAGCCTTAGCACTTTGGGCAAGGAATTGCTCCAACCATTGGATTGACTCAATGTCAAGGTGGTTCGTAGGCTCATCAAGTAAGAGTACGTCTGGACGGCGGAGGAGTATCTTTGCTAACTCAATACGCATACGCCATCCACCAGAGAACTCACGGGTAGGACGCTCGAAATCGTCTCTCGTAAAGCCAAGACCCGTCAGTGTGCGCTCTATCTCAGCCTCATAATTCTCACCTCCCATCATCATATAGCGTTCATGCTCCGTCGTAAAGCGCTCAACGAGTTCGGCATATCCGTCACTCTCATAGTCGGTGCGCTCGGCCATCTCTTGCTCCATCTCCTTGAGTTTGGCCTCCATCTTCGTCTTGTCAGCGAAGGCCTTGCGCGTTTCCTCCTTCACGGTCGTATCGTCAGAAAGCTTCATCACCTGCGGCAGGTAGCCTATTGTCGTATCATTCGGTACAGAAACGGACCCGCTCGTAGGCTTCTGCATCCCACAGAGTATCTTCAGCATGGTTGACTTTCCTGCTCCGTTCTTACCCACTAAGGCTATCCTGTCTCGCTCATTGATGACGAATGAAACATCCTTAAACAATGGCTTCACGCCAAATTCCACCGTCAGTCCGTCTATTGATATCATGTTCTAATCTCTTTCCTAAATGTTCTTTGCAAAGATAAGATTTTATTTTCAATAAGAGAAGTCCGTCTTTTGTACATTTCGTTACACTATTCCGCCTCTCTCATCTCCCATAAGACCTATCGGCATATACCTATTTTGTTTATTTTTCTATGTTATTTTTGCAATTTGACAAAGATAGTAATAATAAACTAAAAAACCAATGAAATGGTGAATTAATACACAACATTCTCGCTAAAACTACTTTTCTGTACCGATGTACTCCTATCCTTCCATGCCATAATACGATTTCTTTTATTATTACACAACGTCTATCGGATGCTTAAAATTATTTTACATTAATCCAAAAAAGAGTCAGTAAACATCAAGCCAAACAGGCACTATAATCAAGTTTACAACTAACAGTGATTCAGATGGTTATAAACAGCAATGAAGAAGACGCCCTTCAAGCATCAAGAAGGGCATGTTCAAGGGGCAAGAAGGGCATGTTCAAGGGGCAAGAAGGGCATGTTCTCCAAAGCTAAACATAACATGTTGATTTATTGAAGTTTACTGCTTTAATTATAAGACGTATCATACACCTATCAAGAAAGTGTCAAGCTCATCGCAATGTAATGATTTTTTATACTCTTATAAAGTCCTCTGATGTGTGGAGTATTTTGTTTTGCTTGCTATCATTTTAGCGTTTTTCAGTAATCAACAGTGGACTATTTAGCTCCGAAATTATAACATTTGGTAGGGTAGCCAATAAATGCTAATAAGACTTATCAACCTACCATCTGCCCCTAATCACTCAAGGTTCGCTTATTATAGCAGTAGAGCAACATTGGTCGAAAGCTCCTTTTTATTCATTAATAATCAGCTGCTTGTATGCAATATTCCTAATAAATGAGGATTGCGCCGTGTCTTTTTTCTTCCTACCTTTGCCATCGTTAATTAAATACAAAAATATTAGAAATAAGATTATATGGTTAAGTCTAAATTTGGTATTGCTCTTCTGATGGCGACATCTTTGCCTATGGCAACACAGGCCAATAACATTATTGAGAAAGGAGATACCTCCAGAGTCTATGACATAGACGAGGTTGTCGTTGTCGACCAGCCTAAGGAGGCCTTCCGCCTGCGTCAGCAGCCATTGAGTAGTACCTCTTTTAATGGCGATTTGATACGTAATCTCAACGTACAGGACGTGCGTAACCTCTCTGTCTTCGTACCTTCATTTGCCATGCCAGAGTATGGAAGCCGTTATACCTCTTCTATCTATATGCGTGGAATAGGCTCACGTGTCTACTCACCAGCCGTGGGTATTTATGTAGATGGTATGCCTATCTTGAACAAGAGTGCCTTTAATTTCCATACGTATGACGTCGACCGTGTTGATGTTCTGCATGGTCCACAGGGTACACTCTATGGTATGAACACCGAGGGGGGACTGATTCGCCTTTATAGTCGTAATCCTTTCCAGTATCAAGGAACTGATGTTCAACTCTCTATCGGCTCGAAGTTATATCGAAAAGCAGAAGTAAGCCACTATAAGAAAGTCAATGATAAGATGGCATTCGCCGTTGCTGGCTTCTATGGAGGGCAGAATGGGTTCTTCCGTAATCAGTATGATGGCTCACATGCCGACCTTATCAATGAGTTTGGAGGTAAGGGTCGACTCCTGTGGAGACCAACGAACAGACTGAATTTCGACCTCATCGCCGACTATCAATATACTCGTCAAAATGGCTTCCCATACGGTCAGGTGGTCACAGAAGATGAACTTGCTGCTGCCACTATCACCTCTCCTCTCTATGGATTGAAGGCTGGTACGCAACTACCTAACCAAAATCGACAGAGCAATTATCGCCGTAATATCATCAACACAGGACTGGGCATTAAATATGCAGGTAATGGATTTGACATCAATTCGATGACTTCTTGGCAGTACCTACGCGACTACATGCTCATGGATATAGACTATCGTCCACAAGACTTCATGCACCTTACGCAGCGTCAGTTGGGTAACACGGTGACGGAGGAGCTGTCTGTTAAGAGCAAAAATGATAGTAAGTGGCATTGGACCTTCGGTGCTTTCGGGTCTTACCAGTGGTTGAAGACGACGGCACCTGTCTACTTTGATCAGGATATGAACAGCTATCTGTCTAAGAAGATTACTGACTATGCCTACAACGGAATGCTTAACGCTATGGCTGCACGTGTGGCTCAAAGGATGATAGCAGGCGGTATGTCAGAGGAACTCGCCAACAAGACGGCACGAGCAAGCGTCGCTGCGATGATTGCTGGGGCTGGTGGTGTCAACATCAACATGACGATGGACCCTGTCCCAGGTGTCTTCCATACGCCAACACTCAACTTGGGTGTCTACCATGAGAGCAACATTGAACTTACTGATCGCCTTATGGCGACCCTTGGTTTACGCTATGATTACTCACGTGTAAACATTGATTACGAGACTTCTGCACGTGTTGCATTGCAGGAGAGTGTGATGGGTGTAACCATCAACCCTGTTATCACCTCTGTTCTGAAGCATAGCGAGCATGACAGCTTCAAGCAGCTTCTCCCAAAAGTGGGCCTGACCTATCGTCTTCAAAACGGTAGTAATGTCTATGCAACATGGTCAAAAGGCTATCGGGCAGGCGGTTATAACTTCGAGATGTTCTCTGATGTACTGCAGACCGAGACCTCTCAAGCAGCTAACAAGGCCCGTGCTGATGTCGACATCGCACATGATGAGGCTTACTATGAGCGTATCGCAAAGACGATTGAGTATAAGCCAGAGACCAGCTGGAACTATGAGGTAGGAGCACACCTAAATCTCTTCAACAACCAAGTACACCTCGACCTCGCTGCTTACTATATGCAGATTCGCAATCAGCAGCTCTCTGTGATGGCTGGTAACTATGGCTTTGGGCGTGTGATGACGAATGCTGGTCGCAGCCATTCTTGCGGCTTGGAGGCAACACTCCGTGGTGTTGCACTCGACAACAAACTAACCTACGGACTCAGCTATGGCTTTACAAGTGCACAGTTCGATGAGTATAAAGACTCTATCGCAGGCGTTGGTATGGTTGATTACAAGGATAAGCGTGTACCTTTCGTACCGCAACATACACTCGGTGCCAATGCTGACTATCGTATAGATGTTGACCCTGCAGCCTTGCTCGATGCGTCTAATCGCTTCCACTTGCGTAGTGTCACGGTGGGAATGAACCTCTCTGCACAGGGTAAGACCTACTGGGATGAGCAGAACATTATCGGTCAGAACTTCTATGCAGTGGTAGGTGCCCATGCCGATGCCGACTTTGGTCCGCTACATGTCAACCTATGGGTGCGTAACTTAACAGATACTAAATACAACAGCTTCGCCGTTCAGAGTGCTGCTACTGGTACTCGCTACACCTTCGCACAACTTGGTAATCCGTTCCAAATGGGCGTGGACTTTAGGGTACACTTCTAATGATAAGGGGGTAAAGGGGACCTCCCCCGACCCCTCCGAAGGAGGGGAGAGCCTAACGGGACACGGTTGGATGTGGGGGAATAGATAAGGCGTAACGCACGAATAAGACGTTTTCACGGGGCGAGAATATAAGGAAAGAATACTTAACTATAAGTTCTGTGGGGACGTAAATATAAGTTCTGTGGGGACGTAAACATAAGTTAGTGAAGGCGTAAATACAAGTTAGTGGAGGTGTAAAAATCAGTCGAAGACTTGTAAATAGCTGTCTGCTACTTTTCAGTTGTCTATATTAATGTAAGGAACTTATCTCAATTAGAGGACCAATATGTATATATCATGACCTACAGCTAATGTGACGTAGTTCGCACATTAGTTGTAGGTCATTTCTTTTACTCGTCCGATAAGTGGACTAATAAGAGCTTGTGGGGTGGTAGGTGGTGAACGTTAAGTGTTGAGGATGTGCTTTGTGGGGTGGTAGGTGCTTTATGTTAAGTGTTGATGATGTGCTTTGGTGGGTGATAGGTGATGAGTGTTAGGTGTTGAGGATGTGCTTTGTTGGGTGATAGATGATGAGTGTTAGGTGTTGATGAAGTGCTTTGTAGGATGGTAGGTGTATGATGGTATGTGGTGATGAAAAGGTTTTGTGGATGGTAGGTGAATAATGTAAAATAGTGAAGAAGAGCTGTTAGTCATTGAACAACGATTACCAACAAGTACTAATATCATACGCTTTCTCATAGCAGGTTAGGCTCTCCCCTCCTTCGGAGGGGCCGGGGGAGGTCCTCGGAGGGGCTGGGGGAGGTCCTCACTTTTTACTCTCCTCAATTCCCCTACACGCTCTTCATGATTGAAGAAGACGCCCTTCTACGTTCGAGAACATGCCCTTCTTGCACGTAGAAGAGGCCCTTCTTGGGGCAAGAAGGGCATGTTCTTCAACGCTGTTTGTAACACTCTGATTACTTGACTGTTATCAACTCGATTATAGAAGAGATTATACCCCTGTGTTGAGGGCGTTTAACGCTCTGCTATGTAATGATTTTTCACAGCCTTATAGAGCCTTATATTGTGTGAAGCGATTGCCGAATTACTCCTATAAACATACTAAGAAACATAAAAAGGTGCGTCCTTTTTCTTGCATTATAACACTGAAAAACATATTATCCCCATACACACAGAGATCTCATTAGGTGCAAGAACTCACAAACTATAAGCCTAATGATAGTAGAGAAGTGCCGTGACACCTGTCGGTCGGAGGCCCCTCGTTGACTTTACATGCGTGCCAATAGACATCTATATCACTTGTACTACTGACAAGAAAAAGAACTACTCAACAACTGGTAGTACATGGAGAAAGGGTTGAGGGACATTCGTACAACTGATGAAAAAGGTTTCCGCAACTTAAAATGACTACTAAGGCCACTTAAAATCAGCATTTACACAACTTAATAAAAGTGTTAACACCACTTGGAAGAAGCATTATCTCCCCCCAAAATGAGCATTAACAAGTCAACAACAATAGCCATACAAGACTCGAAAGCATCACAACATAAAGCGTAGAAGAACAAAAGATAGCACATAAATCACAATTATAAAGCACGAAGAATCCACACTGAGGGAGTCCTCAATGTGAATTCAACTAATACGCCTAATTATGTCAGTCCTATTCTATTAACGCTTTACTATCTTACAAGTTGTTGTACCTGTACCGATGAGATAGACACCTGCTGGCAGATTGGCAACGCTGATAACGTTGTCGCCAGACTTAACGTTATACTTGCTGATAAGCTTTCCTTGTACGCTATAAATGCTTACAGTGCAAGCCTTTGCGGCTGTGAGAATAACGTTATCCGTCACAACGCCCGATGAAACAGACAGCTCTGTACCACCAACGGCAACCTCGTCAATACCCAATGGGATACTTTCTCCATCAACTTTATTACCAATTGATTGGAAGTGTTCACCATAGAATGGAGGGGTGTCAAAGTCAAAGGTTGGACCAAGTGTTGGTTTGTTGCTGAATAAGTAAGATGAGTCAGGTTGGTTGAAAGCGGCATAAACATTGAAAGGAACGACATCTGTTGGGTAATAAAGCCATGTTGCACCTCCATTGTTATAGAGGATATTCATGTAATAACGCCCCTTCGATAGGTATCTTGTAGGTAGTGATACCTCGATATAACCGTTACTATTTGGCTTTAACGTGATGGTTCGTGTCTCTGTCATGTTGCTATTGAGAGGCTTAGAACTCAACTGTGCATTGGTGACATAGAACTTCACGCGACCTTCAAAGCCATTCACTGACCTCAAGTAAACGCGAGCAGTAAACTTGCTGTGGGCAGTTGACACATAAGCATTGTCTGATCCAAGGTAGCTACTACCCTGATAGAAATAGATAGTCTGCAACTTCAAATCATGAACAGTCTGTGAGTTGTTATCATCATCATCAGCCGCATTGATGGTTAGTTCGCCTATCTTCCATACTTTCGCATCTGTTTTCACCTTGACAGCAACCTCTTCACCATCAACATCATACCCTGCAAGCAGGTTATACTTGCCTACCTCCAAGCGTCCGAAGTTGTCGTTCGTATAGAAAGAGAACGTTACACGCTCGCCTCTGGCTATCTTTGCGTTGCCTTCGGAGATGAGGGTGGCTGCCTTAACATCATTTGATTCAGCAGGAAGAGCGTAGAGCTTCAAGCTACCATTGTAGTCAGTATTACCTTCATTGGCAAGAGTTGAGACAATCTTCGTGTTCTGTCCCTTCTTAACATACTCTGTTATACGCTGTACAGCATACAGTTCAGGCTGCTTAACAACTGGATCTGGCTCTGGTTCCGGGTCTGGATCAGCCTTACCAATGGCAACTGTTCCGGCAACGGCATCGATGGCCTTGAAGCCTGAACCTTTGGCGTAATTGACAGTAAGATGATAGGTTCCAGCCTTGACGTTGGCGAGGTTGGCATAGAAAGTCACCTTCTTCGTTGACTCAGCACCGACAGAAGCCGTCGTTGTAGAGATTATCGTAGAGTAAGCATCATTCTCCTCTTGATAGAGGGCAAGGGCTAATCGACCTGAATAAGCTGACTCGCTGTTCTTATTACCAATAGTGATTGTGACTGGGACAGAGTTCTGCTGTGCTAAAGCGGTCTGTTCGCACTTAGCTGCAATATACAGGTTAGTACCTGTTTCAACGTCGGGCTGTGGGTCAGGCTTTGGTTCTGGATTTGGATTAGGCTCTGGGTCAGGGTCATCGTTACGGTCAGGTTTCAGATAACGTAGCATCTGCTGATCAGAACTATAGCCTCCACTACCGCCACCAATACCTTCTTGTCCTGGGCGCAACACGTTGAGCTTATGCCAACCATTTGATGAATAGTTCCATCCCCAATCGACATGTACGAAGCCATTTGACGCATAACCATCGAGTACAAAACAGTGGCCACCACCACCAGAGAAGCCTGCATAGACTACAGGACCGTAATCTCTCAACTCATCATGTATCTCTCTTAGCCAGCTCTGCTCGTAGTAGTTGCTGCGTTGGAGGAACCTTACGCTGCTCTTATAGCCGAAGTTACGTGTGAGAACGGCTGGGGCATTGTAGACATAAGCACCCGACCCACCTGCAGAAGCAGGATTATAGTCCATCTGAACAGCATAACCAATGTCGCGCAAAAGGCGTCCGATGTTATCAGCTTGTAATGCTGTAAGCTCACGACCAGTTGTTCTATCGCGCCCATACCTATCTACTCCGGCTGGCATTTGGCTCCAATCGTATGCTGCATTCTCTGATCCTTGACCGTCAAAGTTCAATGACATGTAGTTACGCTTCCAATAGTAACTCACTGAACCATGTGCTTTACGTGGCCACTTATGCCAACGTAGAACGGTACAGATGGCTGTTGCCACACAACCCGACACTGTTTCGTAGGTCTGACCATTGTAACGATAGTTCGGCGAATACTGGTTGAAAGGCCAACTCTGGCCCCAGCTGATAGGTGTTGCGAGTCTTGTCCTGCGGTCAGTAGCGTATTCGAGAAGTGGACTAATCTCTATCTGATAGTTACTTGCACGCACAGTCGATGCCTGCATGAACTCTGGAGAGGGCGTGTCAGGCGTGTTCTCGATGGCCCACTTTATCTGATTGCGATACTCATCATATAACCACTTGATAGAAGGGTTCGCTTGTATGTCACTCTCTGAGAGGCTTCCTTTATCTGAGAAAGCGATGACAGGAGAGACACGGTCGTCTGCTGCAACAACGACATAACCCTGATCATTACCACGATTGAAGATATAGTATAGGTTCTCCTCAGCCTTTCCTGTACGGGAAGCCTTGTAGGGTGCCTTATACGCCATACTGAGTTGGCGTGTTGTGGTGCCTTGTCCAAAGAAGTTTGAAGCAATCTTCAACGCTCGAGCCTGGTCTATTGGACCAGCCACAGAGAGCTGACAAAGTAGGCACAATACGGCAAAAAGCGTAGAAACTCTTTTCATATTGATAGTCTTAAATTCTACTTTATGATAATTAATGTACTGCAGCTTTTATCGACGCCATGGTGTTGACGCCGATAAAACTGCAATAGGTGTCTTTTAGTTAAAGAACTTAAGGGCCAGAATCTTTACGTAAGTGTGAATCTTAATATGCTTATAGTTACTTTCTAAGACGACAACTGGGTCATCACTCTTATACTTAGAGAAGACGGTACCAAGGGTGTGGTTGAATTGTGTTCGACCATAGTTATACTTATAAATACCGTTTTCTGTATGCAAATCAGTGA
>ERZ773214.825-NODE-825-length-19250-cov-13.114353_pt1 | contig 19250 bp, 18 predicted proteins | sample MGYA00511238_ERZ773214 | MGnify/ENA primary metagenome ERZ773214 (study PRJEB29015, sample SAMEA2738157) | human oral metagenome | biome: human oral; feature: human-associated habitat; material: saliva | place: China | collected 2259 ... | reverse complement strand
TTCATTATTTGATTTATAATTGGAGTCTCCTCGCGGCTACCTTTGATGACCGATTCTAGTATTAGACTTTTGATAGATTCGCTATGGTCTTTTAGATTTGCACTGTTTATCTCTAGAATTATATTCTCCATGTAAACATCGTTCTCAAAGACAAATATAGGAAAATTCATTGCGTCTGCGATTTCTAGAGCTTCCTTTGGAAGTGTTTTGAACACGACCGGCTTATATGCAAGCGCATGCACATCGCATTTAATCAGCTTTTTTATGGAATCAACGACTAAATCAGGTCTTCCCTTTGCGTAGATAAAGCTTGTGAGAACTAGGCTGTTTCCATCAAAAGCTCTCTTCTTCCTGTAGTTTTGCCCCTCGTCGTCAAACTCAAAGTCAAGTATTTCCGTGCAATCTATGGTCTTCTCAAGTCCACCAGCACCAGCGACGAGTTTAAAATTCTTCGTTGTCTCTAGCTTTGATAACATGCTAATCTTAAGAGCCATTACCTATCCTTTCACCTGCATCAGCCTTCGCTTCTGCTATCAAATTTTTCAAATACGTAAATCATCGCTACAAGCACTGCAATCCCTAGGCTCCAGCCACCAATGATATCCGTAGGGTAGTGGACACCGACATAGACCCTGCTGAATCCAATCAAAATTGTAAGCAGTCCAAGTCCAACAGAAAGAATCTTCGCAAGCCTTCTGTTTTCGCAATACTTCAGAAGTAGATAAATCAAAATTCCATAGCTAACAAGGCAGTTCATCGAGTGACCGCTTGGAAATGAGTATCCACCCTGCTCAATTAGTCTTAAAGCAAGATCTGGCCTTGGTCTTTGAAAAATATACTTCATTATCTGGTAAAGTGCAGTCGAAGAGAGTGCTGCTATTGCAAACTTAACTCCGTACTTTTCCCTCAGCGATTTCATCAAAAGTAATATAACGCCAAGCAAGATAACTACATACCTATCACCACTATGCGTTATAAACTTCCAAAACGCCGTTAGCTTATCGCTTCTCATGCTGTAAACACGGTAGCGCACGGCATCATCAAAACCATCTAGATAGCCCGTCTGAACGCCCACTGCAACCCCGATGAAAACGAGAGTAGCGATAAATATTACTAATCCATATATCCTAAATTTATTATTCTTCATATTTGTCCCAAACCTTTTCATATATTATAACCTAAAATATAGATATTACCATATCATTTATGGTATATTATTATGGAGTAAGATCGGAGGTTTATCGTGAACAAAATAAGAAATTTAGGTGCAATTTTATTCCTAATTTGGTCCGGAATAAAATTTTTACCTTTTAGAAGTAAAATCAAAAGGGCCAGAGCAGCTGGCAATCAAGCAGAAGAAACTAGACTAATAGCTGAGGTTACAGCAAGATGGTCTGAATATGTATCCAAGCATTTTGATATAAGATATGAAGTAATAGGCAAAGAAAATCTACCTGATGGTTCTTGTGTATTTATAGCTAATCATCAAGCACACTTTGATATAATGGCACTCCTATATGCTGTAAGTGGAAAGCAGACAGGATTTATTGCTAAGAACGAATTCAGTAAAGTTCCACTCCTAGGAAAGTGGATTTATGCTACAAGAGGTCTCTTTATCAAAAGAGGAGATGTCAGAGAAAGTCTCAAGACTATCAACGAAGGCGCAGAGCTTATAAATCAAGGTTTTTCTCTTGTTATTTTCCCAGAAGGAACACGTAGCCAAAAGCGTGAAATGGCCGACTTTAAGCCAGGAAGCTTCAAGCTAGCATCAAAGGCCAAAGCCCCTGTTGTTCCAATTGTAATTGACGGAACCTATAAGGTCTTCGAACAAAAAAGAAAGGTATCAAAGGGTGAAACTGTCAGAGTTACAATTCTACCTGCCATAGATACAGCATCCCTTGATAGAAAATCACTAGCAGCTCTTCCAAACCAGATTGAGGAAGCAATAAAAGAACGTCTAGCTGCTGATGCAAATTAGGATATTAAAATGCCAATAGTGTTCATAATTTTAGTTTTACTTTTTTCAGCCTTATTTGTATGGCTTGTAAGCTATAATTTAAGGTTATATGATAGAAAAACGCTAAAAAAATACCTTATACTTGCGACTTTGACGGTAATTATACTAGAATCATGCCTTACTTTACTAATAAGTGAGAGTTTTGACATTATTTTTGACAGAAATATAGGATATATATCTAAATTACTCTGTTTTCTTATAGTTTTATTGGTATTTACCATAGTATATCTATATATTTTCTTGCGCAAGCTATGGAATATAAAGAATCCTAGATCAGCTAAAATCAGATTTGAGAAAAAGAAATCTACTGAAAGGGGCGTGAGAAGTCACATAAGTATATCGCATATAGATGGACTTCCCATCAAAGAATCAAGTAAAGGATTTCTATTATCACCAAATAAGATATCAATTACAGCAGGAACTCATATGATTATGGTTCAAAGGATAGACTACCTTACTAGACAATGCAAACCGCTGGTTCTATTTGAAAAAGAATTCGAAATGAATTTTAATAGAGACTCTATATACTACATTAAAAGCGACGATAGTAAGAAAACATTCGAAATAAAAGAGAACTAAAAAAGCTGTTACTCAGATTAACTGGGTAGCAGCCTTTTTGATTACTTGTTTTCTATCGAATCTATCGCTTTGATTACTGCGGATCTAAATCCGTTTTCTTCAAGCGATGTCACGCCTTTGATTGTTGTTCCTCCTGGTGAGCAAACCGCATCCTTCATAGCTGCCGGGTGCGCTCCTGTAGCCATTTGTAGCTCGCCTGTTCCTGAAATAACCTTAGATGCAAGCCTATATGCCACATCTCTCTTGAGTCCGTACTTAACTCCTGCATCTCCGAGAGCTTCTATGAACATCGCAACAAAGGCAGGTCCACAGCCACTCATAGCTCCAGCAACTGAAAACACCTTGCTCTCTATGAATTCGACTGTCGCAACAGCTGTAAAAATGCCCATAAAGCATTCTAACTGTTCTGCCTTGAGTTTATGATTATCCTCGCACAAAAGAATACCTTCGCAAATCGAAATAGGAGTATTTGGCATCGTTACGATGTAGTTATACTCGCTTCCTAAAAGCTTCTCATAAAAATCTGCATTACAGCCTGCTGCAATTGAAACTATGATCTTTCCCTTAAGCTCATTCTTTACTGGCTCAAGTACTTTTTCGACCATATTTGGCTTCACTGCAACCACAATCATATCTGCATTCTTTACTAATTCTTCGGCATTCTTGCAAGCCTTAATCTGTCTTGATTCCGCTTCCTTAAGTAGCTTATCCCAATTATTTGCACACGCAAATATATTAGATGTGCTTACTGCTTCTGCTTTGATAAGCCCATCGCAGATTGCACTACCCATGTTACCAAATCCTATAAACCCAACCTTTGTCTTGCTATCCATATTATTCCTCATCTACCTGAACAGTTCCGCTCTGAACTTTCCAACTATGTTCTTCTCTGCTCTTGATACCGTCATCTGCGATATTCCAAGGCTCTTAGCTATCTCTGACTGAGACTTGTTGTTTATAAATCTTTCGCGGAATATGAATTTATACTGATCATTGAAGGTGTTTACGACCTTGTTAATTATTTCTGCCGTCTCTATTTGGTCATACCCGTGTTCATTAAAACCGGTATACTTCTCTAAAAATGCATTTTCTCCATCCTCGCCAGCCTCATCAAAGGTCTTATCTAGCGAGTAGGTTCCATAAGCATGCGAGCTTTCTATAGCCTCGATTATCTGTTCTTCTGTGTAACCAGTAAACTCAGCTATCTCTGCTACGGTAGGTGTTCTGTGCAGCTCGCTGTTCAGCTTATCCTTTGCATCCTGTACCTTGGCTGCTATTTCCTTTAGCCTTCTCGGAACCTTAAGGCTCCACTGCTTATCACGGAAATATTTCTTTATTTCGCCAAGTATGGTAGGTGTTGCAAATGAGCTGAACTCAAATCCCTTTGCTGGATCAAATCTCTCAACCGCAGCTACCAAAGCAAGTGCTCCAATCTGATATAGATCGTCATATTCCACACCTTTGCTAAGATATTTGCGTATCAAAATATCAACCATGTAGAGATTTTTTTCTACGATTGCATTTCGTTTTTCAATTGTCGGGTTTTGCTTGTAATCTTCAAACAATTCCTGATCTATCATTTTCTCTTCACCATATTGATAAACTTATGATTATTTTCATCGCGTCCAAATTCAACATCGTCCATGAGTGATTTGATTACGATTATACCAATATCACCGTCCTTAGGACAGTGTAAACAGGTCTTTTTGACCTTTGCCAGCGTGTGCTTTTCGCACGCATCTACTACCTTAATCTCTAGGTATCCCTCATCCATCTTAAATGATATTTCGTACTGATCACTTAAGCCCTGCTCTCCATGACACGAAACATTCTTGCACGCTTCTGAAACAGCCATCTTTATGTCGTCTGTGTCTTCGAGATTAAATCCTGCCATTGCAGCAATTGAGCTTGTTGTGAGCCTTACCATAGTCATATATTCTGGTTTGCCGGGAATGATAATTCTTAAATTATCCATCTTCTCCTCCATGTAAAAGCCTGTATGCAGTTTACACCACATACAGGCTTATTATAGCTTATTGACTCAATAAAATCAAAGGTGAATATCTACTTTACTCGATATCCAAATTAAGCCTTATAGACTAATCTGCTCCTCTGTTTCATTTGATGTGCTTGCAGAACTCTCTTCTACCTCATCCTCATCGTCGCGTATAGCCTTTGCTATTGCAACAATTTTGCTTCCCTCATCAACCTTCATGATCTTAACACCCTGGGTTGCACGTCCTAGGATAGAAACTTCGCTAGCCCTTATTCTGATAATTATTCCGTCTGAGTTAATCATCAAAATTTCGTCGCTTTCGTCAACAACCATAGCTCCGATAAGAGCACCAGTCTTGCTGAACTTAGCCTTGTCGTAGGTCAGAAGACCCTTTCCACCACGAACCTGAATCTTATACTCCTCAACAGGTGTACGCTTACCAAATCCGTTTTCGGTTACAACCATTAGCTGCTGTTCTGGCTCAACTAGTTCCATAGAAACTACTTCATCATCCTTGTCTAGCTTTATAGCTCTTACACCGCTAGCAATTCTTCCCATAGGTCTAACGTCCTTTTCGGAGAAGCTTATGCACTTACCCTTCTTGGTAACGATGATGATATTGTTACTTCCTGTGGATTGCTTAATTGCGATGAGTTCATCCTCATCCTTTAGATTTATTGCAATTAAGCCGGTTGTTCTCTTTGTATCAAACTCGTTAAGAGCAGTTTTCTTAATCAAACCGTTCTTAGTAATAGCAATCAGATACTTATCCTCTGAGAACTCCTTAACAGGAATAACTGCCGTAATTCTCTCCCTCTGAAGGAGATTTAGGAAGTTAATCGCAGGTGTTCCTCTCGCTGTTCTCGTAGCTTCTGGAATCTCGTAAGCCTTAATCTTATGAGCCTTTCCTGTGTTTGTAAAGAACATTAGATTATCGTGGGTTGAAGTCATTACAAGGTCCTTAACGAAGTCGTTATCACGAGTTGTAACGCCTGTAATTCCCTTTCCTCCACGCTTCTGAGCCTTATATGTATCAGCTGGAACTCTCTTGATATATCCGAGGTGAGTAAATGTAATTGTTACATTTTCCTCTTCAACGAGGTCTTCCTCATCGAATTCTCCCTCATCTCTGACAATCTGAGTACGTCTCTCATCGCCATACTTATCTCTGATTTCTGTGAGCTCGTCCTTGATAACTCCCATCAAAAGAACTTCGTCTGCAAGAAGTGACTTGTAATAAGCAATTTTCTTCATCAGCTCATTATACTCATTCTCAATCTTCTCGCGCTCTAGTCCCTGGAGTCTTGCAAGTCTCATGTCGAGAATTGCCTGCGCCTGGATATCTGAAAGACCGAAGTTTTCCATCAGATTTTCCTTAGCATTGCTATATGACTCACGAATAGTTTTGATAACAGCATCGATATTATCTAGAGCAATTCTTAATCCTTCTAAGATGTGAGCTCTTGCTTCTGCCTTTGCTAGATCAAACTTTGTTCTTCTTGTAACTACTTCCTTCTGGAACTTTACATACTCCTCAAGGAACCTCTTAAGTGTTAGAACTTCAGGCTTTCCGTCTACAAGAGCAAGCATAATCATGCTGAAACTATCCTGTAGCTGAGTGTGCTTATAGAATCTGTTTAGCGTAATCTGAGGATTTGCATCTCTCTTTAGCTCAACAACAATTCTAATACCTTCGCGGTTTGACTCGTCACGAATAGCTGAAACGCCTTCTACTTTCTTTTCCTTAACTAGGTCAGCCATCTTTTCGATAAGTCTAGCCTTGTTAACCATGTATGGAATCTCAGTTATTACAATCTGTGACTTGCCACGATCTGTCTCTTCGATTTCACAGCAAGATCTAACCTTAACCTTACCAGTACCAGTTCTGTAAGCTTCCTTCATTCCGGCTTTGCCAAGTATCTGAGCACCCGTTGGGAAATCTGGACCCTTTACAATTTTGATAAGTTCTTCTATGTCGCAATCAGGCTCATCAATTACCTTAATTGTCGCATCAATTACCTCTTTTAGGTTATGTGGAGGTATAGATGTTGCCATACCTACAGCTATACCATTTGATCCGTTAACAAGTAGGTTAGGGAATCTGCTTGGTATAACTACAGGTTCTTTTTCTTCGCCATCAAAGTTATCTCTAAAATCAACGGTTTCCTTATCGATATCTCTAAGCATTTCGAGAGCAAAAGGAGTCATCCTTGCTTCCGTATAACGCATAGCAGCGGCTGAGTCACCGTCCACTGAACCGAAGTTTCCATGACCATCAACTAGCATATATCTAGTTGAGAAGTCCTGTGCAAGTCTTACCATTGCATCGTAGATTGAGCTGTCACCGTGAGGGTGATATTTACCCATTACTTCTCCGACGATACGCGCAGACTTCTTATGTGGCTTATCAGGTGTTACACCTAGCTGTCCCATTCCGTAGAGAATTCTTCTATGTACTGGCTTTAGACCATCTCGTACATCTGGAAGGGCTCTACCGACAATAACACTCATCGCATAGTCAATATACGATTTTTTCATTTCCGAGTATATCTCGGTTTGTTCTAATCTTGTATCTTCTAAAAGATCTGACATTGTATACCCTCCCTTCTTAGATATCTATCTCTGCGTATTTAGCATTATCTTCTATAAATTTCTTACGAGGTGGAACCTTATCACCCATCAAAATAGTGAATATCTCATCTGCCTGAGATGCGTCATCCATCGTAATCTGTACAAGAGTACGGTTGTTAAAGTCCATGGTAGTCTCCCAAAGCTGGTGGAAATCCATCTCTCCAAGACCCTTGTATCTCTGAATATCTACCTTAGTCTTCTTTGTTGAAAGCTCAGCAAGTAGCTTCTCCTGCTCAGGTTCTGAATATGTGTAGTAAACATCCTTACCCTGTTTGCTCATAAATAAAGGTGGCTTAGCTGCATATACATATCCTCCTTCTATCAAAGGTGTCATATGACGGAAGAAGAATGTCAAAAGCAAAGTTCTGATATGTGCTCCATCGACGTCGGCATCGGTCATGATAATTATCTTATGATATCTGAGCTTGCTAGCGTCAAAATCATCACCTACACCACAACCAAAAGCTGTAATCATATTCTTGATTTCTTCTGAGTTGAGAATCTTGTCAAGTCTTGCTTTTTCAACGTTTAGAATCTTACCTCTAAGTGGAAGAACAGCCTGTCTTGAACGATCACGTCCCTGCTTTGCTGAACCGCCCGCAGAGTCACCCTCGACTAGGAATATCTCTGAAAGTGCTGGATCCTTCTCTGAGCAGTCTGCAAGCTTACCTGGAAGTGAAGTACTGTCTAAAGCATTCTTTCTTCTTGTAAGGTCTCTAGCTTTTCTCGCAGCCTCTCTTGCTCTTGAAGCTCTGATACATTTTTCTATGATGATCTTTGCTTCCTGTGGATGCTCTTCTAAGTAAGCTGTTAAATTATCGTTTGTCGCAGTTTCTACAAAACCTCTAACATCACTGTTTCCAAGCTTTGCCTTAGTCTGTCCCTCAAACTGTGGCTGAGCAAGCTTTACAGAAACTATAGCTGTAATACCTTCACGAATATCCTCACCGCTTAAGGCAGGATCGCTATCCTTAAGAATCTTTGACTTCTTAGCATAATCGTTTATTGCTCTTGTCAAAGCAGACTTAAGCCCAGCCATGTGAGTCCCGCCGTCTGTAGTATTGATATTATTTGCATATGAAAGTATAAATTCGTTATATCTATCAGTGTACTGAAGAGCAACTTCAACTTCCATGCTATTCTTATTCTCTACCTCAAAATATATTACATCCTTATGAAGAACTTCCTTATTTTGGTTAATGTAGTGAACATATTCCTTAAGACCACCCTCGTAGTGGAAAACTTCCTTCTTCTTAGGTGTAACTCTCTCATCAGTTATGGAAATCTTAATTCCCTTATTTAGGAAAGCCATTTCTCTAAATCTGTGCTGAAGAGTATCGTAATCAAATTCTATAGTCTCGAAAATCTCAGCATCAGGCCAGAATGTTGTCTTTGATCCTGTTGACTTTGATTCTCCAATGACTTCAAGAGGAGTAACTGTCTTACCTCTCTTGTATTCTTGCCTATATATATTTCCGTTTCTCTTAATCTCTACAACCATATCTGTAGAAAGAGCATTTACTACGGAAGCACCTACACCGTGAAGTCCTCCGGATACCTTGTATCCTCCGCCGCCGAACTTACCTCCTGCGTGAAGAACTGTATGGATAACCTCAACCGCTGGAATTCCAAGCTTAGGATGATTATCAACTGGCATACCACGACCATCATCCTCAACCGTTAAAGATCCATCTTTATTGATACTTATCTTTATGTGTTTACAATATCCAGCCAATGCCTCGTCGACACTGTTATCAACAACTTCATATACTAGATGATGAAGACCTCTAGCACCGGTACTACCAATGTACATACCAGGCCTTTTTCTAACTGCTTCTAATCCTTCAAGTACTTGAATTTGCGCGGCGTCGTATTGAGTATTTATCTTTTCTTCTGTACTCATTTAATCCTCGCTTTCCTTCTACATTTTTTATCAAAACGATAGCATATATTATACAATAAAATCGACTTTTTAACAAGTTTTTACTTTTTTAAAAGAAAAATTATTACGATATATAAAAAAATCGCCCTAAGGCGATATTTTTAATCTATAAAATATATGTCAGTTTAATATATATATTATATAAGAGTTCCGTTTTCTATATAGAATATTTTCAGTTCATCAAACTTATCCTTTATATTTTGATCAAGTTCTGTTGTTGTTATGAATAATTGATTCTTTTTCATAGTATCTATGAGGAATTCCTGCCTATCAGCATCAAGCTCACTCATAACATCGTCTAATAGCAATATTGCATCCTCATCAGTTTTTTCTTTTATGAGGTTAAGTTCTGCTAGTTTTAGCGATAAAGCACAGGTCCTCTGCTGTCCTTGGGATCCAAAATTCCTCATATCTATATCATTTACAATAAATGAAATATCATCTCTATGAGGACCAACAGATGTATTTCTATTTTTTGAGTCATTTTTAAAAGAATTTTTTAGTTCTCTATATATAAAATCTTCCTGCTCAAGCAAACTTTCCTTTATTTCTACATTTGGCTCATATAAAATATCTAATTTTTCCTTGCCTCCTGTTATACCAGAATGTATCTTAGCGCTGTATTCACTTAGCTTTTTTATAAATTCTTTTCTTAGGAAAATTACCTCAGCTCCATACTTTGATAACTGAATATCCCAAAGATCTATTATGGAAGGCTCTAAATTATCCTCTTTTAGATAGGTATTTCTCTGTAAAAGGGATTTTTTATAGTTTGATAAGCTATTATAGTACTTAGGAGAAATTTGACTTAGCTCCCTATCTATAAACTTCCTTCTCTTCTCAGGCTCATCCTTTACTATTTTTAAATCCTCTGGTGAAAATATGACTATCAAAATATTTTTTAATAGCTGTGAAGTCTTAGTTACATTTTTTCTATCTTTTTTTATAAATTTTTCAGAGCTTTTTTCACCTTTTCTTTTAATTGAAATTTCAACAGTTGTACTGTTTAATTCCTTTTCAGCCCATACCTTTACTATGGCATTATTCTCATTAAATTTAACTAGGTCAAGATCTTTTGATGTACGAAAAGAACGACCTATTGCAGTTAAATAAACTGCTTCTAATAGGTTCGTCTTTCCTTGAGCATTCTTTCCTAATATTAAGTTAACATTTTTGCTAAATTCTAGCTCTAAATTGTTATAGTTTCTAAAATTTTGCAGCTCTATTTTTTCTATATGCATCTTACATATTGGATAGTCTTACTGGAAGAACAAGATACTCGTAGCTTTCACCTTCTACTGGAGTGATTAAGCATGGGGATATGCTTGTATTAAACTTCATTACTATCTCTTCATCACTTATAACTTTAAGTATATCTATGATATATTTAGCATTAAATCCTATATCGAGGTCTTCACCAGTCTTTTCTGCTAGTAAATCCTCTTTTACATTTCCTTCCTCTGAACGTGAAGTTATTGTAATAACATTATCCTTTATGGATAGCTTGATAAGATTGTTCTTACCTTCCTTTGATAGAAGTGAAGCTCTCTCTACACACTCCATAAGCTCTGATTTTCTAAGTTTTACATTTATTGAAGCTGTCTTTGGAATGATATCTTGGTATTTAATAAACTCACCAGCTATTAATCTCATGATAACTTTGATGTTATCCATCAATAAAACAGCACTCTTATTATCAACTAATATCTTAATCTCTTCACTCTCTGAATTTAGGCTTGTTTCTGATATAATCTTGCTAATTTCATTCATAATTTTGGAAGAGATTATTATTCTGTGATCCTCTTTATTAACCATTTCTTCTGATGTAATAGCCATTCTGTATCCATCAATAGCTACCATTTTGATATTATCGTTAGATATTTCTAGAAGAATACCTGTAATCACACCCTTTGTTTGATCAATACTTGCCGCAAATGAAGTTTTTCTTATCATTTCAGCAAATTTTCCCTTATCAAAAGTTAATTCTTTTGCATCATCTTCTGTATTCTTTATGTTTGGAAACTCATCAGATGACATTCCTACTAGAGAAAACTCTGATGTTAGGCATTTAATAGTAATTTTTTCATCTTCACAAGTAAATTCAATATCATTATTAGGAAGTTTTCTTACTATGTCACCAAATAGCTTTGCTGGAACTACAATAGAACCATCTTCTGAATTAGATACTTCCATCGAGTTTTCTATAGTTATATCCATATCAGATGCTGTAAAAGTTGCTATGCCTGAATTTATATTGATATTAATACCTTTAAGTGTAGGTATTGTTGTTCTTGAGCTTATAGCTTTAGATACAATATTGAGAGTTCTTGTTAATTCTAATTGATTACATGTGAACTTCATAAAAACCTCCTGAAAATGTAATTTTATTATTAACTTATATATAATAATATTAGTAATAAGGTCTGTGGAAACAGTGGATAACTATGTTCAGCCTTGAAATTACTTAATTTTTTATCCTCAGTTATAGAAGTATAAGCCTGTGGATAATATGTGGATGAATGAGGATAAGTATTATATAACTTTCAATTCATCATTTAGCTTATCGATAACTTCTCTTAATTCTTTATTATCTTTTAAATCATCTTCTATTTTGTCACAGCCGTGCTTAACAGTAGAATAATGTTTATCACCAAATAACTTTCCTATCTTAGGAAGAGATAAATCTGTGTGGATACGACATAAATACATAGCAATTTGTCTAGGATAAGCAAATTCACTCTTTCTACTATCAGATTCTAAGTCAGAAACCTTGATATTATAATACTTTGAAACATTTGACTTAATCTTATCAGGACTTATATTTCCACCTATAGATACAACATCTGTAAGACAAGATTTAGCAAGATTCATATCAATCTTCAAATTACCCATCTGAGCAAAGGCATGAATTCTAGTGAAAGCACCTTCTAATTCTCTGATGTTATCTTTGATTTTTTCGGAAATCATAGCTATTACTTGTTCAACATCATCATCTAACTCAACGTTGAAAAGTTCAGCTTTTTTCCTAAGTATCGCTACTCTAGTCTCATAATCTGGAGGTGCTATTTCTGCAATCATATTCCATCCAAAGCGTGATCTTAATCTTTCATCAAGTTTAACTAGCTTATTAGGTGGTTTATCTCCAGATAATATAATTTGTTTATTATCCTCATGTAATGAGTTAAATGTATGAAAGAATTCCTCTTGAATACCTTCTTTACCTTCTAAAAACTGAATATCATCAACTAGTAAAACATCAGCTTTTCTATATTTAGATTTAAATTCAAAAGCCTTACCTTCCTGGAGAGCTTTAATAAAATCGTTTGTAAATGTCTCAGAAGAAACATAGAGAATCCTCATATTCTCATTATTTTCTAATAGGTATATTCCTATGGCATTAAGTAAATGTGTTTTACCTAATCCAGATTTACCATATATAAATAGAGGATTGTAGGCAGAAGATGGATTTTTTGCAACTGCCATACATGCTGAATAAGCATAGGTATTGCTATTTCCTACAACAAAATTATCAAAGGTAAATTTAGGATTAAAAATCTTCTCTTTACTTGAATAGAAATTAAGATTATATGCCGTAGATTTCTTAGTATCATCTATTACCTTGTTGTTTTCTTTATATTCAAATTCAGGTTTAATGACAACACGGTAACTTTTACCTAAAACTGACTTTAAGGAATCCTCAAAAACATGATTATATCTTCGGTTTAAGATATTAGAAGTAAACTCTTTATCTGTTGATAATTCAACAAGATTAGGGTTTTCTAAAATATTATGTATCTTTACTTTTGATATAAATGAATCATATGTAGCTTGAGTAACATTGCTTTTTATATCAAGAAGGACTTTTTTTAGGATTTCTTCTTTATTCAATTATAATGCCTCCCTAAAAATGATATAAATATATTGTATAGAATAATTAGATTTAAAACAAGGTATATTGAATGGGAACTTTGAAAAAATTTTTGATAAAAAAATATGCTTTTTTAAAAAGTTATCCACAGGTTATTAATAAAAAGAGATGTTTATTTTGTAGTTATAAAAAGAGTTATCCACATATAGAGGATAACTTTATCATAATTATCCACATATAGCTTTTAGGCTCAAAACGTTGATAAATTCAAATCTTGTATTGACATAGAATGTATATCAATATAAAATAATTTTGTATGCGTTTTTGAAATTTAGAAGATGCAGGTAAGTTTACAAAAGAGGAGGTAAAAACAATGAAACAGACATTTCAGCCTAAGAACAGGCAGAGAATGAAGGAACACGGCTTTAGAAAGAGAATGGCTACTAAGAATGGTAGAAACGTTCTAAAGAGAAGAAGAACTAAGGGAAGAAAAAGACTTTCAGCTTAGTAAGTGTTTTAGTATGTTGAGACCTAATGTAATAAGAAAAAAGTCCGATTTTGATAATATCTACAAAAAAGGAAATTCTGTAGGAGATAGGTACATAGTACTATTCTGGAGAAAGAACCACTTAGCCTATAATAGAACCGCTTTTTTAGCGAGCAAAAAAGTAGGTAATAGTGTGAGAAGAAATCGTGCAAGAAGACTGATGAAGGAAGGATATAGATATCTTTGTGATGGATTGGATTCTGGCTACGATTTTATATTCATAGCCAGAAATACTATTAACGATAAGAAAGAGGATGATGTAAAAAGATCAATTTCCTCAGCTTTGAGAAAGGCTAAAATAAAGAAAAATGTTTAGATTTATTGGTAAGATTGTTTCATTCTTCATGATAAAGCTAATTAGATTCTATCAGCTTTTTATATCTCCGCTATTTCCAAAGACATGTAGATTCTATCCAACTTGTTCTGCTTATTGCATACAGGCGCTACAGAAGTACGGACCTATTAAAGGCAGTTACTTAGGTATTAAACGAATTTTAAAGTGTCATCCTGGTAATCCAGGAGGTTACGACCCTTTAAAATAACGGAGGAATTTAGTATATGGCTTTATTTAATTTCTTAGCCAAACCGTTTAGTATACTGCTCGCTTTCTTTTATAACATAACGGGACATTATTGGTTAGCAATTGTCCTCTTGTCAGTTCTGATAAGAGTAGCGATGTACCCACTATATAAGAAGCAGATTCTTTCAACTTCTGGCATGGCAGATATGCAGCCAAAGATGAACGAAATTAAGAAAAAGTATGCTAATGACAAAGACATGATGAACCAGAAAATAGCTGAGCTATACAAGGAGTCAGGTTTTAACCCAAGCGCGGGTTGTATGCCTATGCTTGTTCAGTTCATAGTTATTTCGGGTCTTTTTATTCTGCTTAGAAATCCTCTGAACTATGTCAATGATGAGAACATGGTGTTCGCTGTACACGAATCATTCCTTTGGATTAAGGATTTATGTCAGCCAGACCCATGGATTTTGCCAATACTTTCGGGTATAGCAACATTTTTCTCTTTCTCAATGTCACAGCAGAACCAGCTCGGACAGCAGGGTTCTAATATGGGCATGGGAATGATGAAATATATATTCCCTATCATGATAGTTTGGTTAGGAAGATCATATCCAGCAGGCCTTGCAATTTACTGGTTTATCAGTAACTTTACTCAGATATTCTTCAACATCAGATTCAATAAGTTGAGAAAAGAATTGAAGGCAAAGGATAAAAAGGGTAAAAAGAAGAAAAAATAATTAGTATTCACGTACACTCATTGGAGGAATCTATAAGATGAAAGTTTCGGAAAAATGGGGAACCGATGTGGATACCGCAGTTGAACTTGCCTTGCAGGAATTAAATGCAAGCAAGGAAGAGGTAGACATAGAAGTACTCGAGCAGCCTTCAAGAGGATTTTTTGGAATAGGATCAAAACTTGCGCTCGTTAGAGTAAGCCTTAAGGATAAGGAAGAAGAGCTCAAGAAAGAAGATGATAAGCAAGAATTTGCAGAAGAAGTACAAGAAATATCCACTGAAGATGCAAATGTAGATAGTGAGAAGGCTTCTGAGGATAATGCAGAGGCAAGACATAAATCACCATCGCACAAGAAAAAGAAGAAAAAATCTATGAGAAATGACAGACCGCGCGATGATGAAAATCAGACAAGCGAACCTGTCATTCCAGAAATCGATATGTCTTCCCTAAATGATTTGGAAGAGGACAATGCAGCTTTTGTATTCCTAAAGGGTCTCGTAGAAGAGATGGGAATTGAGCTTGACGTTGTAGGCAAAACAGACGGAACCGATTTGTTCTTCCTCTTAGAAGGAAAGGACTCTGGAACCGTAATAGGCAAGAGAGGAGCAACTCTCGACGCAATTCAGTACTTGACTAGCCTTGTGGTAAATAAGGGTAACGGAGAGTATATTCGCGTAGTTGTTGATGCTGAGAATTATCGAGCAAAGAGAGAGAAAGCCTTGGAAAAGCTAGCAAAGAGACTAGCAGAAAAGGTAGTAAGAAGCCGTAGGCCATTTAAGCTAGAGCCTATGAATCCTTACGAGAGAAAGATCATTCACGCAACACTACAAAAAGATCCACGCGTTACAACAAAGAGTGAGGGTCAGGATCCATACAGAAGGATTCATATCGAACTTAAATAGTAGATTAGGCTGTCGCTTTGCGGCAGCCTTTTGTAATCAAAGGAAGATTTATGGAAAGTACAATAGCTGCTATAGCAACCTCTCCGGGAGAAAGCGGAATTGGAATTATAAGGATAAGTGGAGAAGAATCACTAAATATCCTAAACAAAATATTTTATCCAGCGAGCAAAAATTTAGAGCCAAAGGATAATCATAGACAACTTATATACGGCCACATAAAAGACGAAAGAGGACACATTATAGATGAAGTTCTAGCTGTCTATTTTCCTGCGCCAAAGACCTACACAGCTGAGGATGTAGTAGAGATAGATTGTCACGGTGGAATTGTACCTTTATCGAATACGCTTTCACTTGTTTTACGTTGTGGTGCTGATTTAGCAGAGCCTGGTGAGTTTACAAAGAGAGCCTTTTTAAACGGAAGGCTTGATTTAACACAGGCTGAAGCTGTAATTGATGTCATAAATTCAAAGACAAATTCCTCTTTTGATGTAGCTATGGAACAATTAAGGGGAAAATTCTCTAAAGAGATAAATGAAATACGTAAGGAAATAACGGATGTTTTAGTTGATATTGCGGTTAATATTGACTATCCAGACGAGGATATAGAGTTTATACTTTATGATAAGCTAGAAAAAAAACTCAAGCAGATAAAGGAAAAAATCGATTATCTCATTGGAAGCTCTGACACTGGTAGGATTTTGAGAGAAGGCATTAATGTTGCGATTGTAGGTCGTCCAAATGTTGGAAAATCATCCTTGATGAATGCTATACTCAGAGAGTCAAGGGCTATAGTAACTGAAATTCCTGGAACGACAAGAGATACGATAGAAGAGCTCATAAATGTAAAGGGAATTCCTGTAAATCTAATAGATACAGCGGGAATTAGAACTACCGATGATGTGATTGAACAAATTGGTATAGATAAATCAAAGAAGTCTTTGGAATCAGCGGATTTAGTTATATTTATGATAGATTTGACATCTGAGATTTCTGATGAGGACTACGATATTCTTAGTCAGGTAGATAAGTCAAAGCTTCTTATTTTGTTCAATAAGGCTGATAAGACTGCGAGAATAAAAGAAGAAGATATGATTTCTTTTGCTGATGGCATGCGCTATATGTTAACTTCTGTAAACGATAGTAAATCGGTTGATGAGGTTGAAAATGCAATCTTTGAGAAGGCAGGTGGAAATCTCTTATTAGGAAAAGAAAGTGAAACAGATAGGCTTGCAGGATCACCAAAGAGCAATATAGTTACAAACGCAAGACATAAGAATATGTTAGAAAGAGCAAGTGTTTCACTTGGAGAAGCTATTAATGCAGTCAGCGGAAATATTCCTTTGGAATTCCTAGAAATAGATATCAGAAATGCATACGAAGAGCTCGGATTTATAACAGGTGACTCGGTGCAGGATGATGTCATAGATGAGGTATTTAGTAGATTTTGTTTAGGTAAATAAATCTCAATCATATCAAAATGGAGAAATAGATGGACCAGTATTTAATGGGAAAATACGATGTAATCGTCATAGGAGCAGGGCATGCAGGCTGCGAGGCAGCTCTTGCAGCAGCAAGAATGGGAAGCAAGACAATTATGTTCTCTATAAATTTAGAGGCTATAGCTATGATGCCTTGCAATCCTTCTATTGGTGGAACTGGCAAGGGCCATCTAGTGAGGGAAATTGATGCTCTTGGCGGTGAGATGGGTGTAAATATAGATAAGACTTTTATACAAAGTCGAATGCTAAATACAGCAAAAGGACCTGCAGTTCATTCTCTTCGAGCACAGGCTGATAAATATCAATATCACCTTGAGATGAAGAAGACCATAGAAAAGCAGGAAAATCTCTTTATGAAGCAGGATGAAATCATAGATATAATAATTGAAGATGGAAAAGCCTGCGGAGTTATTACAAGAAATCACGCTGTTTACAGGGCAAAGGCTGTTATCATTGCAACTGGAACCTTCCTTCGTGGAAAAATATTTATAGGAGACAGCGCTTATTCAAGTGGACCAAACGGACTTGCACCTGCAAATGAGCTTTCGGATAAACTTGCTGAATATGGAATAAAGCTAAGAAGATTTAAAACGGGAACTCCAGCGAGAGCACTGGCATCAACCTTTGATTATTCAAAGATGCTAGAGCAGAAGGGCGATGAAAAAATCGTGCCGTTTTCTTTCCTTAACGATAAACTTGAGAAGGAACAGGTTTCATGTTGGCTCACATATACAAACAGTAAAACTCATGAGATAATCAGAAACAATTTTAACCGTTCCGCTTTGTTTGGTGGACAAATTGAGGGAATAGGACCAAGATATTGTCCTTCAATAGAAGACAAGGTTAATCGTTTTGCCGAAAAGGAAAGACACCAGCTTTTCATCGAGCCAGAAGGACTTGATACAGAGGAAATGTATATCCAGGGAATGAGCTCAAGTCTTCCAGAGGATGTGCAGAGAGATTTCTATCAAAGTATAGATGGGCTTGAGAATATAGTTATCACTAGACCTGCATATGCAATAGAATATGATTGCATAGATCCACTTGAATTAAAATTAAATTTGGAGAGCAGAGTAATTGAGAAGTTATTTTGTGCTGGACAGTTTAATGGAAGCTCGGGATACGAGGAGGCAGCTGCTCAGGGTCTAATGGCGGGTGTGAATGCACACCTGGCAATAAATGGTAAAAATCCTTTTATTCTTGCGAGAAACGAGGCTTATATTGGCGTTCTAATCGACGATTTAATAACTAAAGGTACTAATGAGCCTTACAGAATTATGACGAGCAGAGCGGAATATAGGCTGCTTCTGAGACAAGACAATGCAGATGATAGGTTGACAGAGAAGAGTTATGAGATAGGACTAGCCTCTGAGGAGAGATTTAACAGACTTAAATCAAAGCAAGAGGAAGTTGCGAGAGAAATAGAAAGACTAAGCTCGGTAACACCAGCTGTGGCGGAAACAAATGCATATTTGGAAAAAATTAACAGTTCTCCCGTTGAAGGTAAAATCAGCCTTGCAGATCTTCTAAAGCGACCAGAGGTAACATACGAAAACCTGCTTGAAATAGACAAGGAAAGACCTGAAATGTCTGAGCATGCAAGAGCTCAGGTCTCGGTAGAAATCAAATATCAAGGCTATATAAAGAAGCAAATTCAACAGGTTGAGAAGTTTAAAAAACTTGAGAGAAAGCCACTATCCAGCGATATAGATTACGAGCAAATAGATGGCCTCAGAATTGAAGCGGCGCAGAAACTTAATAAGATTAAGCCAGTATCTTTAGGACAGGCATCGAGAATTTCAGGCGTGTCACCAGCAGATATAAATGTGCTTCAGGTTCATTTAGAAAAGGAGAAGAGAATTGAAAAAGCAAAATCTTAAAGAAGAGCTTAAAGCTCTTTCGCTCCCTAGTGATGATGAAACCTTAAGACAGTTTGAACTCTATATGAATGGCGTTCTTGAATGGAATGAAAAAATCAATCTGACTGCAATTACTGAGGAAGATGATTTT
>ERZ773214.813-NODE-813-length-19455-cov-4.567680_pt1 | contig 19455 bp, 20 predicted proteins | sample MGYA00511238_ERZ773214 | MGnify/ENA primary metagenome ERZ773214 (study PRJEB29015, sample SAMEA2738157) | human oral metagenome | biome: human oral; feature: human-associated habitat; material: saliva | place: China | collected 2259 ... | reverse complement strand
TATATAAACATATTTTACATTGAAAATTAGACATATTTTGTCCATTTTTTTTAAATAAAGTTTCCTTGTGATAGATAAATTTTTCCATTTTGAGCAAAAAATACAGAATTTGATGTGGATCAATTTTGTCATTGTTATGCAAAATAGGGTATTTTGTAACTTATATCAAAAAATGTGATCAAGATAACGGTTTTTTCTGTTTTTTATCCTCATAAATAGTAGTAGAATATGGCAAATTTTTGAATATTTACACTGTAATTGGTTACTGTATTCTGTTTTGAGAATAGAAAAGGCAATTATTACTAAATAATTCAATATTTCTTAACAATTTCTGTTGAGTAGTTTGGGGTGGTTATTTGGGGTTATCCTTGATAATCATAAAGTGAAAATCTTGTAGATTTATACAAGGAGTTGAGATGTTAGACGTTGTTGATCTCTCACGCTTGCAGTTTGCATTAACTGCGTTATATCACTTCATTTTTGTACCATTAACATTAGGTTTATCTTTCGTTCTTGTGATCATGGAAACCATTTATGTTAAAACGGGCAAAGAAGTATATAAAGATATGACAAAATTCTGGGGTAAGTTATTTGGTATTAACTTTGCTCTAGGGGTGACGACCGGTATTATCATGGAGTTCCAATTCGGGACAAACTGGTCTTATTATTCTCACTATGTAGGTGATATTTTCGGTGCCCCATTAGCAATCGAAGCATTACTTGCGTTCTTCTTAGAGTCCACTTTCGTGGGTCTATTCTTCTTCGGTTGGGATCGTTTAACTAAAGGTAAACACTTACTCGCAACTTACTGCGTAGCCTTTGGTTCAAACCTTTCTGCGATGTGGATTTTAGTCGCGAATGGTTGGATGCAACATCCGGTAGCGGCAGAGTTTAACTTTGAAACCATTCGTATGGAAATGACCAGCTTCTTAGATCTTTGGTTAAATCCAGTTGCGCAAGGTAAATTCTTACACACATTAACAGCAGGTTATACAACCGGTGCAATGTTTGTATTAGGTATCAGTGCATTCTATTTATTAAAAGGCCGCGATATTGGTTTTGCTAAACGTTCATTCTCTGTAGCGGCAACTTTTGGTTTTATCGCTGCATCAGCTGTATTAATTATGGGGGATGAATCAGGTTATGAAATTGGTAAAGCACAACCTGTGAAATTGGCTGCAATGGAAGCTGAGTTTGATACTCATGCAGCACCAGCACCATTCCATCCAGTTGCGATTCCAAATACCGCCGAAATGAAAAATGATTTTGCGATTGATATCCCTTACTTAGGTGGTTTAATTGCAACGCGTTCTTTAGACACTGAAATTGTTGGTTTGAAAGATATTCAAGCGAAAAATGAAGGTCGTGTTCGTAACGGTATGGTTGCTTATGATTTATTCACGCAATTAAAAGCAGAGAAAAAATCAGCAGGCCAAGTAAATCCTGAAACTAAAGCAAAATTTGATGAAGTTAAAGGTGATTTAGGTTTCGGTTTATTATTAAAACGTTACACAGATAAAGTTGTTGATGCAACGGATGAACAAATTAAACAAGCAGCACGTGATACTATTCCAAACGTAGGTCCTAACTTCTGGGCATTCCGTGGTATGTTAGCTGCAGGTGGTTTAATTATTTTACTGACCTTTGGTGCATTTGTTCAAAATTTACGTAACAAAGTGACTTCTTCTCGCTTATTACTTAAAGCATTGCTTTGGGGTATCCCATTGCCAATCTTAGCGATTGAATTTGGTTGGTTCTTAGCTGAATTTGGTCGTCAACCATGGGCAATTTATGAAGTATTACCGGTGGGTGTGTCTGCCTCTAACTTGAGTGTAGGTGACTTATGGTTCTCTATCGGTTTAATTTGTGTACTTTACTTCTTCTTCATTATTGCGGAAATGTATTTGATGTTTAAATATGCACGTTTAGGTCCAAGTGCATTGAAAACCGGCAAATACTATTTTGAGCAATCATCTAAATAAGCAGGAGATGGATTATGCTTGATTATGAAATTCTACGTATTATTTGGTGGGTGCTAGTTGTTGTATTGCTTATCGGTTTCGCTGTAACAGATGGATTCGATATGGGCGTGACCGCACTTTTACCAGTAGCAGGTAAGAAAGAAGTAGAAAAACGAATTATGATTAACTCTATTGCTCCACACTGGGATGGTAACCAAGTTTGGTTATTAACTGCTGGTGGTGCAATCTTTGCGGCATGGCCGATTGTTTACTCTGTGGCGTTTTCAGGCTTCTATATTGCCTTATTCCTCGTGTTAGCCGCGTTATTCTTCCGTCCAATCGGTTTTGAATATCGTGCGAAAATTGATAATCCAACATGGCGTACTGTGTGGGATTGGGGCTTGTTTGCGGGTGGTTTTGTACCTGCATTAGTATTCGGTGTGGCATTTGGTAATTTATTACAAGGTGTACCATTCGAATTAAATGAGCTTTCACAAGCAACTTACACAGGTTCTTTCTTTGCATTACTAAACCCATTCGCATTACTTTGCGGTGTGTTAAGCCTTGCAATGTTAGTGACTCACGGTGCTAACTGGTTACAAATGAAAACCACTGCAGCATTGCGTGATCGCGCAAGAGCAATTACACAAATTGGTGCATTAGTGACATTAATTACTTTTGTACTTGCAGGTGTATGGCTTTCTTTCAAAGACGGTTATGTGGTGACTAGCGTGATTGATCACTTTGCAGCATCAGCGCCAGCTTCAGGTAAACAAGTGGCAGTTGAAGCAGGTGCATGGTTTAAAAACTTCAATGAAAATCCAGCTTTATGGGCATTCCCAGCATTAGCAGTAGTTGGTGCATTATTGAATGTGGTTGCATCTAAAGCAAATCGTTGCGGTTTCGCGTTCTTATTCTCAGTATTAACAATGGCTGGTGTGATTATCACTGCGGCAGTATCAATGTTCCCATTTGTAATGCCTTCAAGTACTCATCCAGAACAAAGCTTGTTAATGTGGGATGCAACATCAAGTCAATTAACATTAAACTTAATGTTCTACTTGGCATTAGTATTCGTTACCATCTCATTGCTTTACACCATTTGGTCATACTACAAAATGTTTGGTCGCTTGGATGAAAGCTTTGTTGAAGACAACAAAAACTCATTATACTAAGGAGAAACAATATGTTATATGCAATTTGGGTAGTGGGTGTGTTGGCTGCAGTTATGGTGAGTGTTAAATTAACCATTGGTAAAGAAAAGTCAGGTAAATTTGACGAGTAATGATGATTAATTCACTCTATCAATTAAGTAATAAGGGTTCCTTGCGAACCCTTTCGTTTATTTTAGCGTTATTTTTAACTGCGGCTTTCTTTCTAAATTTAAGTCAATTTTCGACCGCACTTCGAACTGCTCATCCTGCTTGGATTCTCGCAATCTTTTGGGGATTGATTAATTTATGGATCCACGGCATTGGATTTGATATTCGGCGGGCAATATGGCAGCTTGTTTTCTTGCCATTTATTGGTTATTTCACCACAATAATCGCCATTGTTCAGCATTGGTTATTATAAGAACGATAGACAAATATTATTATTTGGATCTTGCACATCTTATGAACAGGTTCTAAAATAAGCGGTTTGTTATGGCTGATAATTTGAGCATTATTTTGAATAACCAATGTTTTACCTTTCCGGTTCGTGTTTATTATGAGGACACGGATGCAGGCGGAGTAGTGTATCACGCACGTTACTTACATTTCTTTGAACGCGCGAGAACAGAATATTTAAGAACGCTTAATTTTTCCCAACAATCATTATTGCAGGAACAACAAGTCGCTTTTGTGGTCAAAACCATGTCTATTGACTATTGTATTCCGGCAAAATTGGATGATTATCTTATTGTCGAAACTGAAATAACGGCAGTGAAAGGGGCAACAATCCTCTTTGAACAGCGGTTAGTTCGTGAGACGGTGGTGTTATCAAAGGCTACTGTAAAGGTAGCCTGTGTTGATCTAGGCAAAATGAAACCTGTCGCAATTCCTGAAGAATTAAAAGCGGCATTTTTAAAGTAAATAACTTTTCGGAGTATGCAATGACTGCAGAATTGAACTTTTTAGATCTTTTTCTAAAAGCGAGTATCGTTGTTCAACTTGTAATTGTGATCTTAATTTCATTCTCAATTATTTCTTGGGCAATCATCATTCAACGTAGCCGTATTTTGACGAGCGCGTTAAAAGAAGCGAACACTTTTGAAGATCGTTTCTGGTCTGGTGAAGATTTAAATAAACTTTATGATGGTTTATCTAATCGTCGTGAAGTATTAACAGGTAGCGAACAAATTTTCTTTGTCGGCTTTAAAGAATTCTCTCGCTTAAAACAAGTGAATGCGAATGCACCAGAAGCCATCATCAAAGGTACGACTCGTGCGATGAACCTAGCGATGAATCGTGAAGTAGAAGCGCTTGAAAGTCGTGTGCCTTTCTTAGCAACAGTTGCTTCTGTAAGTCCATATATCGGTTTATTTGGTACCGTTTGGGGGATCATGCACGCATTTATGGCATTAAGTGGTGCGAAACAAGCAACATTACAAATGGTTGCTCCAGGTATCGCAGAAGCCTTGATCGCAACAGCAATCGGTTTGTTTGCGGCGATTCCAGCTGTAATGGCGTATAACCGTTTAAGCTTACGTGTAAATGCGATTGAACAAAATTATGGTAACTTCATTGATGAATTCACCACAATTTTACATCGTCAAGCTTTTGGTAAAGCGCCCCATTAAAAATAAATGAAAAATTGACCGCACTTAATAAATAAAACGAAAAGTGCGGTGGATTTTAGCGAAGTTTTAGAGGAAATTATGGCTCGTCGTCAGCGTAAAGACATTAAATCTGAAATTAACATCGTGCCATTTCTCGATGTTCTTTTAGTTTTAGTGTTAATTTTTATGGCAACCGCGCCGATTATCAGTCAGAGCGTTCAAGTGGAACTCCCTGATTCGGTGCAAAGTCAAAATGTATCAAATGAAGATAAAACACCGGTTATTTTAGAAGTAGCAGGTGTTGGGCAGTATTCGATTTCGATTGGTGGTCAACGCCAAGAAGGCCTTAACGAAGAAATGGTAACCCAATTATCAAAACAAGAATTTGATAAAGACAATAACACAATGTTCTTAGTGGGCGGAGCAAAAGATGTACCTTATGAAGAAGTGATTAAAGCACTGAATTTACTACATCTTGCCGGCATTAAGTCTGTGGGTTTAATGACCAACCCAATTTAAGAATAAGTAGGTAAAACCGTGCAGAATAATCGACGAAAAAAACGTGCAAATGAGTTTGTCATCTCTATTGCGATGCACCTTGCATTGTTTGGTTTGTTGATTTGGAGCTCTCTTTATCAAACCGTTGAAATAATGGGTGGTGGAGAAGGTGAAGGTGATGTCATGGGAGCTGTGATGGTTGATACTGGCAGCGCAGCACAGGAATGGGGACGTATTCAACAACAGAAAAAAGGTCAAACTGATAAACAGAAGAAACCTGAGCCTGTAGTTGAAGAGAAAAAACCAGAGCCTGAACCTGAACCAAATCAGCAAGAAATTGCGAAACAAGAAGAGATTAAGCGTCAGCAGGAAATTCAACGTCAAAAAGAACTTGAAAAACAAAAGCAGCAAGAAATTGAAAAGCAAAAGCAAAAACAGCAGCAAGAGCTTGCTCGTCAAGAGGCGTTAGAAAAACAGAAACAAGCTGAAGAAGCAAAAGCAAAACAAGCTGCAGAGGCAGCGAAGTTGAAAGCTGAAGCTGAGGCAAAACGCTTAGCGGCAGCCGCTAAACAGGCTGAAGAAGAGGCAAAAGCGAAGGCGCAAGCAGAAGCTCAAAAAGCGAAAGAAAAGGCAGAAGCAGATGCTAAAGCTAAGGCTGAGGCGAAAGCAGAGGCTGAAGCAAAAGCGAAGGCAAAAGCTGAGGCAGACGCCAAAGCGAAAGCAGAAGCAGATGCTAAGGCAAAAGCTAAAGCCGAGGCTGATGCAAAAGCGAAAGCAGAGGCTGAAGCAAAAGCGAAGGCCGAGGCAAAAGCTAAATCGGATGCAGAAGCAAAAGCGAAGGCAGAAGCAAAAGCTAAAGCGGATGCAGAAGCTAAAGCGAAGGCTGATGCAGCAAAACGTAAAGCAGATCAAGCGGCTTTAGATGATTTCATGAACGGTGGTGACATCGGTGGTGGTAGTGCATCTAAAGGCGGTAATGCGAATAAAGGCGGTACACAAGGTAGTGGTGCTGGACTTGGGGCTGGAGACGGTGGCAAAGTCGGTGATCAATATGCAGGTGTAATTAAGCGTGAAATTCAACGCCGCTTCTTAAAAGATCCTAGTTTTGCCGGTAAAGTTTGCCGTATTAAAATTCAACTCGGTCGAGATGGTACTATTTTAGGTTACCAACGAGTTTCTGGGCCTGATGATATCTGTACTGCAGCATTAAGTGCGGTGGCAAGAACGAAAAAAGTTCCAGCAGCACCATCTGATGCAGTGTATGAGAAATATAAAGCGCCGGCTATCTATTTTGATATCAATGCTCGATAATCGGTTTTAGGAAAATAACAACGTTAAAATAAGGTGATTAAATGAAATTGATCAAACGTGTTATGGGGCTATTTGTGGTGATGTTTGCATTTGCAAGCACAGCAATGGCAGAAGATGAAGTACGAATTGTGATCGATGAAGGTGTTGATGGGGCTCGTCCTATCGCAGTTGTTCCTTTCGCAGGTTCTGCACCTGAAAATATTGGTCAAATTGTTGCAGATGACTTACGTAATAGTGGTAAATTTAACCCAATTCCAGTAAGCCAAATGCCACAGCAACCAACAACTGCAGCTGAAGTGAAACCAGAAGCTTGGACTACTTTAGGTATTGATGCTGTTGTTGTAGGTCAAGTGACTTCAACCGGTAGTGGTTATAACATTTCTTATCAGTTAGTTGATACAGTGGGTGCATCAGGTACGCCAGGTGCAGTGCTTGCACAAAATAGCTATACTGTGACTAATAAATGGTTGCGTTACGGTGCGCACACTGTGAGTGATGAAGTATTTGAAAAATTAACTGGTATTCGTGGTGCATTTAGAACTCGTATTGCTTATGTAGTACAAAAAAATGGTGGATCACAACCTTATGAAGTTCGTGTAGCAGATTATGATGGTTACAATCAATTCATCGTAAATCGTAGCTCGCAACCAATTATGTCTCCAGCATGGTCTCCAGATGGTAAACGTTTAGCTTACGTATCTTTTGAGAACAAAAAATCACAACTTGTTGTACAAGACCTAGGTTCAGGTTCTCGTAAAGTGGTTGCCTCTTTCCCTGGCCATAATGGTGCGCCAGCATTCTCTCCCGACGGTTCTAAACTTGCGTTTGCTTCTTCACAAGATGGTTTATTAAACATCTATGTAATGAGCTCAAATGGAGGAAAACCTACTCAATTAACTAGCGGTGCGGGTAATAATACAGAACCATCATGGTCTCCAGATGGTAGCTCAATTCTCTTTACTTCAGATAGAAGCGGTTCACCACAAGTTTATCGTATGAGCGCAAGCGGTGGTGGTGCGTCACCAGTAGGTGGCCGCGGTAGTGCGCAAATCAGTAGTGATGGTAAAACACTTGTGATGATCAACGGTAATAACAACGTGGTGAAACAAGATCTCACAACTGGTAGCTCTGAAGTATTAAGTACATCTTTCTTAGGTGAAAGCCCAAGCATTTCTCCTAACGGTATCATGATTATTTACAGCTCTACACAAGGGTTAGGAAAGGTGTTACAATTAGTTTCTGCAGATGGTCGCTTTAAGGCGAGCCTTCCAGGAAGTAATGGCCAAGTGAAATTTCCTGCTTGGTCGCCATATTTGACTAAATAAAAGAACTCATTGAGGAGAAATCTAATGAACAAATTTGTTAAATCATTATTAGTTGCTGGTTCAGTAGCTGCATTAGCAGCATGTAGCTCATCAAACAACGATGCAGCAGGCAACGGTGCTAACAACAACGGCCAAACTTTCGGTGGTTACTCTGTTGAAGATCTTCAACAACGTTACAACACCGTTTACTTTGGTTTCGACAAATTCAACATCGAAGGTGAATACGTTCAAATCTTAGATGCTCACGCAGCATACTTAAATGCAACTCCAGCTTCTAAAGTTGTTGTTGAAGGTAACACTGACGAACGTGGTACTCCAGAGTACAACATCGCTTTAGGTCAACGTCGTGCTGACGCAGTTAAAGGTTTCTTAGCTGGTAAAGGTGTTGACGCTGGTAAAGTATCAACTGTTTCTTACGGTGAAGAAAAACCAGCAGTGTTAGGTCACGATGAAGCAGCATACTCTAAAAACCGTCGTGCAGTGTTAGCATACTAATTTTTAGAGAATCTTGATTCTTATATAAAACGGAGAGCAATGAGCTCTCCGTTTTTCTTTATCTAAAATTTTCTTAAAAATTGACGAGTATTCACGCAATTAACATAATTTCTTCAGATTTTTCTTGCGTCAGAAAATAAAATCGGTATTATACGCACCTGTTACGAAATGACGTGGGTCGTTAGCTCAGTCGGTAGAGCAGCGGACTTTTAATCCGTTGGTCGAAGGTTCGAATCCTTCACGACCCACCACTTTAAATTAGCACCTTAATAGGTGTTTTTTTTATGTCTAAAATTTAGGATAAAGACTTTCCTACTCTCTTTTCTAAAAAACACATAAAAAAATAACCGCACTTGCGTACGGTTACTTATCTATAGTTATTTTAAATGATTAGCCGTGATAACGTCCTACGCCTAATTCATCTTCTTTACGAGTACGGTTCATCACTTCTTGTGGTGATTGTGCAATACGTAATCCCATTTGGTCTTCTGTTCGCACTACCTCGCCACGTAAAGAGTTAGTATAAACATCGGTAATCTTGATATCGACAAACTTACCAATCATATCTGGTGAGCCTTGGAAATTCACAATACGGTTATTTTCCGTACGTCCTGTTAACTCCATAATATCTTTCTTAGACGGCCCTTCTACCAAGACACGTTGCTCTGTGCCGAGCATACGACGGCTATATTGTGCCGCTTGTTGGTTGATACGCTCTTGTAAAAGATAAAGGCGTTGTTTTTTCTCTTCTTCGGTTACATCATCTGGCATATCTGCTGCAGGTGTACCTGGACGCGCGGAATAGATAAAGCTAAAGCTCATATCAAAATTCACTTGCGCAATTAGATTCATTGTTTGTTCAAACTCTTCATTAGTTTCACCTGGGAAGCCCACAATGAAATCTGAGCTGATTTGAATATTTGGACGAACCGCACGTAATTTACGAATGATCGATTTATATTCTAACGCGGTATGGCCACGTTTCATCATGGTTAAAATACGGTCTGACCCAGCTTGTACCGGTAAGTGTACGAAATCTACTAATTCTGGCGTGTCGCGATACACGTCAATAATATCGTCAGTAAATTCGATTGGGTGACTGGTGGTAAAACGTAAACGGTCGATACCGTCAATAGATGCGACTAAACGTAATAATTCCGCAAATGTACAGATACCGCCATCAAATGTCGGGCCACGATATGCGTTTACGTTTTGGCCTAATAAATTGATTTCACGAACACCTTGATCGGCTAACTGCGCAATTTCAAATAATACATCATCAACAGGACGGCTCACTTCTTCACCACGAGTATAAGGCACCACGCAGTAAGTACAATATTTATTACAACCTTCCATAATAGACACAAACGCAGTTGGACCTTCTGCGCGAGGTTCCGGTAAGCGGTCAAATTTCTCAATTTCAGGGAAACTTACATCCACCACCGAACTTTTACCGCCACGGATTTGGTTAATCATTTCTGGCAAACGATGTAAAGTTTGCGGACCAAATACGATATCTACGTAAGGTGCACGATGACGAATATGCTCCCCCTCTTGTGAAGCCACACAGCCGCCCACACCAATCACTAAGTTTGGATTTTGTTTTTTTAATTCTTTCCAACGCCCTAATTGGTGGAACACTTTTTCTTGTGCTTTTTCACGGATAGAACAGGTGTTAAGAAGCAACACATCGGCTTCTTCTGGAATATCAGTTAATTCCAAACCATGTGTATTTAAGAGAAGATCGGCCATTTTTGATGAATCGTATTCATTCATCTGACAGCCCCATGTTTTAATATGTAATTTTTGCGTCATATTGCTTAAAAATAAAGATTAGTAAAAAGATAAAATCGGTCGGCTATTGTACAGATTTGTGGGAATGCTGGCTAGTGTAAAATGGACTTTTACCCATTTCGGTATAGAAAAAGTGCGGTTAAAATCACCTGAATTTTAACCGCACTTTGTTTAGTATCCTTCTTCCTCCATATTTGGCAGGAATGTTTTTTGTTTGATTCGTTTCACTCTCGTTTCAATTCGCCCATCTGGATGTAGCTCAATTTCACGCCAACCTGGTTGTAAGGTATCTAAAGCAAAATGGTTGCTGTCCGGCTTAAATTGAATGCAAGTCGCTGGTGTTGCCATGGTTTGATAACCTTGCCAATAGCCATCAACCTCTTGATGAATATGACCGTATAAAATCCCTTTTACATTGTTGAATTGAGCCAGAACCTCCGAGAATTCGTGAGCATTACGTAAGTTATGCTGATCAAGCCATGCTGAATTTGTTGGCAATAAATGGTGATGCAATACGACTAAGCTATGACGCGCTGGATTTTCCGCTAATTTCATTTTTAACCAATCTAGCTGATAAGCACTTAATTCGCCATGAGGCACACCGGATACTTGGCTATCTAACAAAATCACTTGCCAATGTTTGCCTAGAAGTAAATGTTTTGACGCATTAATTGGCGATTGGCTTAAATGCTCGACCATTTTTGGTTGAAAATCATGGTTACCCGGAAGCCAAAATACTGACTTATTTAACGGTTTAACCATTTCAACAAATCGTAGATAGCCTTCGTCGCTACTATCTTGTACCAAATCACCTGTCGCAAGCACAACATCATAATTAAAAGACTCAGCCTGAATTTCTTTTAACACCTGAGAAAAGCTTTCGTGCGTGTTGATACCTAATAACTCTTTGCTTGTATCCTTGAACAAATGAGGATCGGTAATTTGTAATAATTTGACGATCTCAATCGCGGGTTCGCATTCAAATGTATTGCTCATGGGACTCCTATTGCCAGCGCTGCCGCAATTGGGCGTAATTTAATTGAAGCCATTGCAAACCCATTACTGCAATGCCATTATCAATTTTACCTTCGCACATCCATTGGTAGGCTTGTTCACGTTTCACCACATGAACACGGATGTCTTCATTTTCTTCAGCTAAACCATGAATACCCTTGGCTTGTGAGCTATCTACTCGACCGACAAACAGATGAATACGCTCGACTACGCCACCTGGGCTATCCCATACACTTAAACAATGAGTAAGATCTTGAACTGATACACCAGCTTCTTCTTCACTTTCGCGCAAAGCCACTTCTTCAGGTTGTTCACCCTCTTCGACCATGCCGGCGATCAATTCTAATAACCACGGAGAACGAGCAGAACCAGGTTGATATGCACCAATACGTACTTGTTCCACTAAAACCACCGAATCTTCTTTCGGATCGTAAGCAATCACGGCAGAGGCGGCACCTTTTACCAACAACTCTCGTGTTACGACACCACTTTCGCCACCGGCAAAAAGCTTGTGTTTGAACTGTACTTTCTTAAGTGTAAAAAAACCTTTATAAACAGTTTCTTCATTAAGAACTTCAATATCATGCTGACTAAACTGTTGAATTTCTGACATCGTAAATCTCCCAATACTGAGGTCGCATAATACTCTCATAGAAAAATAAAAAAAACCAAACCGCCCGTGTTTTTGTCGAAACTTTGAAGCCGGTCACAAAAAAAGAAAACCTATGATGATTTCTTATTCATCATAGGTTTACATTAAGAATCTATTTGAATTAACAAACGCAGCTGGTTATTTCCCCATCTGCCACCTTCGTTTTAATCGTATCGCCTGTTTTGACTTGTTTCACACTCACAATGGCATGTCCTTTGGCATCTTCCGCGATGGAATATCCTCGTGCTAATACTTTTAATGGGCTTAATCCATCTAACTTACCACACAATGTTGCCAACTTATTTTGACGTTCCGTGATTTGACGATTCGCCCCTAAATTTAACCGCACTTGTAACTGAGCTAAATATTGGGATTGTTTTTGCAATCGATAAGGCAACGGATTTTGTTTTAAGCGCGCTGAAAGTGCGGTCAATTTTTGCTGCGTTTTATCCATTTGACGCTGCATCGCTAACAAGAGACGATGATGTAATTGCGCCGTTTTGGCTTTTTGCATCAATAATTGATTTTGTGGATGTTGATTTTGTAGGCGCAAACGTAACTGTTGCAAACGCTGTTGTTGCTGACTAAAAATACGATCTAACGCCATCTCTAAGCGCTGTTGTTTATAGGCTAACTGTTGAAGTAATTCCTGCTGATTGCGACTCACTAACTCCGCCGCTGCAGAGGGTGTTGGTGCTCGTAAATCAGCCACAAAATCGGCAATGGTAACATCGGTTTCATGACCTACCGCGCTGATAATCGGTAAATTTGAACGAAAAATCGCACGTGCTACTTCTTCTTCATTAAAGCACCAAAGATCTTCTAAAGAACCACCACCACGGCCGACAATCAATACATCCACTTCTTGACGGGCATTAGCGAGCTCAATCATTTGGACGATTTCAGCCGTTGCTTCTTTGCCTTGCACTGCCGTTGGATAAATCACCACTTTTAAACTTGGATCGCGGCGAGCCAAAATATGCAGAATATCTTGTAAAGCCGCGCCTGTAGAAGACGTAATAATGCCCACTGCTTTGGCAAAGTCTGGCAAGCTTTTCTTCAAGTTTTGTGCAAACAATCCTTCAGCCGCTAATTTCATTTTGAGCGCTTCAAATTGCTGTTGCAATAATCCTTCGCCAGCAGGGTGCATGGATTCAATAATCAGCTGATAATCACCGCGAGGCTCATATAAGCTAACATTCGCCCTCACCAGGACTTGCATGCCGTTTTGCGGACGAAACCCCACCCGCAAATTTTTCATGCGGAACATCGCACCGCGAACTTGGGCATTTTCATCTTTCAGCGTTAAATACCAATGCCCAGACACAGGTTGAGTAAAATTAGAAATCTCCCCTGTAAGCCAAATCTGTGAAAAATTCCCTTCCAACATTTGTCGGGTTGCGCTGTTAAGCTGGGAAACGGAGTAAATGTTTTCAGACATTATTCAATCAACACCCAACCATCATCTAGCCAGTTACAAATCGAATCGAGCAATAATTCCATCGTGCTTTCAGGATCTTCTGTATCATTCACTAAATTATTTAAGAATGCCCAATCTAGCGCTTCACCATCGGAAAGACGTTTCAACACTTCCGCTTCAATAACATTCACTTCATCCAACCATTCGCCATTAGCATAAATGCGGAGCGGATTTTCGGTGTAAAGCAATTTGCAGTTATTGTCCTGCATTAATACACCTTGTTCCTCTTCTAAAATTGACCGCACTTCGTCAAGATCGGACATTTCATCGGATACCAACATTTCATAACGACGCGAACTCACTGTGCCCGCAACTGCTTGTTTGAACAAGGCATCAAAGGCTTCAGACTCTGCCAATTTCGCTAAGAATTGTTTCTTCATTGCCTGAATATTTTCATCTGCCAATTTGCCCGTACGCTGCTCTGCTTGCGTTAAGCGTAACGGTAATTGGAATTCGCTTAAATTCAATTCAGGATCTTGATGACAAAACGCTTTATTCACGCTATCGAAAATATCTGCTAAATTCGGGTAACGCAAACCAAAAGAAAAGGTCAAACAATCATCTTCAGCCACACCATAATGCGACATGCGAGCTGGAATATAAAGAATATCGCCTGGATTCATGACTTCATCAATGACCAATTCGCCCATGTCATCAAAAATACGAATCGGCTGATTCGGTTTAAATTCTGTGGAAGAATCACACCATTTACCTAACTGCCAACGACGGTGGCCATAGCCTTGTACCAAGAACACATCATATTCGTCATAATGCTTACCAACGGAACCGCCTTTAGGTGCATAGGACACCATAATATCGTCGCGTTGCCATTGTGGAATAAAGCCAAACTTATTCCAAAGCTGACCGAGTTCTGTGCTCCATTGTTCTAGATTTTGTACAAGCACCGACCATTTCTCGGGTACATCTGCAAAATCTTCTTCGGATAATGGACTAAAAAATACTTTCCAATTATCATCCGAAAAGGTTTTTACCAAACGTGCAGTTACATCTTCACCTTGTGCTAATTCGATAATATCGTCAGGCTCAAATTGTCCAACAATTTCAGGCAAACCATTACGAATAATTAATGGTTTTTTCTGCCAATAATCACGCAGGAAAATTTCAGGGGTAATGCCATCAGGCAGACAATATTGGTTGGAAAGTGCGGTCATTTTTTTACTCCTTTTCCTGTTTTTCTTGTTGAGCTTTTTCTTGTGCGGCTTTGGCTTGCTCTGCTGCACGTTTACGACGAATTTCTTTAGGATCGGCTAATAATGGGCGGTAAATTTCAATACGATCGCCGTCTTTTAATTGATCGTTTAGTTTTGCTGGACGGGAATAAATCCCCACTTTATTTTCACGCAAATCGATCTCGGTAAACTGTTGTAAAATGTCTGATTGTAAAATAGCCGTTTGGATCATCGTACCTTCATCCACTTTGAAGGACTTCAAATAATAGCGATCCGGCAAGGCATAAGCGATTTCAATATTAATTTGTTTCATGTCTTATTCTGTCTTAATGAGTTTTCCGTTATTATAGCGGAAAAGTGCGGTCAATATTAACGATAAAATAGGAGCACATCATGAATTGGGTATTTTTTGCTATTGGTTCAGCCTTTTTCGCTGGACTTACCGCTATTTTAGGCAAATTAGGGGTTGAAGGCATTAATAGTAATCTCGCGACCTTTATCCGTACGATTGTGGTTTTACTGGTCACGGCTGGCATCATTAGTGCTCGCAATGAATGGCAACTGCCACAACATATTGCCGCAAAACCATTTACCTTTTTAATTCTTTCTGGTGTTGCTACCGGCCTATCTTGGCTTTGTTATTATCGCGCGTTGCAAATGGCGCCCGCCTCTTGGGTTGCGCCCATTGATAAACTCAGTGTCGTGATTGCCATTATTTTAGGTGTGGTATTGTTAGGCGAACCTTTAAGTATGAAATTAGTCATAGGAAGTCTATTAATTCTCTCAGGTGTTTTAGTCTTAGCCTTATAGCTTATAGATTGAGAAATTAGCCCTTTTTCGCTACAATACGCCACTATTTTTATTCAAGCAGAAAACTATGTCTGAAATTAAACTCATCGTGGGGTTGGGAAACCCTGGCGATAAATATGCGGAAACTCGCCACAATGCAGGTGAATGGCTGATTGAGCGTTTAGCTCGTCGCTTTAATGTTTCGCTTAATGCAGAAAATAAATTCTTCGGTCACGTGGGAAAAACACTGATTAACGGCAAAGAAGTCCGTTTTTTAGTGCCAACGACGTTTATGAATTTAAGTGGAAAAGCCGTAGGTGCACTTGCTAATTTTTATCGCATCAAACCAGAAGAAATTTTAGTGCTACACGATGAATTAGATTTACCGCCGGGCACCGTAAAATTAAAACAAGGTGGCGGACATGGCGGTCACAATGGTTTAAAAGATATCGTGGCACAGCTTGGTAATAGCAACAATTTCTATCGTTTACGCATTGGCATTGGCCATCCTGGACACCGTGATTTAGTTTCAGGTTTTGTGCTTAACAAACCTGCGCCAGCAGAAAGAGAAGCACTCGATAAAGCGTTAGACGAAGCCTCCGATTGCATTGAATTGCTTTTCAAAGAAGGCATGGTGAAAGCTACCAATCGCTTAAATAGTTTTAAAATTTAACTCAAAAGTGCGGTGAAAAAACACCATAAATTTTAACCGCACTTACGCTCACAATAAGGAAAACATCATGGGATTTAAATGTGGTATCGTTGGTTTGCCAAACGTCGGTAAATCTACCCTTTTTAATGCATTAACCAAAGCCGGTATCGAAGCGGCAAACTATCCGTTTTGTACAATCGAACCTAATACTGGCGTGGTACCAATGCCGGATCCGCGTTTAGATGCATTAGCGGAAATTGTTAAACCTGAACGCGTATTACCCACCACCATGGAGTTTGTGGATATCGCTGGTTTGGTTGCGGGTGCAAGTAAAGGTGAAGGCTTAGGTAATAAATTCCTAGCTAACATCCGTGAAACTGATGCAATTGGTCATGTTGTTCGTTGTTTTGAAAATGATGACATCGTGCACGTTGCGGGTAAAATCGATCCATTAAGCGATATCGAAACCATCAATACCGAATTAGCCCTTGCTGACTTAGACAGCTGTGAACGTGCAATCCAACGTTTACAAAAACGTGCTAAAGGCGGTGATAAAGATGCAAAATTTGAGCTGTCTGTAATGGAAAAAATTCTTCCTGTACTTTCTGAAGCGGGCATGATTCGTTCTGTTGAGTTAGATAAAGATGAGTTATTAGCAATTAAAAGCTATAACTTCCTCACATTAAAACCGACCATGTACATCGCGAACGTAAATGAAGACGGTTTTGAAAATAACCCATATTTAGACAAAGTACGTGAGTTTGCAGAAAAAGAAGGCTCTGTTGTTGTGCCTGTATGTGCGGCGATTGAAGCAGAAATTGCTGAGCTTGATGATGATGAAAAAATCGAATTCTTACAAGATCTTGGTATTGAAGAACCTGGCTTAAACCGTGTAATTCGTGCAGGTTATGCCTTATTAAATCTTCAAACCTACTTCACTGCGGGCGTGAAAGAAGTGCGCGCATGGACAGTTTCTGTTGGCGCAACCGCCCCTAAAGCAGCAGCTGTAATCCACACTGACTTTGAAAAAGGCTTCATCCGTGCAGAAGTCATTGCTTACGATGACTTCATCCAATTCAAAGGTGAAAACGGTGCAAAAGAAGCAGGTAAATGGCGCTTAGAAGGTAAAGACTACATCGTGCAAGATGGTGATGTTATGCACTTCCGCTTTAACGTATAGAAACGCTTTAGACCGCATAACTATGCGGTCTTTTTGTATTTATAAAAGGAAAAAACAATGTCAGATAAATTAAATCAACTCATCGAATTGTTAAAATTAGAAAAAATTGATGATCTTATCTTTCGCGGAGCCAGTGAAGACTTAGGTTTTCGCCAAGTGTTTGGCGGTCAGGTTGTGGCGCAATCTCTTTCAGCCGCGATGCAAGTTGCCCCGCCTGAGCGAGTACTCCATTCTTGCCATGCTTACTTTTTAGCACCTGGCGATAGTCAACATCCGATTATTTATGATGTGGAAACTTTACGTGAAGGACGCAATTTCTCTGCATTACGCGTAAAAGCTATTCAACATAAAAATGTGATTTGTCATGTCACTACTTCATTTCAAGTACCCGAAGAAGGCTTCGACCATCAATCAGCCATGCCGCAAGTACCGGGACCAGAACAATGCATTGATGAACACGAAATCATGTTAAAAGTGGCGCAGACTTTGCCAGAAAGCTTGAGTGAAAAATTTGCTCAAGAGCGACCATTTCAGATTCATAGCCGATATTTGAACAATCCATTTGATGGTCGTGAACTCCCACCCGAACAATATGCTTGGTTTAAAACCAATGGAGAGGCACCATTAGATTTGCAGACGCAACAATGTCTCTTGGCGTATTTTTCTGATTTCCACTGTATTTTGACCGCACTTCACCCACATGGGAAAGGCTTTTTACAGAAAGGGATGAAAGTGGCTACAATCGACCACAGCATTTGGTTCCACCGCCCTTTCAATTTAAATAATTGGTACTTACATGCCATTGAAAGTAACAATGCTTTTGCGGGACGAGGTTTAGCAAGAGGACAAATTTTTGCTGTAGATGGTACATTAATTGCCACCACACAGCAGGAAGGTTTAATTCGTTATCAAGAATAACCGCACTTTAAAACAAGGTGCAGACTAGCCTTCGTAACCGATATCTTCGAAGGTCGGATTTTCTGCACCTTGTTTCGCTAATTCATCACAAATTTCATTTTCACGATGGCCTGAATGCCCTTTCACCCACTGCCAATCAATGTTATGGGTTTGAATCGCCTGATCTAAGGCAATCCATAAATCTTGGTTTTTTACCGCTTTGCCCGTACTCGCTTTCCAATTGTTTTTCTTCCAATTGTAAATCCATTGTGTGATGCCATTTTTCATATATTGACTATCACTATAAAGCGTCACATGGCAAGGCTCTTTTAAGCTATTTAAAGCCTCAATCACTGCTCGTAATTCCATGCGATTATTGGTGGTTTTGAAATACCCTTTTGAAATATGTTTTTCATGCTGTTTATAGCGCAGGACAATCCCTATGCCACCGGCTCCCGGATTGCCGAGGCAAGATCCATCCGTAAAAATTTCAATCTGTTTTTGCATAACTAATTCGAGCTTGTGTAAAATAGGCAGTATTTTAAAGGAAACAGATAGGTAGAACAATGATAAATCCGGATCGCCAAATTGTACTGGATACTGAAACCACCGGTATGAACCAAATTGGTGCACATTACGAAGGACATTGCATTATTGAAATTGGCGCGGTGGAAATGATCAACCGTAAATATACGGGCAATAATTTTCACATTTATATTAAGCCAGATCGCTTGGTCGATCCCGATGCCATTAAAGTTCACGGTATTACGGATGAAATGCTTGCGGATAAACCGGATTTCAAAACTATTGCACAAGACTTTATAGAATACATTCGCGGTGCCGAACTACTAATTCACAACGCTCCCTTCGACGTGGGCTTTATGGACTATGAATTCCGTAAACTTGGCTTAGATATCAAAACAACCGACATTTGCCTCGTCACCGATACGTTGCAAATGGCGCGCCAAATGTATCCCGGCAAACGTAATAGCTTAGATGCGTTGTGTGATCGTTTAGGTATTGATAACAGCAAACGAACCCTCCACGGGGCATTACTGGATGCGGAGATTTTAGCCGACGTTTATTTGTCCATGACGGGCGGTCAAACCAGTCTATTTGATGAAGATCATGTGGATAGTTCAATTATCCAAGCGGGTGCCAATATGCAAGATCTTCAAAGTGCGGTCAATTTTTCGCAAAATTTAAAAGTGTTACAACCCACTGATGATGAACTCCAAGCCCATTTGGATTTCCTCAAATTGGTCAATAAAAAAAGCGATGGCAAATGTTTTTGGTCTATTCGTACGGGTGACGAAACCTCACATTAATCGGTTATCTATTAATCAGATAAACATAAAAAAGAAAAAAAAGATTGACGGTTTTAACGTTCATCATTATTATACCCAGCACTTAGCGGAGTGGTAGTTCAGCTGGTTAGAATACCTGCCTGTCACGC
>ERZ773214.805-NODE-805-length-19537-cov-5.583564_pt1 | contig 19537 bp, 18 predicted proteins | sample MGYA00511238_ERZ773214 | MGnify/ENA primary metagenome ERZ773214 (study PRJEB29015, sample SAMEA2738157) | human oral metagenome | biome: human oral; feature: human-associated habitat; material: saliva | place: China | collected 2259 ... | reverse complement strand
ATATCGGAATATCATTGATATTATCTGTAATTCATGTAATATGTCATTCGATACTACAACGGATGATAATATTTATCTTGCTGCAGCTACATTATATGACTTCTTAGTCTGTAGCTTCAATAAGCATATGGTTGATTTCGTTATCGGATTAATCATTAAAGAGCAAGACTCTATTTATTCTGCTTTAGAGTTAGAAGAGTCTAAGAAGAATAAAGATAGTTCTACTATCTACAATCGTAAGACTATGGAGAATACTAAGTTAGCTGTAATTGAAATCGATGAAGGTTCGATTAGAAGAGTAATGCAATATATTACTCCAACTAAGTTTGTTATTAATAATTTCTTTAGAGATCAAATAGATCGTTTTGGAGAAATTGATACTTTAATTGCAACAATAGGAGAACAACTAGAAGGTAAAAACATTCAACTAATTCTTAATAGTGATGATCCTTTTGTTACAAGACTTTCTAAATATGGCAATAATAATATTTATTTTGGTATAGATAAAGATGCCTATAGTTTTACAGATTATGGAATTTCCGAGTCAAAATTCTGCCCTAGTTGTGGAACTGAATTGACTTATGACCATGTTCATTATAGTCAATTAGGATACTATCATTGTGAAAATTGTGATTTTAAGCATCAAGAAACTAAGTATACTGTTACTAAAGCAAAAGTCGAACCATTTATAGAGCTTTCAATAAATAACGAAGATAGTTTTAGTACAAGACTAGCAGGGGATTATAATATATATAATCTTTTAGCAGCATATTCATTACTTAAGGAGTTAAATCTAGACAATGATTTAATTAAAAATGGACTTGGTAGCTATACTCCGAAAAACGGTCGTATGCAAAGTATAAGGATATCTGAAAGTTCAATGGCACTGCTTAACCTTGCTAAAAATCCTGCAGGTTTAAATGCTTCTTTAGCTATTGGAAACCCAATTAAAGAACAAATGAATTATTTATTGGTTTTAAATGATAATGGGGCTGATGGAATTGATATATCATGGATATGGGATACTGATTTTAATATAATGAAAAATCAGAACATAAAAAATATTATTTGTTCAGGAAAAAGAGCTGAGGAATTAGCCTTACGAATAAAATACAGTGATGTTAATGCTAATGTTGTTGTTAGAAAAGAAATAAAGGATGCTGTTAAGCAACTGAAAAATTACCAAGAAAAGTATGCATTAGTTATACCTAATTATACAGCTTTAATTGCAACTCAAAAGGAATTGGAGAATAATTAATATGGAATTAAAATTATATCATTTTATGCCAGATAAATTAAATCTATATGGTGATATAGGTAATGTAATAGCGTTGAAGAAAAGATGTGAATGGCGCGGAATAGACTTAAAAGTTGAAAATATTACTTCTACTGATGGTATTAAACTGTCTGATTGCGATATGTTTTTTATTGGAGGAGGATCTGATAGAGAACAATGTATAGCAACTGAACAATTCAGCAAGATAAAAAATGAATTTAAATCAGCGATAGAGGATGGTATACCAGCACTAACAATTTGTGGAGGATATCAATTTTTAGGAGAATACTATAAAACTGTAGACGGAGATAAATTACCTGGTTTAAATATACTTGATTTTTACACAGAATCAATAAAAGATGCACCTAGATTAATTGGAAATATTTTAGTAGAATCTGATAAATTTGGTAATATTGTTGGTTTTGAAAATCATGGTGGAAGAACATATCATAACTATGAAACATTAGGAAATGTTATAGTAGGATATGGTAATAATGATGAGGATAAAAAAGAAGGTATTTTATACAATAATTTAATAGGTACTTACTTACATGGTCCTATACTACCTAAAAATCCTAATGTTACTGATTATTTAATTAAAGCTGCATTAGATAATAAGTATGGTAATTATGATTTTATTGAGTTAAATAATGAAATTGAATTAAATGCAAATTCTCATATGGTTGAATTATTAAAGAAAAATATTAAATAATAAAAAAAGGAAATTACGTAAAAGTGTAATTTCCTTTTTGTTTTAAAATTCATTTAAGCAAAGTTTAAAGTTTTTTACTAAATCTGGTATTAATTCTTTATCTAAACATGAGAATGCAATTCTAATATGTTCATTATCCATAGAATAAACACCATATTTATAATCATGTAAAAATTTCAATCTAAAATCATGCGCATTAATTTTTGATGGCATTTTTATTGTAAAGAAGTATCCTGAATTAAAAGGTAAGACAGTAACACTATCACTTAATTTATAATCATCAAGTGATTTTTTTAATATTATATATCTTTCGTGGATAATTTTATCATTGTCTTTTTTCTCGATATACGTATCTTTATCTTTTAATAAACGTATTGCTATTTGTTGTGATAAATTACATGGTGAAGATGTTGTACTTCTTAAATAACCTTGAGTTTTTTCTAAAAGATGTTCACGTAAATTATCATTTCCAGTATAGTAGGTAATGAAACCAATTCGAAGACCCCAGCCATAATACTCTTTTGTTATACCATCTAATTTTACAATAAGACAATTTGAATTAGTTTCCAATTTGTAAATAGAACTTAGAGAAGGAGTTTTGTGGTTTTCCTCAAAGAAAAGTCCAAAATAAGCATCGTCACATATAATAATGACTTGTTTTTCCGGGTTCTCTTTAGCAAATCTATCAATAATTATAGTTAATTCATCTAGTTCTTCTGTTGATGGTGTATAACCTGTTGGATTATTAGGGAAATTTAGAATTAATGATATTTTACTTTCTTTTATACTATAAAGTACTTCTTTGAAGTTCTCTAAATAATAGGTATTATTCTCATTAAATTGATTATATGTATAAACTTTATTTCCTAATTTTATAGAATAGATTTGTGCGTAATTTTGCCAAAATAAACTTGGTAATAATAATGCATCACCTTCACAACTAAATAAATTCGCTGCAATATCTATACCTTGTGTTATACCAGTTGTAACCATTGGAAGACTTAGATGCTCTTTATTAATTTTAGGATTATCACTAATTATTTTTTCTTTCCATAAATTTCTCATTTCTGGCAATCCAGGTGTAGGTGAGTAGGGTAGATATTCTGAATTATTAATCTCCTTTATCACTTTATCTATTGATGGTAGAAATAAGGCTTTTTTATTTTTTGTAGCTATTCCAATCGTCGCATTTATTGCACCTGAGACTCCAGCAGTTTCTTTTGATTGTATTAAAACGTCTTGTGGTAGAATTATATTTTCACCAAGCTTTGAAAAAAATGTCATGAGTTACCTCCTAAGGTTTATAAAATAATTATATCATTAAATTAATAGGCTTAAAAGTATAAAAATTAATTCTTGGTTTGACAATATATTGATTTTGAAATAGAATTAATTATATTATAATTTATGGAGGAATTATGAATAGTTTAGAATTACTGAAGAAAAGTAATGTAATTACCTGGTGGTATGCATTTATTGTTTGTATTATTGCATCATTTATCCAAGGTATTACTTTTGATTTTATATTAAATCCACATATTCAAAATAAACTTATAGCGTACTTAACATCATATATTGCAAGTTTAATATTTATCATTTTATTTGTAAGATACTTCGAAAATAATTCACTTAAAACTCTTGGTTTCAAAGAAAGTAAAATAGTAAAAAGTGTAATAACTGGTTTTATTTTTGCTATGTTTTCTTTGATTTTAATTGTTGGAATTATGTTTTTATTAACAAATGTAAATTTTAATTTATTAAAAGATAGTAATTATAAAATGATTATAGTTGTATTTTTTTTATTCGGTATTCAAGGTTTTATCGAAGAATTAATTTTTAGAGGTTATTTAATGAATAGAATTGCTGCTTCAAAAGGTAAATGGTGGGGGGTATATATTAATTCATTGTTTTTCCTTATATTTCATATGAAAAATCCATCTGTATCATATATTTCATCAGTTAATATTTATATATTTGGTGTTGTACTTTCATTGATTTTTTGGTATACAGATAATATTTTGATAGTAGGAGCACTTCATGGTGCTTGGAATATCATTTTAGGAGTCTTTATGGGTGGTTATGTTAGTGGTATTAAAATCTCTAACACTATTTTTAACTTAACATTTGATTCAGAAAATATCTTGTTAACTGGTGGGAGTTTCGGTATAGAAGGTAGTATAATTTCTACAATATATCTTATAATTATTGGAATTTTGCTATATGTAGGATTATATATTCAAATGTTTAGAAAAATTAATAATAATAAATAATAACGTTAACTGAGACATAAAGTTTTAATTTAAATTTTATATCTCAGTTTTTTTAAAAATAAAAAGATCATCGTTTAAGAATTCCTTTATTATAAGGTTTTTTAAACTTATCTACTAGAAAATTAAATGTAAATATGATATAATATGATGATATGATTTTTGGAGATTTACTAAAATTTACAATATTAATATAATTGAAAAAAAGGATGAGAGGCACAATTATGGTTAATGATAGAAAAGATATTAGATGCTCTTTCTGTGGAAAAAACTCTAATGAAGTTTTTAAAATGATTGCTGGTAATGATGTATTTATTTGTGATGAATGTGTAGAGTTATGTTCAGATATTATTGAAGAAGAATTAGAGTATAGAAATGCTACAAATGAACCAGATTTTAACTTATTAAAACCACATGAGATTATGACACACTTAAATGAGTATGTTATAAGTCAAGATAAAGCTAAAAAATCAGTAGCTGTAGCTGTTTATAATCATTATAAACGTATTAAAGCAAAACAAAGCAATGAAAATATTGATTTACAAAAAAGTAATATTGCATTAATCGGTAGTACTGGATCAGGTAAAACACTAATTGCACAAACATTAGCAAAAATGTTAGATGTACCGTTTGCTATTTCTGATGCTACTACATTAACCGAAGCAGGTTATGTAGGAGAAGATGTTGAAAATATTTTATTACGTCTAATTCAAAATGCAAATTATGATATTGAAAAAGCAGAAAAAGGAATAATTTATATTGATGAAATAGATAAAATCGCAAAGAAAGGTGAGAATGTATCTATTACACGTGATGTTTCTGGTGAAGGTGTGCAACAAGCACTTCTTAAAATACTCGAAGGTACAATAGCAAGTGTTCCCCCTCAAGGTGGAAGAAAGCATCCTGGTGAAGAAATGATAAAAATCAATACTAAAGATATTCTATTTATAATTGGTGGAGCTTTTTCAGGTATTGAAGAAATCATAAAACGTCGTTTAGGAGAAAAAGTTATTGGTTTTTCTAAAAGTGATGAATTAAATGATACTGATGCGATAATTTCGAAAGTTAAACACGAAGATTTAGTAAAATTTGGAATTATTCCAGAATTTATTGGTCGTATTCCTGTAATTTGTTATTTAGAAGAGCTTAATGAAAATGACTTAGTTAGAGTTTTAACAGAGCCTAAGAACTCGGTAATTAAACAATATCAGTACTTATTCAGTCTTGATAATGTAGGCTTAATATTTGAGAAAGATGCTTTAGTAGAGATTGCTCGAGAATCTATTAAACGAAAAACTGGAGCTCGTGGATTACGTTCTATTATTGAAGAATTACTTTTAGATGTAATGTACGATATACCAAGTAAAGAAAACATTAAAACATGTACAATAACACGTGAAAATGTATTAAATAAAACTAAACCACTATTAAAATAAACTAGGGTAGAGAGGAGTTCGTTTTGACAAAATATTACTTATTAGAAAATAGAGAAATATTCTTTCCAACTAATACATATACAATTGAAGTAACGGACAAAAAGTTTTTAAAAACTATAAAAAAATTAAAAAAAGATAAAATATCGGTTTTTATAACTAACAAAAGAAAACCTATTGATGCTTATGATGAAGAATTTTCTGAAGATGATATGTTTGATACTGATGGATTCAATGTATTCTTCGGTACTTATGGTCAGTTGACAATAGATAAAAAAAATGACAAATATGAATATCATTGTTATGGAGTAGCAGAGGTTAGAAGTGGTGTTTACAATGATAATCAAGTAGAATATTTAGATATTAATATTAAAGAAACAATAGATAATGGATTTGATAAAAAAGCTGTTTTAAAAGAATTAGAAAATAAGTTTAAAACCTATTTAAGTAAAGAAAGTTTTGACATTGATTATTTTAAAACAGATGATTTAGAAAAATTTATTAATAAAAATATTAAGTACTTTCCAATGGATAGAACACTTAGAAAACGTGTCTTATTTATATTAGATTTAGAGAAAAAAGCAAGTTTTATAGATAAGAGTATTAGTTACTACTTATTAGGTCATGAATTCAAAAGAGAAATTGATGATAAAGTAAGAACTAATATAGATACTCAACAAAAAGAGTATTTTTTACGTGAACAAATGAAAGTTGTTCAAGACGAATTAAAACAAATTTCTCCAGAGGAAGATGATATAGAGTCACTTCGTCAAGAAATTTTAAAAATTAATCTTTCAGAAAATGATAAAAATCTTTTACTTAAAGAAGTTGATCGTTTAGAAAAAACACCAGTAATGAGTCCTGAGCATTCAATTATTAGGACATATATCGATACTGTAATTGCCTTACCTTGGAATTCATTAACTGAAGATGAGATAGATATAGTAAATGCTGAAAAAATATTAAATGATGATCATTATGGACTTGAAAAAATTAAAGAAAGAATACTTGAATTTCTTGCAGTTAAAAAACTTCGAGATGATATGAAATCACCAATTCTTTGTTTATCAGGACCTCCTGGCGTAGGTAAAAGTTCACTAGCGAAATCAATTGCTAAATCTATGGGACGAAGCTTTGTACGTATTTCACTTGGAGGAGTAAGAGATGAAGCAGAAATTAGAGGGCATAGAAGAACATATTTAGGAGCTTTACCTGGAAAACTTATTCAATCTTTAAAGAAAGTAAAAACAAAAAATCCTGTTATTTTGTTAGATGAAATTGATAAAATGACTTCTGATATTAAAGGTGATCCATCATCTGCAATGCTTGAAGTTATTGATCCAGCTCAAAATAACGAATTTGTTGATCATTATCTTGATATTCCATTTGACTTATCTAAAGTTTTATTCATTGCAACTGCAAATAATCTATCTTTAATTCCAGCACCTTTAAGAGATCGTATGGAAGTAATAGAATTAGAGTCTTACACTGTAAAAGAAAAAGAGAATATTGCAGTAAAATATTTAATTCCAAGGCAAATTAAAGAAAATGGTTTAAACTCAAAACAAATAACTTTTTCAAAACAAGCTATTAATAAAATTATAAATTGTTATACTTATGAAGCAGGAGTTAGGAACTTAGAGCGAGTTATTGGATCAATATGTAGAAAAGCTGCCTTGAAAATTCTAAAAGGTTCTGAAATAGTAAAAGTTGGAATAAATAACTTAGAAGAGTACTGTGGACCAGAAAAATATAGCTTAAAAGATAAAAATGCAAAACCAGAAGTAGGGCTAGTAAATGGTCTAGCTTATACTTCTGTAGGTGGAGATACATTAGAGATTGAAACAAGTATTTCTAAAGGTTCTGGTAAAATAATCTTAACTGGAAAATTGGGGGATGTTATGAAAGAATCAGCTCAGATGGCAATTTCATACTTACGTTCTAATTCAAAAGAATTAGGTATTGAAAATATTAATTTCTCTGAGATAGATATTCATCTTCATGTTCCTGAAGGTGCAGTTCCAAAAGATGGACCTTCAGCAGGAATAACAATTACAACATCTGTTTATTCTGCATTAACTAACAAAGCAGTCGATAATAATATTGCAATGACTGGAGAAATGACACTACATGGTAAAGTATTACCAATAGGTGGTGTTAAAGAAAAAATTCTGAGTTCAGAAAAAATGAATATTAATACAATAATTATTCCTACAAAAAATAAAAAAGATTTAATAGACATACCTAAAGAAATCTTAGATAAACTTACAATACATTCTGTAAACAATATACAAGAAGTATTTAATATAGTATTTGGAGAATAAAAATGAGAAAATTAAATACACATAATGTTGATTTATTAATTAGTGCAGTATCAAAAAAACAATATCCAGAACATAAAAAACCAGAAGTAGCTATGTGTGGTCGATCGAATGTTGGGAAATCATCTTTCATTAATACAATTTTAGAGAGAAAAAATTATGCACGTGTTTCTTCTAAACCAGGTAAGACAAGAACACTAAATTTCTTCGATATTGATGATAAACTGGTATTAGTTGATGTGCCTGGATATGGTTATGCTAAGTTATCTAAATCAGAAAAAGAAAAACTATATGATATGATAGTAGAGTACTTTACGAATAGTCAAAATCTTGGTTTTGTTTTACACCTAATAGACAGTAGACATAAACCTTCACAAGATGATATAGAAATGAATGAATTTTTAAATTATTATGAAATTCCGTTTGTAGTAGTATTAACGAAAATTGACAAAATATCTAAAAATGAACTATCTAGAAATTTATCTAAAATTAAAAAAGAACTAGACTTAACAAATAATATGGCTATAATACCGTTCTCTTCAGTTACAAAACTTGGAAAAGAACAAGTATTAAATGAAATTGAAAAGGTATTAGAAGATTAAAAAATAGAAAATAGGTGGATTATATATCCATCTATTTTTAGTTATTAAATACTAAAACTAGCTATTATACTAAGTATAATTTTATAAATATTATTTCTTTACATTCTTCATAAAAGACTATATATTAGTTATTATAAGTGTCAACAAAAAAAGTTGACATTTTTAGTTAAAAAGTATTGACATACTCTTTTATTAATGATAGAATAATATCTAGCTTAGAAAACTTAGCGTTATAGATTCAACTTTTTCATTAAAACACTTCATAAACACACACACATAAAATTAATAAAAAAGTTGAAACATAAGGAGTACAAACATGGCAGTAAAAATCCGTTTAAAAAGATTAGGTGCTAAAAAATCACCTTTCTACCGTATCGTTGTTGCTGATTCAAGATCTCCACGTGATGGACGTTCTATCGAAACTATCGGTACTTACAATGCTGTTAAAGAACCAGCAGAAGTTAAAATCGATGAAGAGTTAGCATTAAAATGGTTAGGTAATGGAGCTCAACCTTCTGACACAGTTAGAAGTTTATTATCAAAAGAAGGAATTATGAAAAAATTCCACGATTCAAAATTAAATAAATAATGTATTTAGCCCCTTAGTTAGTAAGGGGTTTTTGTTTTATAAAAATTGTGCTATAATTAAATATAAAATTTTTAAAACAACCAATTTCATTATTAGTAATGAATACAAATAAATATAAAAGGAGGATAACATATGGAATATTTAATAGAAATATTACCTAGTCTGATTAATGGTGCACTTATAACATTAGAAGTGTTTTTTCTTGTTTTAGTATTATCTATTCCGTTAGGTGTAGTAATAGCGTTTATTATGCGTTTTAATATCAAGGTACTGAATTACTTTATTAATATCTATATATGGATTATGCGTGGTACGCCGTTGTTACTACAATTGATTTTTATCTATTATGTATTACCATCTGTGGGGATAAGATTTGATAGGTTACCTGCTGCAATAATCGCATTTACGTTAAACTATGCAGCTTACTTTGCTGAGATTTTCCGTGGAGGTATTGAATCTATACCAAAAGGTCAATATGAGGCAGCTAAGGTATTGAAATTTACTCAATTTCAGACAATTAGATATGTTATTTTACCACAGGTAATAAAAATTGTACTACCTAGTGTATTTAATGAAATAATGAGTCTTGTTAAGGATACATCATTAGTTTATGCATTAGGAATTAGTGACCTAATATTAGCTAGTAGAACTGCTGCTAATAGAGATGCTAGCTTATTACCGATGTTTGTTGCGGGAGCAATATATTTAATCTTAATAGGTATTGTAACAATTGTATCTAAACAAGTAGAAAAACGTTATAATTATGACAGGAGGTAATGTATGTTAGAATTAAAAAATATTAGTAAAAAATTCAAAGATAGACAAATACTTTCAGACTTTAATTTAACTGTAGAAGAGAATAAAATTTTAGCGATAGTTGGTCCTTCTGGTGGAGGGAAAACAACCCTGTTAAGAATGTTGGCTGGTCTTGAAAAAATAGATTCAGGTGAAATTATTTATAATGGTGAATCTCTTCCGATTGATGAATTAGAAAAAAGAAATCTTTTAGGTTTTGTATTCCAAGATTTTCAGCTTTTCCCTCACCTTACTGTCCTAGAAAATCTAGTTTTATCTCCAATTAAAACTATGAATATGGAAAAAAATGATGCTGAGAAAAAGGCGATTGAATTGTTAGAAAAACTTGGTTTAGAGAAACAGATTAATAATTATCCAACGTCATTATCTGGAGGACAGAAGCAGCGTGTTGCATTAGCTCGCGCTATGATGATAAATCCAAAAATTATAGGTTATGATGAACCGACAAGTGCATTGGATCCTGAATTAAGATTAGAAGTAGAGAAGTTGATACTTAAAAATAGAGAGCTTGGTATTACACAAATTGTTGTAACGCATGATTTGCAGTTTGCTGAAAATATTGCAGATAGCATTCTGAAAGTAGAACCGAAATAAGAGGTGATTAAATGAGAAAATTAAAATTCTTTCTAACACTTGTTATTACAGTTTTGATAATTACGGGTTGTGCTTCTGGAGGGAAAGATAAGCCTAAAAAAGATAATTGGAATGATTTTCAAACAGATAAAAAGATTGTTATTGGCTTTGATAATACATTTGTTCCGATGGGCTTCCAAGATAAAAGTGGAAAAAACGTTGGTTTTGATATAGATTTAGCGAATGCTGTCTTTGGAAAATATGGGATTAAGGTAGAGTGGCAAGCTATAAACTGGGATTTAAAAGAAACAGAATTAAAGAATGGAAATATTGATTTAATTTGGAATGGATATTCGAAAACTGCAGAAAGAGAAGCTGTCGTGCAATTTACTAAGCAGTATATGGTAAATGAACAGGTTGTAGTTGTAAAGAAATCTAAAGGTATTAAAAATGTAACAGACTTAAAAGATAAGGTTCTAGGTGCTCAAAATGGTTCATCTGGATACGATACTTTTAATGAAAATCCAGATGTTCTTAAAAATATTGTGAAGAATAATGATGCTACTCAATATGAAAGCTTTAATGAAGCTTTAATTGACTTAGAAAATGATAGAATAGATGCATTATTAATTGATAGAGTGTATGCGAACTATTATTTACAACAACAAAATAAATTAGAAGACTTTGACATTTTAAATGCAGGATTTGATAGTGAAGCTTTTGCAGTTGGAGCAAGAAAAGCAGATGTAACACTTGTTAAAAAAATTAATGAAGCATTCTATGAGATGTACAAAGAGAGGAAATTCCAAGAGATCTCTAAGAAATGGTTTGGAGAAGATGTTGCAACGGAAGAATTAAAAAGTAAATAATAATATTCGAGGTAATCAAAATATTGATTGCCTTGCTTTTTGTAATATGATATAACAATATATCTTTATATGTAATGGTTAAAAAATATATAAGGGTGTCAACAAAAAAAGTTTACAAATATTAATAAAAGTACTTGATTTTTTTTAGAATATTATTTATAATAAGTAGGTATGTGATTAACTCACTGAAAAATAACTCTGTTCGTATTAAAAGCGTTCAGGGCAGAAGGAGACGATAATAATGAGAGAAGGAATTCACCCAGATTACCGTAAAGTTGTATTCATGGACACTACTAGTGGTTTCAAATTCTTAAGTGGTTCTACTAAACCATCTAAAGAAACTATCGAGTGGGAAGACGGAAATACATACCCATTATTAAAAGTTGAAATCAGTTCAGACACACACCCATTCTACACAGGACGTCAACGTTTTGCTCAAGCAGATGGTCGTATCGAACGTTTCAACAAAAAATACGGTATCAAGTAAAAAACAAAAACAGGCATATCTATTTGGATTGTCTGTTTTTATTCTATGTATACTAAAAATTTTAAAATTTAGTATTGTTCTTTAGGAGATTAGAAAATGGTAGAAAATAGAAAGTTTGGTTGGATTGAATGCATATGTGGTAGTATGTTTTCAGGAAAATCCGAAGAATTATTAAGAAGAATAAAACGAGGCGTTATTGCTAAACAAAAAGTATTATTATTTAAACCAAGTATTGATAATAGATATGATGAAAACCGAGTTTCTACACATAATGGTAATAGCTATGATTCAATAAGTATAGAAAAGTCATCTGATATTTTAAACTTTGTTAAAGATACAAATTATGATATTATAGGAATTGACGAAATACAATTTTTTGATAATGATATAGTAAAAATTATTAATAAATTAGCTGATGACGGAATAAGAGTTATAGTTGCAGGTTTAGATATGGATTTTAAAGCAGAACCATTTCATCCAATGCCAGAAATTATGGCTATTAGTGAAATGGTAACTAAATTACATGCAGTATGTAATAAGTGTGGAAAAGAAGCAAGTAGAAGTCAAAGATTAATAAATGGAAAACCAGCAAAATATGATGATCCTATTGTAGTAATAGGAGCAAGCGAATCATATGAAGCTAGATGTCGTCATTGTCACGAAATAGAAAGATAAAAGTAGGAGGATATAATGGAAATTTTAGGACAACTTGAAGTAGTTGAAGAACGCTACGAAAAGTTAAATGAATTATTAAGTGATCCAGATGTTGTAAGTGATACAAAAAAACTTATGGAATACTCTAAAGAACAACGTTCAATTGAAAAAACTGTATCAGTTTTTAGAGAGTATAAGGATATTGTTCAACAAATAAATGATACAAAAGAACTTCTTGAAATTGAAGATGATAAGGAAATGAAAGAAATGATGCAAGAGGAGATAAAAGAATTAGAACCAACTCTTGCACCTATGGAAGAAGAATTAAAAATACTATTATTACCTAAGGATCCAAATGATGGTAAAAACGTTGTTGTTGAGGTTCGTGGTGCAGCTGGTGGAGATGAAGCTCAACTATTTGCTGGTGATTTATTAAGAATGTACACTCGTTTTGCAGAATCACAAGGTTGGAAAGTTGATGTACTAGAACGCTCAGAAACTGGGATAGGTGGTATTAAAGAGGCAATTTTTATAATTTCAGGTGAAGATGTATATTCTAAAATGAAGTTTGAAAGTGGAGCTCACCGTGTTCAACGTGTACCAACAACAGAATCAAGTGGACGTATCCATACTTCTACAGCTACAGTGGTAGTTCTTCCAGAAGCTGAAGAAGTTGAAATAGAAATTAATGAAAATGATATCCGTGTAGATACATTTGCTTCTAGTGGAGCAGGAGGACAATCAGTAAATACAACAATGTCAGCTGTTCGTTTAACACATATTCCTACAGGAGTAGTTGTATCTATGCAAGATGAACGTTCTCAAATTAAAAATAAAGAGAAAGCTATGAAAGTTCTTCGTGCTCGTGTTTATGACAAATATCAACAAGAAGAACAAGCTAAATTTGATGCAGAACGTAAATCTAAAGTTGGTACTGGAGATCGTTCAGAACGTATTAGAACTTATAACTATCCTCAAAACCGTGTAACTGATCACAGAATAGGATTAACTATTCAAAAACTTGATCAAATTATGGAAGGGAAACTTGATGAAGTTCTAGAAGCATTACGTATTGCTGAACAAGCAGAAAAAATGGCGGAACTTAATAAAGGTGAAGAACTATAATGAACAGAAGACAGGCTATATTAAAAGCTTGTCTTCTTTTAAGAAGGCAAGATAAAGAAGAATCATTAGCTAAATTTTTATTAATGTACATGCTTGATGAAACAGTGGAACAATTTTCCAATAAGTTATCAGAAGAGTTATCAGTTGAACAAGAAAATAGATATTTTGATTTAATAAATAAAAATATAAATGAAGATACACCATTAAGTCATTTAGTGGGTTTTGATTATTTTTATGATAGAAAATTTAAAGTAACTAAAGATGTTTTGTCTCCACGAATGGAGACTGAAGAATTAATATATAAGGTTTTAGAGTATATAAAAAAACCAAAAAAAGATTCTTTTAGAATATTAGATTTATGTACGGGTAGTGGCATAATCGCTATAACACTTAAGAAAGAAATTGTTGAAAAATATACTGAAATAGTAGCTAGTGATATAAGTGAAAAAGCTTTATCTATAGCTATAGAGAATGCAAATAATAATAATGCAAACATTACTTTTATTAAATCTGATTTGTTTGATAATATTTCTGGAAAATTTGATTTAATAATATCTAATCCACCTTATATTAGTTACAAAGATAAAATAACAATTAAGGATAATGTTTTAAATTATGATCCACACTTAGCGTTATTTGCAGAAGAAGATGGAATATATTTTTATAGAAAAATTATTGAAAATGCTGTTCATTATTTATCAAAAGATGGAGTAATATTTTTTGAAATTGGTTATGATCAAAAAGAAAAAATTTTAGAATTAGGTAAAAGTAATAATTTTATTACAACTGTTTATAAAGATATAAACGATAGGGATCGAATAGCTAAATTAATATATGATAAATAAAAGAAAGAAGATAGGTTAAGCTTATCTTCTTTCTTTTACTATTACAGATTTATTCTTGTTATAACTCTCTATAGACTCCCACACATTCACCAATTATCTCAACATTTCTAGTAACAATAGGTTCAAACTCTGGATTACACGGATATAAAATCACATTATCATTTTTTACAAATATTTTCTTTAAAGATGCCTCATTCCACTCAGTAAGACGTACAGCAGCAATTTTACCATTACGTACTGAACTTTGTTGACGAATAAATACCAAATCACCATCAAAGATACCAGCTTCAATCATACTATCACCTTTAACACGTAAAGCAAAATCCGCACGCATACCTTGATCAATAAAAATATGTTCATCATACTCTTCTTCAATATAGACACCATCACCAGCACAAATTGTGCCAAGTATAGGAAGTTTAGAAATATTATCTATTAATTCTTCTGTATCTTCATTAATATGATTATTAGTTGAAGTAGGGAGGGGAGTAATTTCCATATTATCACTTTCGCCAACTAGCCAGTCTGGATTAACTTCTAGAAATTCAGCAATAGCTAATAATTTATCACGTTTAGGTACGTATTTACCTTTAGACCAATCACTAATAGAAGAGGGTGTGATTTTTGTTGAACGAGCAAGTTCTGCTTGTTTAATATTTTTTTCTTTTAAACATTGTTTAAATCTAATACTAAATGTTGTAGTCATAAAATGCAATCCTATCCTTTTTTTATTCTATATATTATTATAAAGTAATCCGTATTAAAAATCAAGAGTATATTTAATTTAATAAAAAAAATTAAGAAATATGAATTTTTTACTTGATTTTCGGTTTTCCGTATGTTAATATATATATACGAAATGAAATTAAGTTTTACGTATAAAAAGAAAGAAGGTATTATTATGTTTATATATTGGTTAATAGTATTAGTAATTTTAGCGAAAGTTTTTACTTTCTTCGAAACAAACAAAGTTAAAATCATTAAGAAAAATAAAGTTAATCGTAAAGTTTATTAATAAAATATTAAGAAGATTGTATCAACGGTTTATTATTACAAAAACTGTTTAATAATAACAATTTATCGTTATCATATTTTTTTAATATAAAAAGTATGTACTAATTTCAAAAAGTATTGTATAATTAACTGTATAATTATAACACTAGGAGGATTTCTTAATGAAATTAGTATTAACTAGACATGGTGAAAGTCAATGGAATCTTGAAAACAGATTTACAGGATGGGTTGATGTAGATATCACAGATAAAGGTAGACAAGAAGCAATTAAAGGTGGTCAAAGTCTTAAAGAATTAGGATTAACTTTTGATGTTGCTTATACTTCATATCAAAAACGTGCAATTAAAACATTAAACTTATTCTTAGAAGAATTAGATTTATTATGGATTCCAGTATACAAAAGCTGGAGACTTAATGAAAGACACTATGGAGCACTTCAAGGATTAAACAAAGCTGAAACTGCTCAAAAATATGGAGATGAACAAGTTCATATTTGGAGAAGAAGTTTTGATGTAGCTCCTCCTCAAGTTGAGAAAGATAGTCCTATGTATCCAGGTAATATTGATAGATACAAAGAAATACCAGAAAATGAAATTCCAACTGGAGAGAGTTTAAAACTTACAATTGATCGTGTACTTCCATACTGGGAAAGTGATATTTCTAAACAAATTAAAGCTGGTAAAAATGTTCTTATTTCTGCCCATGGAAATAGTTTAAGAGCATTAATTAAATATTTATTAAATATTTCTGATGAAAAAATTCTTGATTTAAATTTACCAACAGGTACGCCTTTAGTATTTGAAATTGACGAGAATTTAAATATTATTTCAGCTCCAGAATTATTTTAGTATATATTAATTCATGAAAAAAATATTAATATTAATTACAACCTTGCTTTTTTTGCAAGGTTGTAGTTCTAATAAGTCTTATACAAATGATCAACTTCAAAACTTAACTAATTCAGTACAGATTAACCAGCTTGAAAAAACTGAATTTGATACCAAAAATAATAAATTAATTATTACAATTAAGGATGAAGTTATTAATGAAGAAGATTTTAAGTCAATTTTAAAATCATTAAAAATTAATTCATTTAAAGGGGAACAATTATCTTATAATAATCTTACATCTGAAAAATTTGATAATAGAAATTTAACAATAGAGATTTTTACTAAGAACAATAACACATTAACATTTAAGACTAATAATATTGATGAACTAAGTTATAATATCACTGATAAGAAATACTCTAATGATTTTATTAAAAGTAAAATTAAAGATTTTTCAAAAGACGTTATTACTATGGATGAGCTAGTTGGTTCTATTGAAACTGATTTAACTAAAGGGAGAGATTTAGGGGAAAAGGCAAATAAATTCTCGGAATTAAAACAACGTGTTTTAAATGAAATTAATTTTCTAAAGTCATTATCTAACAATAATACGGATTATGATAAACTTAATGATTTAAATAATAGATTAACATCAATAGAAAAATTAATACCTGAAGTAATAACTGTTGTAGATAAATCTCTATCAACTAAAAATGGTTCTTCAATAAATTCTGTATTCTTACACATTAATGATATAGATAGATTAGCTCGTGAATTATCTAATATATAAGAAAAATATATAAGAAAAACTTGGAAAATAAAATTTCCAAGTTTTTTTATAAGAAGTCTGAAGGTTTAATATCATCCATACCAATCATAGGATCTATATTGTTAATATTTTGATAATTTAAAATATAATCTTCTTCAAGGATAATTTCTGTTTTATCTAAATTGTTATTCGCTGTGAAAAACCAGCACAAAGCTGTTTGTCTTGTTACAGTATTATTCGGTTCTATTGATTTATAAAACACATTAGGATTTCCACATAAAATCAGTTTATTTTTGGCTCGAGTAACTGCAGTATAAGTAAGATTTTTATTTAACATAAAATTATAATTATCTATAAATGGAATTATAATATTATCAAATTCTGAACCTTGGGCCTTATGAATAGAGCAGGCATAAGAGAGTGTTATTTGATTTAAATCTTGCTTCTCATAGGTTACAAGGTTGTTATCATAGTCAATAATTATTTTATATTTTCCATTTTCTTTGTAAATATCATATATATATCCTATATCACCATTAAATATATTATCTTCCGGTCTATTTACAAGTTGCATAACTCTATCTTCTGCTTTATAAATTAATTCTCCATATTCTATTAATAATTCATTTTTATTGAAAAGATCTTGAATAGTTTTATTAATTTCATTTATACCACAAATACCTTTATAGATAGGAGCTAATATTTGAATTTTTTCTTTATCTGAAATTTCTAGTAATTTACTATATGTAGTTGTTATAACTTTTAATAAATCATTTTTTGAAGCTAACAAGAATTCTTTATCATCAAAATTTTCAAGTACATCAAACGGGATATTATTTTTAATTGAATGCGAAATATTTATTATACTTGAATGTTCACTTTGCCTAAAAATTCTATTTAATTTTACTGTTGATATTTCATTAGAGTTAATTAAATCATTAAGTACATTTCCTGGAGCAATAGAAGGTAACTGATCATTATCACCTACAAGTATTATCTTAGAGTTAGAATCAATTATTTTTAAAAGATTGTGCATGAGAAATACGTCAATCATACTAGCTTCATCTATAATTACTAGTTCAGATTTAATTTTTTTGTCACTAACAAACTCTTCCATGTTTTCATCCTCAGTTGTCCAACCTATAGCTTTATGGATTGTAGAAGCAAAGAAACCTGTACTTTCTGTCATTCTCTTTGCTGCTTTACCTGTAGGAGCACATAATGTTAAGATATTCTTGTTTTCGTCTTGTAATTCAACTAAACTATAATTTTTAATTTTTTGAAAAATTTTTATAACAGCTAATATAATTGTAGTTTTACCTGTTCCTGGTCCACCTGTTAGAATTGAAAAATTGTTTAAAACAGAATTTTTTATTGCTTCTATTTGAACAATGTCATATTCTATATTAAGTTCATCTTCAACTTCTTTAATGTATTTATTAAGTAATTTATCACTTATTTCAAGATTATTTGGCTTAGATAAACGATTTTTTATATCGTTGTAAATAAAATACTCTGAATAATAAATTTCTGGTAAGAATACTTTATCTTCTATTTCAATTAATTTTCCAACTTCTAAACAATAATTTAAAGCAATTAATATATCATCTTTTTCTATAGCAACTTTTCTAGATGCATATAATACGTTAAATGTGTTATAAAGTAAAGTATTTTTTTTAATATATGTATTACCAGTTGAAAAACAAAATGTACTTATGGTGTATATAAAGCCATAAATGATTCTATTACGATTATTAGGATCTATATTATTCAGTTCAGCTATTTTATCTACAGTTTTAAAACTAATTCCTTTTATATCTCTAACTAGTGTATATGGATTTTCAGAAATTGTTTTTAAGGTATTATGCTTATAAAAATTATAAATTTTTAATATTAAATTATTACTTAAATTATATTCATTTAACTTTAATATAATATCTTGTGTTTGTTTATTAGAAATAATTGTAGAGTAGATTGTATCTTTTCGTTGTTTTGTAATTCCTTTTAAATTATAAAGTGATTCTTTATCCTCATATATCTTATCAAGAGCATCAACTCCTAAGCTTTCAACTATATGCTCAGCTGTTTTTCTACCGATACCTTGAAAAATAGAGCTAGATAAATATGAAATAATAGCTTCTTTATCTTTTTGTATTACCGGTTCAACTATTATCGCGGATAGTTGAACTCCATATTTTCTATGGTTAACAATTTGCCCTTTAAACATATAAAGTTCATCTTCTATAAATTCAATATCATCAAATGTACCAACAACACTAAGATAATCACCTTCAATAAAGTCATAATTATCATTTAAAAATATTGATAAAATATAGTAATTATTTTCTTCATTAT